>WASV01107385.1_pt1 | contig 40500 bp, 36 predicted proteins | sample 5698531 | NCBI WGS metagenome assembly WASV01 (sample SAMN11175559, study PRJNA528189) | sponge metagenome | isolation source: marine sponge | host: Myxilla | place: Antarctica: Western Antarctic Peninsula, King George Island | collected 2013-01 | reverse complement strand
ACTCACGGACTGAAATATCCCTGGGGCAACAAAGTCCTGCCCAAGCGCGCTAACTTGGCTGGCACCGGTGATGGATACCCCTATATGTCTCCGGTGGGAAAATATCCTATGGGACGTAGCGTTTATGGAATTTATGATATGGCTGGCAACGTTTCCGAGTGGGTCGATGATTTCTATGACCAGTTCTATTATAAAACCGCACCAATGATGAACCCCACTGGCCCTGAAAACAAAAAAAACCGCGTATTCCGTGGCGGCTCGTGGGATGCCCGAAGTGTGGATATCCGTACCTCCAAACGTTTCGCTGCCTCCCCCGGAAGAAAGGATGGTATCCTTGGCTTTCGTTGCGGTCGTTCAAAAGACATCAAATAACTCCTCGCCGTCCTCTGGGGAGAGGCAGATTGTAAGGGCAGGTTAAGCCGAGAGAATGTTTGCTAGCCAGAGAAAGCCATTGCTAATTGCCAGCGGAGGCACTCCGTCCCGTATCTGGATTTTCCTGTTTTTCTTCATTTCCGGCGCGACCGGGCTGATCTATGAAGTGGTGTGGACGCGTTTGCTCACTTTGGTGATGGGCAACACCCACTATTCCATTTCCACCGTCCTGACCGCGTTCATGGGAGGGCTGGCCCTTGGCAGCTATTTCGGGGGCAAAATAATTGACAGGAGGTTCAATCCTTTAACTGCTTATGCCTTTCTGGAAGCAGGAATCGGTTTGTATTGCCTGCTCATTCCCAGCCTGATTGATGTGGCTTTTCCGGTCTTCAAATGGATATATCTCAATTTCGGAGATTCTTATACTCAGGCTAGTCTGGCCCGATTTCTGATTTGTGTCGCCATTTTAATCGTTCCCGCCACGTTCATGGGTGCGACCCTCCCAGTGCTCAGCAAATTTGTTTCAAAGGATGAGGCCCTTATCGGAAAAGATGTGGGCACCCTGTACTCCATAAACACCTTTGGTGCGGTTTTTGGAGCCTGGGCCTCGGCGTTTATTTTCATGCGGCTTTGGGGGGTCGAGTCTACCATCTGGATGGCGGCCCTGTTAAACCTCGCCATATCTGCTGTTATTTTTCTGGTCTTTCGACCCCCGCTAAAAGAAAAAGGCCACAATGAACCGCAGTACTCCCTCCCGCCTTTGGATAAAAGGGACAAATTAATTCTCTTGAGTTTCGGGTTTTCGGGGATGGTGGCTCTGGTTTATCAGGTTGCCTGGAACCGTATTTTTTCGCTTTTGCTGGGTTCCTCCGTTTACGCCTTCAGCCTGATCCTGACCGTCTTCATATTGGGGCTGGCTTTTGGGGCGGCGACCTTTTCTCGACTCCTTCCTATATTTAGTAACTACATGAGCATATATGGCATAACTCAAATAATAATAGGAATATTTTCAATTTCAATTATCCCATTGTTCGGTCATATCCCTTTTGCCAATCGTTGGATTTATGAAAATTGGGGATTGCAGTTTGAGTCTGTTCAACTGGCAAATTTCGGGATCATTTTTGCCTTAATTTTTGTCCCGACCTTTCTTATGGGAGCCCAGTTTCCTTTGGTCATCAAACTGATGGCGCGAAAGCTGGAAACCCTGGGCCACCACGTGGGCCGGATCTATGCCTGCAACACGATCGGTGCGATTGTCGGATCCTTCGTAGCAGGCTTCATTTTGATACCGGGGTTGGGGCTACAGACCACACTCTTAAGCGGGGTGTTTCTGAATGTTCTGCTGGGAATAGCGATACTTGCCTTTGGGGCCCGATTGAGCTTTAGCGTGAAGATCTATGCCCTCCCTGCGGTTTTGATGTTTTCCATATTTGCAGCACAATCGATCAGCCCCTGGGACAAGTCTGTTATTTCCAGTGGCTCCTTCATGCCTTACCGAATTGCGGACCTTAAAGAAGCGGAGTTGAAGAAAAATAAAATCCTCTTCTTTAAAGAAGGGATGCATACCACGGTAACCACTGAGCTCTCCGTATCCGGGAATATTTTCCTGCGTGTGAATGGAAAGACCGATGCCTCCCTGGCTCTTGATATGAGAACACAATTGCTTTCGGGCTATCTTCCCATGCTGTTTCATCCTGACCCTCAATCAGCTCTGGTGATTGGGCAGGGTAGCGGAATTACCCTGGGGGCGGTGGAACAGTTTCCCGTTAAAGAGATCAAGCTTGTTGAGATTTCCCCTTCGGTCATTGAGGGTTCGCGCTTTTTTGATCCCTTCAATCATCACGCTCTGGATGATAAGAGAGTGAGTCTCAAGCTCGAGGATGGTCGCAATCATATAGCCCTGTCTGGCGATACTTATGACGTGATTATCTCTGAACCTTCCAATCCCTGGATTTCGGGAGTGGGAGCTTTATTTACCGTGAACTTTTTCGAATTGCTGAAGAAGCGGTTGAATCCGGGCGGGGTGGCCTGCATCTGGATTCATACTAATATGTCACCAGATAGTTTTAAATCCATTATCCGGTCCTTCAGCGAAGAATTTCCTTTTGTGACTATGTGGGAGTCTATAGCCGGGGACGATTACCTGCTGATTGGGTCTGAAAAGGAATACAGCTTATCTTATGAAAAAGCCCGTCAATATTTGTTGAGCGAAGTTGCAGGACGCGATTTGCGCCGGATCGGTATCAATAATGTCCCGGATCTTTTGAGCCTGATGATTATGTCGCGTGAAAAATTGCTGGAGTTTAGTGCCTCGGCGCCCTTGCATACTGACGATAATTCCCTGCTCGAGTTCAACGCTCCAAAATATGTTTATAAAGATGAGCGGGCGGTTTTGGTCAGGCAGTTGACACCCTTTATTAAACGGGTTCCTGAGTTTGTAACCTTTTCAGAAACCGATGCTGGTGTCCGTGAGAAGGTGGTGAAAAAGCTTGAAAAACTGCAAAGGTCTGAGAGCCAGATTGAAGATATCAAGAAGAAAGCCGGGTTGGAGAGGCTTTTGGATCAGGCCATGGAGGCGTTCAATGTTGGCGACATCAGTGGTGCTTTTAAAAGCTACCAGAAGATTCTGGAACTGGACCCCGAACATGTAATGACCTATTACAATATGGCGAATATTTTTCTTGAACTCAAGTTGATGGATCAGGCCGAGTCTGCCTATCGGAGAACACTTGAGATCAACCCGTTTTATGTGTTTGGCTCAACAGGTCTAGCCCGACTCCATATATTTTCCGGACAACCCGACAAAGCTATCGAGATTTTACGTGATACGTTAACGTGGTATAGGGGGGACCATGAAGTCAGCTTGTATCTTGGGCTGGCGTATGCTTTTAAAAAAGAACCTAAAAAGGCTATTCAAGAGTTTAAAAGATCATTAGAATGGGATCCGAATTTCCCACCGGCTCATTATTATTTGGGCGTCCAGTATCAAGATTGGAATCCCGGATTGGCCAAGCAGCATTTGCAGACATTTTTGAAGCTGGCTCCATTGTGGTCAGGTTATGAGAACCTTCAGCCTGGTGCGGAAAAAATATTAAATAAACTTTAAACGGAAAACTGGTATACTTGGGGTCGAATATCCTCTTGGCTCATGACTCTGCCGGAAAAATTTCCCTATAACTAGAATTGAAGGCCTAATGCCCGGAAAAATTAAAGCTCTATGGTACTTTTGTATTGTCACCATTGTTGCTGGCTTTTTGGTGCTTGCCTACACGGGCAAAATGGATGAAGCGCGCGACCAGGCAGAATCAGCATCCCATGCAGCGGTTGAAAAACACAAGGAAATAGACAAGAAAACGATTCATATAGATCCGATTAAATTAGTTCGTGAGCTGAATGCGCTGGGTAAATACCAGGAAGCTGTGGATATAGCTCGAAAAGCAGGTGAAAGAAACCCAGATCATGCCAAAATACAGACTTGGTTGGGGATTTCCCTGGTTAAGCTGGATAAGAGGGCGGAGGCCATTGAACATTTTATCCTTGCCGCAAAAAAGGATCCCACCGATGAGAAGGCCCATCTGTATTGGGGGCTGACACTGGCAATGGATAAAAAATTTAATGACGCCATTGGTCATTACCTGATAGTGCTGGAGATCAATCCCGAACACAGTAACGCTTATGCCTACTGGGGGGCTTCCCTGAGTGCCTTGGGAAAGCTGGAGGAAGCTGTTGCCAAACTGGAAGAGAGCCTGGTGTTGAACCGGTTTAACAGTCAGGCCTATCGAATCATGATTGACGTTTTATACAAACAACAGAACTATGAGCGTGCCTGGAAAATGGTCCATAAAGCTCGTGCCGATAATGTTTCCCTGCAACAGAGTTCTGTAGACCGATTATCCAAGGATTTTCCAGAACCTGATCAAAAATCTTGATTGAAATGTTTCGAGTTTTAAAGCGGCTAATCAATAATTAAGCACGGAAAATGTAAATTTGCCTTGATAATCGGATTTGTGTTAAATCTGTAAACTCTTGAGAGTACAGGTTGAATTTTAGTGATATGGCGTTTATTGTATATGAGTTGCTAGTGAAAGAGCTGTGCATAGCCTTAGATTCTTCGTCACGTTGTTCCTCAGAATGACAAAATAGCCTTTTATTGTTATGCTGACCTGTCGAAGCATCCCGCTTTGCTGTTTTTTAGGCTTATGCAAATATCTCTGACTAGTGGCTCCCCATTTTTATAAACAGAATTTCCACAATCTTAGATTTTACACGATATACGGGTCATGGAATTTATAAAATTAGGGAGGAGCTTTTTGCTCACTGGTGTATTTTTCTTTTTTCTGTTTTCCTCTTTTTCATGGGCAGGGGTTACGGCTAATGAGTCCCGAATGCCGGATATTGTTGCTGATGTGAGCAACGATGCTTTTGTACAAACCTCCGAGGTAACCATAAAAATTGAAAAGAACATTTCCAAGAGTACTGGTGTGTCATCTGTCGAAACGGCGCAGGGAACCGTAATATTCTCTCAGGACTCGGATGTATATGAGGACATGGAAGATCCTTTTGCCGGGAATGAAGAAGATATCCCCATTTTGACAGACCCTCTTGAAGGCTATAATCGCTGGATGTTTGGCGTTAATGAAACCATTTATGACAATATGCTGGAGCCGGTGGTCAGGGGTTACCGGGACACGGTGCATGAGAACCTTCGTATTGGTCTTAAAAACCTTTTTTCCAATGCCATGGCTCCCATCAAGCTTGCCAGCAGCTTGATTCAGTTGGATTTTGAGAAGTCCGGCAGGGTTATTGTGCGAACCCTGATTAACACGACCTTCGGGATTGGCGGAATAGCCGACGTGGCTGGCGAAGAATATCACATTGGGGATGTTAACGAAGACTTTGACCAAGCCATGGGTTACCACGGTATTCCCACAGGTCCCTATATAGTTCTGCCATTTTTTGGACCCTCTACGGCCCGAAATATAGTTGGAAGAGCGGCAGATTCTTTCATGAGCCCCACCTTTTACTTCGCTCCCAGCACCGCAATCAGTGTCGGTATTTCTGCTGAGGAAAATATTAATAACACTTCATTCATCGTTGATGACAAAAAGCAGTTAGAAGACAGTGCTCTTGATGAATATGAAAGTGTTCGCGATTTCTATCACCAATACCGGTATGGGCTGGTAAAAAAATAGAGGACGTTTTTCCCTCCCATTACTTCCCCCTGTTTTTTCGTTTCCTACTGCCTGTTTTTCTTGTATCCTTCCACTAGCCGTGGAGGCAGTACTATTTGGCTCGTTATACCCCTCTGCGGCATGGAAGTTAAGGATGGATTATCGCAAGCCGAGACTACTCTTTCCAGTTATATAAACCAATTGCTCAGTGCCTCCGGCGGCATTGCCGGTATTAGAAAGGTGTTTTTGCTGTGGCCGATTCAGAAATTTTCAATAGTTTAAAAAAAGAAACCAGTCCCTATTTGCTTCAGCACGCCAGCAATCCAGTTGACTGGTACCCCTGGGGGCCGGAAGCCTTGGACAAAGCCAAGGCGGAAAATAAACCCATCTTCCTCAGTATTGGATACTCTGCCTGCCACTGGTGCCATGTCATGGCTCATGAATCTTTTGAAAATGAAGATATCGCGACAATCATGAATGAGAAGTTTATCAACATCAAGGTGGATCGAGAAGAGCGACCGGATGTGGATGCTTTATACATGAAAGCTCTGGTTGAACTGACCGGTCACGGTGGCTGGCCGCTCAGCATGTTTCTCACTGCCGAACAGGAACCTTATTGGGGCGGAACCTATTACCCTCCCTTCTTTAAATATAACCGCCCAGGGTTTGCCGAAGTCCTGCAACAAGCGCACGACTTGTTCACTGGAGATAAGGACCAACTGGATGCCCGGTCAAAAAATATCCTGCAAAAGATTTCCCAACAGAACAGGGCTGGCAAGGCGCGGGGAGTCCCCAACGATGAGATAATTCGAGGAGCTGTGGACATGTTGTCGGACCGTTTTGATGAGGATCATGGCGGATTCGGCTCGGGCATGAAATTTCCGGAGCCCATGCACTACACCTTTTTGTTGCGGCATTGGGCCCAGACGGGTGACGCCCTCAATATTATCGACAAGAGCTTGACGGCCATGGCGGAAGGTGGATTGTTCGACCAATTGGGCGGCGGCTTTCACCGTTATTCGACCGACCGCAAGTGGCGGGTTCCCCATTTTGAAAAAATGCTTTACGACAATGGGCTGTTGGCAAAACTTTTTCTTGATATGTTTCAGGCCACCAAGCAGGATATTTATCAGGTCACTGCAAGAGAAACGTTTGTCTGGCTTTTGCGTGAAATGTCGTCTGATGAGGGGGCCTTTTATGCCAGTCAGGATGCGGATTCGGAAGGCAAGGAAGGCACTTGGTACACTTGGGAATTGAAAGAGGTCCTGAACCTGTTGGGACCCAAACACGCCAAGATTTTTGCCAGGGCTTATGGCTTGGTTCCCCGTGGGCATCTTGATGGACGTAATGTCCTGCATATCAGCGAGCGGGTTGAACAATTGGCCGAAGCCGAAAGCATCCCCGTTTTTGAGGCGGACTATATTTTGAAAAAGGCAAAGGAAACCCTTTTTCAAGCACGTGAAAAAAGACCGAAACCGGAACGCGATGAAAAAATAATCACCGCTTGGAATGGACTCATGATCACGGCTCTTGCGCATGGCTCTTCAGTGCTGGGCGATTCGAGTTATCTGGAGTCGGCTTCTCGTTGTGCCGATTTTATCTGGTCCAAACAATGGCAGGCTGGAAAATTGTTGCGCGTTTATAAAGACGGACAAAGTAAGATCAACGGTTGTCTTGATGACTATGCCTATTTTCTCGAAGGTCTGATCGCTATTTACGAGGCGGGGCTCGACAGCCGGTGGATCGTGCGAGCGCGGGAACTGGCAGACACCATGATTGCAGAGTTCTGGGATGAAGGGGAGGGCGGGTTCTTTCTTGCCGGTCGGTCGGGAGAATCCTTGATTTCCCCGTTAAAAAATCCTGCCGACGAGGCTCTGCCTTCTGCCAATGCCGTGGCAGCCCAGGCTCTGTTGAAACTGGGGCGGCTCACGGGAGAGGAATCCTATATCCGTAAAACAGAAGAAACTTTAAATGCTTTTCGCGCCATGATGGAAAGGAGTCCAGCAGGTTTTACCGGGCTGTTATCGGCAATGAGCGCGTTGGATCTTCCACCGATGGAGGTTGTTTTTGCAGGATCTAGAGATCATGCATCCTTCGGTGAGATGTTGAAAGCCCTGCACACTGATTACCGTCCCAATAAAGTTGTCCTGTGGAATGAAAGCGAAACGACTGGCGACTTGTTGCCGCTTGCTACAGGCAAGGTCGCAGAAAAGGGCGAGCCGACTGTTTATCTTTGCCAGAACACCACCTGCCACGCTCCGGTACAAACCGGCACGGCTCTGAATAAACTTCTGGAAAGGCCGCAGGAGATTCGCCTGAACATTTTTAATCAGGAAAAAAAGAACGCCCAGATACTGGAGAAGGAGCAGGCCAACTTCATGGGCGTGATGGGGAATATCTTCCAGCAAATCGGCATCCAGAAACCCCCTGGCGGGGGTGGCAAATAGCCGTGATATTTTTCCTCAGATGTGATGTCCTCTTCCTTAAACTTCATGAGCCTGTTGTATAGTGTGTATGTGCAGGAGTTAATATGTTGCTAGCGAGCAAAAACCCTTCTCTGTAAATAAATTTCGATGGTGTTCTTGGCGTTGCTGGCCACGACGATATCGCTCATGCCACTGTGGTTATAATCGCCGCTGGTAATCGCTAATATGGTGCCGCCTTCGATCACATAATCACGGGTGGGGAATTTAAATGTTCTGTTGGCATTGCGGACAACAATCGAGAAAGTACTGGATCGGGAATTGGCCACGGCTACATCCTTCAACTTGTCCGGATTAAAATGCCCCGTAGTAAGAGCAAAGGGTCCACCCCCGCCGGAAAAGGCAACAGGGTCTTTGAAGTTGCCGTCTCCGTTTGAAGTGAGCAAGTATAAATTGTCTCCCTGACCGGAGGCAAACACCAGATCGGTTTTACCGTCATCATTCATGTCACTGGCCACGATGGCTAGCGGCACCAGCTTTTCTGCCAGCCGTCGAGGTTTCTGAAAAGTTCCATCGCCGTTCCCGATAAACAACCGGACAGAGCTGGCGCTGGAACTGCTGGCCGCGAGGGCAATGTCGAGGTGCCCGTCTTCATTGAAGTCTTCTGTTACTCCTGAAAATGATCGGGAACCAGTCAGATAGGTTTCGCCTTTTTTAAAATGACCATCTCCGGTACCCAGATACAATTCCATTTCGTCAAAGGTCAGGGTGACGGCGGCATCCAGGTTATCGTCCTGGTTGTAGTCACCGAGAATAATGTTTAAAGGGACCTTGCCGGTTCGGGTGAAAACGGGTTTCATGAATTTGCCGTTTCCTTTGCCAAGAAAAACCAAAAACCTTTCTGTCCCTCGGGAGTTGATCGCAATATCAGGGACTCCATCTCGATTAAAATCTCCCACCGCTGACATGGTCGGTTCGGCGGCGACGTTTATAGTTAAGCCTGCATGAAAACTGCCGTCACCTTTTCCAAAGAGGAGGGTGAGAGTGCCGTTCTTGGCGTTGGTGGAAACCAGGTCCGGATTTCCGTCCAGATTCAAGTCGGCGGTCAATAGATGGGCCGGGCCCTGACCCACCGGCATGACATCGAATTTGTAGAACAAATCAGGGGGCGGCTGTGGAAGGTCGCAGGCAGGCAGAAATAAAACGGTACAACATATAAGGGCGGTCTTCCACGACAGACATCGGATGAGGAGAGAAGGGTTTAGTGCTGTAAAATTGGGGTTTTTATTGAAGTACATTAATTTAAAGTTCGGCGAGCCGCCGAGGGCAACAGGTTGATATGCCAACTTTTCCTCTCCTGTAAGGAGCGTTTGGAAATCTCTTGATTTTGTTGGGCGACTGTGTAAGAATTCGCCTTTTACAGATACTTATTATATAGTGAATAGTTCAATTTAGTTAAACCCCTTTCTTGTATGTACTTTAACCCCTCGCTCCAGATTTAGGCTGGGGCTGTTCTTAACCCATGAGGAGGTATCTATTGCGATCTTACCAGAGTGTCCTGATTCTTAAACCCGATATTGACGAAGTGCGTGTTGCTGAAGCCTTGGAAGAAATAGGCGAGTTCATCAAGAGCAACGGAGGTGTGTGTCTTAAAATTGAAAACTGGGGTAAAAAACGCCTCGCCTACCGGGTAAAGAAAAACAGATTCGGGATATACCTGAACCTTTATCACACCCTTGAATCCGCTAAAGTCTCCGATCTGGAAAATAAATACAAGCTGTACAGCTTGATCATAAAATATATGGTGGTCCGGTTGGAGGATGATGAATTGGAAAGAGCCCTCGGCAAGGAAACTGAAACCGAGGAGGAGGCTTCCGCCAAGGATGATGATAAAACTGAAAAGAAGGATGACGATAAAACTGAAAAGAAGGATGATGAGAAAACTGAAAAGAAAGAAAACTCCTGATTAACAAAGTAACAATAAGGACTTGATATGGCTTCGTTCAACAAGGTACTTCTGATGGGCAACCTGACCCGGGATCCTGAACTGCGTTATATCGCAAGTGGTGCGGCTGTTGCTAGTTTTGGCCTTGCGGTCAATCGAAAGTTCAAGCAGGGCGAGGAATGGAAAGATGAAGTCTGTTTTGTCGATATCACGGTTTGGGCCAAGCAAGGTGAGAATTGTGCGCAATACCTGAATAAGGGCAGTCTGGTTTTTCTTGAAGGCCGACTAAACTATCAGACTTGGGAAGCAGATGGTGGACAAAAGCGAAGCAAGCTTGAAGTGGTCGCTAGTAATGTGCAGTTCTTGCCCCGTCAGGGAGATAAAGTGAGTATGAATACTGACTCGAATACTGACTCGACTTCTGCTCCGACTTCTGCCCCGACCGCTGACGATATCCCATTTTGATAAAACCACTAAAAGAAGAAGGGTGTTATGCCAGAAACAAAAAAACGTTCATTTTTTTCGCAAAAAAATTGCCGGTTTTGTAACGACGACCAGAGCAAGGTTTATATTGATTTTTTCGATATCAAGGCCTTGAAACCGCTGATTTCTGAAAGAGGCAAGATAGTGCCTTCACGAATCTCGGGGAATTGTGCCAAGTGCCAGAGAACTTTGACCCGGGCGATCAAAAAAGCCAGGAGCATTGCTTTATTACCGTTTGCTGTTGAGCATTAGACTTGGCTGAGTCATTCCCACCCAAAAACCTGCTGGTAGCTGTAGTTCTGGTTTTTGCTCTCTTTTTTGCTTTGATGGTGTTTCCACCATTAGGGTCATTGGTCGGGGTTTTATCCCCTTTTCCTCTCGTCTTTATTTACTTGCAGAGAGGCAGGCAGGTTGGCATTGCTCTTGTAGCTTTGGTTTTTGTGGTGCTCCTGTTACTGATCGGGATTAACCAGGCCATGTTGTTTTTAGCTGAGTATGCGCTGATGGCTCTGGTGCTAGGGGAAATGATTCGAATCCAGTTGCAGGCAGACCGGTGCATCGGTATCAGTGCTCTGGTATCGGGTTTTGTGTCGATCCTTCTGTTAATGGCCTTGGTTGGCGATCAGGGCACATCGATGAGAGAGTTTTTTGAGACGCAAGTTCGTGCTCATTTTTTCCAGTCGATGGAGGTCTTCGAGTCTATGGGCGAGGACAAAGCCGAGGTTGCGGAGATGAAGGCATTCGCAGAACGGGTTGCTGAGGGTTTTGCGGCGTCTTATCCGGCCTTTTTGTTGATCGGGTCTTTGATTGGCGCGGCGGCCAATTATGCGTTGGTGCGAATCGCCTGGAGGCGACTTTATGGGCCAGGCCTGTTTTCGGAGAGAGCATTCTCCCAATGGATTTGTCCGGAAAACCTGGTCTGGGGCTTCATATTGTCGGGAGCGGCTTTGTTCCTGGGGCAGGGCATGGTGGCAGATGCAGGGCTTAATGTCTTTCTGGTGATGCTTTGCATCTATTTTGCTCAGGGACTCAGCATTGTCATTCATTTTTTGAAGGTCAGAAAGGTTCCGACTTTTTTTTGGTTTGTTCTTTTTATATTAATTTTTGTGCAGCCTCTTTTAATTGGATTGGTGGCTGGGTTGGGCGTGTTTGATATCTGGGTGGATTTTAGAAAGCTAAGAACCGTTGAAGATATAAATTGAAAACACTCTGATCACCAGGAAAGGAAAACTTATGAAGCTATTGTTGAAAGAAGATGTGGATGGTCTCGGATTTTGTGGCGATGAGGTAGAGGTTAAAGACGGATATGGGAGGAACTTCCTGATCCCCAAGGGCAAGGCTTTGTTAGCCACTCCTAATAACCTTAAAGCTTTTGATCATCAGAAACGTGTAGTCCAGAGCAAAGTGATAAAGGTGATTGCTGCGGCTCAGACTATTGCTGATGAAATTGCAAAGATAACCTGCTCGGTCAAGAAAAAGGTCGGCGATACTGGAAAGATGTTTGGTTCGGTGACAGCGCAAGAAGTTGCTGATTTGCTAAAAGACCAGGGTGTGGATATTGATCGGCGTAAAATTCAAATCGCCGAGCCCATTAAAAAAGTCGGAGAATATAAAATCCCTGTCAAGCTCCATTCGAAAGTGATAGCGGAAATCAAACTTATTGTCGAAGGGAATCAGGAAGTTACAGAGCCTGCAGAGCCTGCAGAGCCTGCAGAACCTGCTGAACCTGCTGAATCTGCTGAATCTGCTGAACCCACCTCGGAAGTTAAAGAAAAAGTCGAGACTGAAGTAGAAGCTAAAGGATAGTAAAGAGGCCTTTACCCTGAAAGAATTATGGCTGATGCTATGACCGACATTTCTCTGAACAAACTGCCTCCTTATAACAAGGAGGCGGAGCAGAGTGTTCTAGGTGCCTGTCTGCACTCAGGTGATGCGATCGCTAAAGCTCTTGAATTTTTGAGCGCAGAGGACTTCTACAAGTCCACCCATAAAAAAATATTCTTTGTAATGCAGGAACAGTTTGAAGGCAATGAGCCGATAGACGTTGTTGCGTTGGCAAATAAGCTCAAAAGAAAAAATGAGCTGGAGGAGGTAGGGGGCATCGAATACCTGACTCTTCTTGAGGATTTTGTACCCACCTCTACAGCAGTAGTCCATCACGCTAAAATCCTCCGCGAAAAAAAAACCCTCAGGGACTTGATCGAAACCGCAACAGAGATTCTTGATAGTAGTTACAGCGACAGCGATGACGTGGATACTCTGCTTGATAAAGCCGAGCAGTCCATTTTCGAAATCTCCGAAAAAAGATCCAAACCAGGCTTTTACAAACTCTCAGAGATTGTTAAGAAGGGTTTGTCGGATATGGAAAAACTTGCCGATAAACCTGGAGTGGTTACCGGAGTGTCTTCTGGATTTACCGATTTGGATAAGAAGACAGCGGGATTTCAAAAATCTGATCTGATCGTTCTGGCGGCACGGCCCAGTATGGGTAAAACTAGTTTTGCTCTGGATATCGCCCGTTATGTTTCTTTGAATAAAGAAGCTGAAACTCCCGCAACAGCTTTTTTCAGCCTCGAAATGTCGAAGCAACAATTGGGAATGCGGCTTTTGTGCTCCAAGGCGCAGGTGGACTCGTCTAAAGCCCGTACCGGTTATCTGGCTAGCAATGATTGGCCTGCATTGCATAAGGCAGGTGCGGAGCTTGCCGAAGCACAGTTGTTCATCGACGACAGCCCGGCTTTGTCGGTGCTGGATATACGTGCCCGCTCCCGCAGGCTTGCCGCCGAACGACCTCTCGGGCTGATTATTGTGGATTATATGCAGTTGATGCAGGGTCGAAGGAATTCCGAAAGTCGACAGCTGGAAGTCTCGGAAATATCCAGAGGCCTGAAATCCCTGGCCAAAGAGTTGAATTTGCCGGTACTGGCACTTTCTCAGTTGAGCCGAGCTGTCGAGAGCCGGACGGATAAGCGACCGCTCTTGTCGGACCTTAGAGAGTCGGGTTCCATTGAACAGGATGCGGATGTGGTCATGTTTATTTACCGCGATGTTGTGTATAACCCTGAAACAGATGATCCTCGTGAAGCGGAAATACTGATTCGCAAACAAAGAAATGGTCCCATTGGGGAAATATCTTTAAAATTTGAAAACCAGTTCACGCGCTTCTATAACAGTAGCCCCCGCACGGATGGTCCATCCGGAGACGCTTAACCCAGCCTTTTAGTCGCAAGCTTTTTTCGCAAACCAGAAAGGCTTCAATGAAGTCCATAATCTATTTTCTTCCGGTGTTTTTATTGTTGATGCTTTGGCCCCTGCATGTAGAGGCCCAACCGCATCCCGGTGGTTTTCAGTTGCCAGCAAAAGCCAAAGCCGATTTTTATTTTTCTCAGGGAAAGTTTAAAGAGGCTCTTGAAATCTATAAATCGGTCTTAGATGATGAGACTAACCCCGGTTATATTTTCCGCAATATGGTGAAGGCTTGGAATGCGATGGGGGCTCTTGATGAAGCCGAGGAATTTTTGAGCGAATACCGAGGGTCTCACGAAAACTCGTCCTCAGCCTGGTATGCGTTGGGTTATCTACATTACGTAAAGGGTGAAGATCAGAAAGCCGAAGAGTTATTTAAGCAGGCGACACAACTGGACCCTGAGAATGGCTTGGCCTGGAATAATTGGGCGGCTTCTCTTGTTAACGGTAAACAATTTCAGGAAGCGTTGGAAAAAGTGCGAACAGCGATTCGAACCAACCCGAAAGAGTTGATGTTTTTTTTCAACCTGAAGAAAATCTTTGAAGAGATGGGCGAAGAACAACGGTTTGAAGCGGAATATAATGACTCTTTAAAAGAGGGGGTACAGCCTTTGGCCTGGGGCTATGGAAAGGCCCTTGCCCGATCGATTCGGCAGAATGCATTTCGTGACTACAACACAGGAAACTTAGCCGAAGCGATTTCCGGTTTTGAAAAAATGCTGAATATTTACAGGGAAACTGGCGATGTCAATGGGCAGATCCCCGCCTTATTCAGCCTTGGCCTGCTCCATGAAGAAAATGGAGATGTCCAAAAAGGCCAGGATTTTTTCAGACAGGTGTTGTCGATCAACCCGGATCATATTCAGGCCAGAGAGAAAATAAAATCTATAGATTAGATTGGAGGGTCCATTTCGAGCCACTTTTACAGGCATTAAAAGGCAGGCCTTTGTGTTTACTTCCTTTTTGGCTGGGGCTGATTAAGTATTGACAAATAACGAGTTTAAGCGATACTACTTGAGAGATTGTGCATATTTCTAACTGCTGCCGAGGAGGCAAAGTGGGTAAAGTGGGCAAAGATGAAGTAACCATAGTAGTTTTTTCTGGAACGGTGGGTCCCCCTAAACAATTGCGTCTACAGAAACGTTTTGTGAAATTTGGCGTTTTGATATCTTCTATTATTTTGACAGGATTTCTGGGGTCTACGTTTTATTTTGTCCAGCAATATTTTTGGGTGCAAGGTAGTGAAACCGAGTTGGTCAAGCTTCGTCGGGACTCAAAAATCCAAAAAATCCAGGTAGAAAAATTTGCCCAGCAGGTAAAAAACTTTGAGACAGAGATGGCCCGGCTGGAACGATTTGAGAAAAAACTTCGGGTTATTACGGCTCTGGAAAATTCGCCCAAATCGGTTGAAAAAAACTGGGGCGTTGGCGGGCCTTATGGACTGAGCACTAACAGTTTCACAACGGCTATGGGCCGAGGCGCGGCCAGTATGGTGGATCGCTTATCTAATGGACTGGATCATTTAGGCAGGCAGGCTAAAATTCAGACTATCAGCTTTCAGGAGCTGGATGATTTTTTTAAGAATCAAAAATCTTTTCTTTCTTCAACCCCTTCGATCTGGCCGACTCGCGGTTGGGTGACCTCCAGTTTTGGTTTTCGAAAATCTCCTTTTACAGGTTTAAGGGAAAAACATGAGGGCTGGGATATTGCGGCTCGAACCGGGTCTTCAGTGCTTGCTACGGCAGATGGTGTGGTGGTCGTGGAAGGAAGAGAATATGGATATGGAAACATGGTTGAGATCGACCATGGTTATGGCATTGTAACCCGCTATGGTCACAACTCCAAACACCTGGTTAAGGTAGGAGACCGTGTCAAGCGAGGACAGGTGGTTTCGCTGGTTGGAAATACCGGGCGGAGCACTGGGCCTCATCTCCACTATGAAGTGTTGCTCAACGGTGTGCCGGTCACTCCCAAGAACTATATTTTAGAAGAATAGGTCGTCCTTTGGCGATCATTGAATCGCCATGTTTCGAGTCACCTTTTTTCCCCACCGATACCTCGAATTTTTCTATATGCATCCTTAATGGGCGAGTGTTTGGCCTTGATGGCCAGGGTCTAATATCTCCCTGTATTACTATTGTTCTAAATTTCAAACTATAAATTAATATTCAGGATTTAAGATGGTGCTTGGTTTAATCAGAAAATTAGTGGGTACCCGCAATGACCGCGAGATTAAGCGGATTCAGAGTTATGTGGACGCTGTGAACGCATTGGAAGATGAGATCAAGGCACTCTCTGACGGCCAGCTTAAAGCCAAAACACCCGAATTGAAAGACAAGCTGGCTAACGGTTCTACATTGGAAAATATCCTACCCGAGGCATTTGCGGTGGTTCGCGAAGCCAGTTGCAGGACGCTCAAAATGCGTCATTTTGATGTGCAGATTATAGGCGGGGTGGTTTTGCATGAAGGAAAAATAGCGGAAATGAAAACCGGTGAAGGAAAAACCCTGATGGCGACCTTGCCGGTTTACTTGAACGCCTTGACGGGAAAGGGCGTGCATGTTGTAACGGTCAACGATTATCTGGCTACCCGCGATAGCGGGTGGATGGGAGAGATATACAAGTTTCTAGGCTTGTCCGTGGGCATGATCTATCACGATATTTCTGAAGAGGAAAGAAAGGCGGCTTATTCGGCAGATGTGCTTTATGGCACCAATAATGAATTCGGGTTCGATTTTCTTCGGGATAATATGAAGTTCTCGAAAGAACAAATGGTTCAGCGGGAACTGAATTTTGCCATTGTGGATGAGGTCGATAGTATTTTAATTGATGAGGCCAGGACTCCTTTGATCATCTCCGGTCCGGCGGAGGAATCGACGGATAAATATTATACGGTGAACCAGATTGTCCCCAAGCTGAAAAAAGAAGAGCATTATACGGTTGATGAAAAGGCCAGGGCTGCTTCCTTGACGGATGAGGGAATTGTTCTCATGGAAAAATTGTTGGATATAGAGAACCTGTACGATCCAGTCAATATTGAAACACTTCATTGTCTAAACCAGGCAGTAAAAGCACATGGATTATTCAAAAATGAAGTGGACTATGTGGTGAAGGATGGGGAAGTCGTCATTATTGACGAATTCACCGGTCGCATGATGTCGGGAAGGCGTTACAGCGATGGACTGCATCAGGCTTTGGAGGCGAAAGAGGGAGTAAAAATTGAAAGCGAAAACCAGACCCTTGCAAGCATTACCTTCCAAAACTATTTTCGTATGTATGAAAAACTGGCAGGCATGACTGGAACAGCAGATACGGAGGCGGAAGAATTTAGCTCGATTTATAAACTCGAAGTCGTTATCGTTCCCACAAACCAGCCTATGATTCGGGAAGATTGTCCGGACGTGATTTACAGAACAGAAATGGAAAAATTTGATGCCGCCATCGAAGAAATAAAGGAATTGAATGTAATTAAAAGACCCGTTCTGGTGGGTACGATATCCATCGAAAGATCAGAGCTTTTGAGTAAGAAGCTGAAAAAATCCGGCATCAAACATAGTGTTTTGAATGCCAAGCATCATGAACAAGAGGCCGAGATCATTGCGGAAGCCGGGCAACCCGGGGCTGTGACCATTGCGACGAATATGGCCGGAAGGGGTACGGATATTGTTTTGGGCGAGGGAATCCCGGAACTTGGCGGCCTCCACATTCTCGGAACCGAACGTCATGAAAGTCGACGCATTGATAACCAGTTGCGAGGTCGCTCTGGGAGGCAGGGAGATAAGGGGTCTTCCCGTTTTTATCTCAGCCTTGAGGATGATTTACTGCGGATTTTCGGGTCCGATAAAATTTCTCCTTTGATGGCCCGATTAGGAATGGAAGATGGGCAACCCGTTGAGCATGCCATGATCTCGAAAGCGGTTGCTAATGCTCAGAAAAAAGTAGAAGCCCATAACTTTGATATGCGCAAACACCTCCTGGAATATGACGATGTCATGAATCGCCAAAGGGAGGTTCTTTATGCATTGCGCAGGGAAATCATCAATACGGAAAATGGGAAAGAAATCCTGCTGAATATGGCAGATGACTTAGTGGATGATGCACTAGCGGGTATCGCTCATGAAAAGATATATCCCGAAGAGTGGGATATTGAAGCTCTGAACGAGTTGCTGGAAAGGCAGTTTGCGGTTCGCATTGAAAAACACGGCGAACATGGATTACTCTTGCTTGGAAGCGTAAAGTTGGAATTGGAAGACTGTAACAGAAAAAAGCTTCATGATGCCGTCATGGAGGCGGTGACCCAGGCCTATGAAGCAAAAGAAGCAGGCATTGAGGCCGAATTCATGCGGCACGTTGAAAAAGTCATCATGCTTCAGATTCTTGATGGACTCTGGAAAGATCATCTGTTGGGGATGGATCACCTCAAGGAAGGGATTGGTTTGAGGGGCTATGCCCAAAAAAACCCTCTGACAGAATATAAGAAGGAAGGATTTGATCTGTTTAGCAACCTGATGGCACGCATAAAAGAAGAAACTACGGAGTATTTGTTCAAGGTTCAGGTTAATAAGGAAGTGGAGATGCCAGAGGAACTGATCAGTAAGCCTCGGGGGATTGTAGAACACCGGGGAGCATCGGAGGCTTCAGAAAAACAGGTGACGGTTCGGCGCAATGAAGAGAAGGTTGGTCGGAACGATCCTTGCCCGTGTGGGAGCAGTAAGAAATACAAAAAGTGCCATGGGAAGTAAAGGCGCGGTTAAAGATTCTCGGCGGCCTCCTGGCATCCAATACATAAAGTGGTCAATGGCATAATTTGCAGACGCTTCGAGGTGATCTTCTTTTCGCAGGATTCACATTCCCCGTAACTACCGTTGTTTATTCTGAATAGCGCTTCTTCAATCAACTTAAGTTCATTGCGATCCCTGCTGGTCAATTGAAAAATCATTTCTCTCCCCTCAAGACTTGAGGCAAGGTCAATTTCGTTGCTGAATGTCAAATCTCCAGCATCGCGCTCCACAGATTGTGAAGCTAGAATCAATTTCAATAATTCTCCCCGGTTGGCAATAAGCCGTTCACGGGTTTTGAGAATCGCAGGATCCAGTTGAGGCTGTTCCTGTCTGGCCAAGCCTGATTTGCCCGGTTTGATATTGGTTTTTGAGCCATTGGTTTTCTTTTTTGTTGAGGCGGTTTTCGCAGGTGAGACCTTGGTCTTCTTTTTAGGCGATACTTTTTTTGTTGCAGTTTTTTTCGTAACTTTCTTCTTAGCGGCCTTTTTTGCGGGTTTTGTGGTTTTCTTGGCCTGTGTTTTCTTTTTAGTCGCAGCTTTCTTCTTCACAGAAGTCTTTTTTTTGACGACTTTCTTTTTAGTCGCAGCTTTCTTCTTCACAGGAGTCTTTTTTTTGACGACTTTCTTTTTGGCCACAGCCTTCTTCTTTGCAGAAGTCTTTTTTTTGACGACTTTCTTTTTGGCCACAGCCTTCTTCGTTGCAGGAGTCTTCTTTTTTCCCGTCTTTTTTTTCGTTGCGATTGGCGAATCTCCTATCAGGGAACCCTATATTGAATACATTCGGGTAGGTAACTCAAAAACCGTTGCATTTTACCCATGGTTGGATAAAAATTCTCTGAACTTTAGCATTTGGGAAAATAAAGTACAACAATTTATTTGCCCGGATGGCATAAAAAAACTGCTTTTTATTGGGAAAGCCAACGTTATTCCGTTTCATAGTCCACGACAATGGATGAGGAGCAGAGTGAACGTATTTTCTCAATAACGGGTAAATGGTTTTTATGGCTCGCATATACTTTTAAACCCTCATGATCGTCAAAAAAAGCGGTCAGAACAATATCGTAGCTTCTTTCGGAGCTTAAAAAATCAGTTCCCAACTCTAAAAACTTCAAAGTTTCAATATTGCCCTTCAGGCTGTTGAGGGCGGTGATGGCTTGGTCCAGGTTTTCCTGGTTCTTTTCTGCCAGTTTGAACATAACAATGTGTTTGACCATTAATTGCTTCCTCCTGTGGGTTGTTTTGTGTTTGTGCTTTCCTTCCACTTCTTTGAGCTTTCTGATGTAAGGGGGCGCGAGGCCCTGTCTGTGGTATAGTGCCCGTTTTCATTTTGTGAGTGGAATACTTTATATGTCATGGTGGATGGGTGCAGGCTTGGGTTTTTTACGTGGCGGCCCTTTGGGTGCCGTTATTGGCGGCACCATTGAACATTTTTTAGGTAAAAAACTCCAGAAAAAACTGCAGGAAAATTTGCCCGGCATTATCCGTGAGGGTGAATTTATAACATCTCTGGTCGTCATTTTAACGCGGGTGGCTATGGAGGCGGGAGCATTAAGCCCGAAACAGGTGGAGGTGATTCATAAATTTTTTATGAAGAACCTGGGCTATAGCCCCCGGGATTTAAAATCACTGGACCGGTTGATCAAGGAAGTTCAGTCCAAAAAACCGGATATTGACCGGTTTATAGATGAGTATAAAAAATCTTGTCAGAATAACTACAATCTTTTGCTCCTCGCCCTATGCTACCAAATTACTTTAATAGAGAATGCCGTAGGTGAAGAAACCCAATCTCTAATAAAAAAAGTTGGGTTGCAGTTGGGGCTGTCTTATGATCAACATAACGAAATTAGAGAGAAGTATTCACTGGAAATCTTTAGAACCCCTTACTATATATTGGGACTTTCTTCTAATGCTTCGAATGATGAAATCAAAAAAGCCTACCGAAAACTGGCCAGCCAGTGCCACCCCGACCGGGTTGCCACGGAGGATGAAAAGACAGTTCATGAGGCCCACCAGAAGTTTCTTGAGATTCAGTCGGCTTATAAAGAGCTGGAAATGGTTAGAAAATTTTAAGAGGCCGGAGTTTTTTCGTTAGTGCTGGTTTTCTGTGACGGGTCCTCCAGTTGGCGGATGATCAGGGATTGAATTTTTCGCTTATTGGCTTCTTTAACGGTTATTCGGTAGGAACCCACCACGACCTGGTCGCCGGAGTTGGGGATTCTTTCCAACCGGTCAATGGCCAAACCTGCAAGGGTCTCGAAATCCCCACCGGGAAGATCCCAGTTAAGGGTATCGTTGAGAACGCTTATTTCTGTGCTCCCATCCACAATGTACCCCCCGTCTGCATAGGACTCGTAGGTTTTTTCGGGCTTGTCGTATTCATCTTCGATTTCGCCGACAATTTTTTCCAGCAGATCCTCAATCGTTATCAAGCCAATACATCCTCCATATTCGTCCACCACGATGGCCATGTGCAAACCCCTTTGCTGAAGTTCCTTGAGAAGATCATCAATTTTTTTGATCGGGGGAATATAATAGGCAGGCCGGATGATACTGGTGATAGGGGTGTTGTCGACAGGTTGGTCCAAAAGGTCGAAGGTGTTTAAAACTCCAATAAGGTTATACATCCTTTCATGAAAAACGGGGACGCGTGAAAAACCGGAATCGTTTGCGACATCATGTGCCTCCTGCATCGTAGCGGTATCCCTTATGGCGATCATTTGAATTAGAGGAACCATGCAATGTTCAGCCCGAAGTTCTCCGAAGTTGAAAATGTTGTGAATGATTTTCTTTTCCGTCACTCCTAAATCAACGGTCTGCGACTCCAGGCTCAATACCCCTCGAAGCTGATCCCGGCTGAAGGTCTTATGCTCTTCCGTAGAGGCTAACTGCACGCGACTGGTGACTTTCGCCGATGTTTTTGATAACCAGGATGTAAACGGGGACAGTATTTTATAGAAAAAAACAAGTGGATAAACCATAAACAACATGAGGGAATCGGCGCGGTGCTGAAAAATAACTTTGGGAATGATTTCACCCACAAAAAATATCAGGGGCGAAATAATCAGCATGGCCATCCATTCCCCGGAATCTTCAAAATGTGTGACCATGAACGCTGTGAATATAGCGGTGCTGGTCACCATCGCTAAATTGGTCCCCAGTGAGGTTGTGGTGAAGAGCCGTTCAGGATTGTCGAGTAATTTCATGACGGATCGAGCGGCTGAATTTCCATCTTCGGCAAGTTGCTTCATTTTTATCCGGTTTACAGAAACCATGCCGATTTCTGAGCCGGAAAAAAATGCTTCCAGCAGTATTCCCAGTAATACCAGTATGATTGTTGTTGCAAAGTCCATTAGTCTTCGGGAATCTCAGCTTGCTCTTTATCAGGCAATGAACGGGGACTCATAAGGGTGAGATAAAGATTCAGGATTCTTGATCCTTTCATTTTTTGGACAAGGAATTTGAACCTGTCTACGGTGGTTGATTCGCCTGACCGGGGAATTCGGCCAAAGAGTCCGAAAACATAGCCGCCCACTGTGTCGTAATCGTTCTCAGGTAGTTCGCTCTGAAAACTTTCATTGAATTCTGCCAGGCTATAAGTGCCAGCAATACGATAATGATTTTCATCCAGTTTCTTTAGTGGGAGTTCTTCCTGCCGCATTTCGCTGTCAATTTCTCCAACCAGTTCCTCGATGACATCTTCCAGCGTGACCAGTCCGCAGACGCTTCCGTATTCATCCAGAACGATGGCCATATGCCTTTTCAGTTTCCTGAATTCTTCCAGCATTTCTTTGATTTTTTTTGACTGCGGGACCGAAACGGTAGAATGCAGAATGCTTTTCAAGTTTATTTTTTCCCGAGGCACATGTTTATGCCGTGTCAGGTCTTTGGTAAACAAAATTCCCAGAATACCTTCTTCGTCCACTCCATATACAGGAACCCTGGAATAAAAATTTTCAATGATCCGGGGCAGAATATCATTCAGACTATCCTCAATGTTTACGGTGAACATATCTATTTTCGGGGTCATGATTTCCGCCACAGTGGTTTCACCAAACTCGATAACATTCTGGATCAACTCTCTTTCATCGGAATCGATAACACCTTCCCCTTCGCCCACCTGAACCATAGCTCGGAACTCTTCATCGCTGATGGGGGATTCTTTAAGGCTATGTGGCAGAATTCCCATGGACCCGATGATCTTTTCTGTCCAAATAGAAAACAGTTCCTGGGCGGGCTGAACAAGCTTGGCAAAGGCTTGTAAAGGATATGCCGAAAACAAGGCGTAGGATTGGGTAAATTTTATTGAAATACTCTTTGGGATGATATCGCCAAAAATCAGCAGGAGCAAAGTGCTGAGCCCAATGGCGATGCCCACACCGGTGCTTCCAAAAAGGTTGATCGCTATGGAGGTGATCAAGATGGAAATAGCAATATTTACGAACTCATTACCGATATAAATGGTGATGAGCAGTTCGCGTGGTTTTGCCAGGAGGGAATTCACAATTCGGCCCATGCGTCCTTTTTTCTTTGACATCTCATTCAGTTGAAGAGAGTTTAGAGAAAAATAGGCGACCTCACAGGCTGAAAAAAAGGCCGAACACAGAAGTAGAAATACCAGTAGTAGTGAACGGGATAATGTTGAATCGTCCAAAGTTTTTAAGAAACTCCAAGCTTGGCTGGCGTTTGTGAACCGAATTGCACGATAATTCGATTTGGCAATTTGCACATCTAGGAAGGGTAAACCATCGTTGTAAACTTAAAAATGATTGAAGCCCTCTGACTGTGGAAGGGTCTTCATCGTCCCATCTCTCATTTCCAGTGATACTTTCCTAGGTTTGAGAGTAATCTCCCCGATTTGCGTAACAAGCACTTTAGCCTTTAAAAACTGCCTGTTTAAATTTTTAACACCATCAGCAGGTAAAGTAAACAGTAATTCATAATCCTCTCCGCCATTCAAAAGGAGTGGAAGAGGGGAGATCGAGTTCCCGCTACAGGTATTTGAAAACTCCGGGGATTGGGGCAACAGGTCTTCGTAAATCCTTGCACCTACTTTGGAGGCTTTGCAAATATGGTAAAGGTCCTGGACCAAGCCGTCACTGACATCTATCATTGAGGTAATATTTATTCTGGAATGGGCCAGGATGCAGGCTTCATGGACTCTTGGCGTTGGGTCTAGGTGTCTCTCGATCAGAAATTTATAATCGCCTTTTTTCTTTTTGTTGAGCAGTTTTAATCCCAGACTTGAGTCGCCCAATGTCCCTGTCACGAAAATGAGGTCACCGGGTCTGGCACCCCGGCGAGTGAAAACGCGTTTTGCTTCACCGATGACCGAAACATTTATGAAAAAACATTTTGGTGAGGAGACGGTATCTCCGCCGACGATTTCCACCTTGAATTGATTGCATATTTCGTTGAATCCGGTATACAGCCTTTCAAGAAACGACACTGAAATCTTTTTTGAAACTCCCAATGTTACCAGTGCCCTTTTTGGAGTTCCCCCCATGGCCGCGATGTCACTGAGGCTGGCAGACAAGGCTTTTCGGCCCAGAGCCTCGGGAGTTGTAGTGGAAAGTTTGAAATGGATGTCCTGAACCATGGCATCAGTGGAGATGACTTCATAGACCCCTGATTTACCCGGGTAAACCGCACAGTCATCGCCGATACCCAGAACAGAATCGGATGCGCGGAATTTCAAGCGTGAAGAAAGGTGATGGATGAGCCCAAATTCGCCGAGTTCTTTTATTTTGCTCATAAATACGGGTCGAGCTTTCAGTTTATTTAGCAACTATGCTATCAAGAAGGAAAACTAAAAGCCACGCTGGCGTCTCCTGATGCTTTCTCGAACCTATTGTGGTTTCAGCAAGTCGCGGGTCAGGGAGTCAACATCGAATTTCTTTTCAATTTTAATGGAAATCTTGTTGCCTTCTTCCAAGCCTGACTTTTGGAGCTCATGAACATAGCACGTCAGCTCCACATGTTCTCCTGTTTCAGGAACCCAGATGGTGAGTTCCCGAAACTGGTCGGCCTTATTGGGGGGAGTATTGATCTCGGTGACTTCTCCATCTAACAGAATCATTGCTTCCTTTCTGCAATCTATAAGATTGCCTTGTTATGCTGAACAACTGGTTTGTTGGCAGAGAAATGTTTCCGGAGTATCCTGGGCATAGTGTTCAGAGTCGATTCCGTATTTCTCAAAAACTTCTGGTCGATCCTGGAATGGATCTTCCAAAAGGATTCTAAGGCGTACGATTTCAGAAAAATCCGATTCCTTGAGTGCTTTATCCATAGCCGTTTGCAACAAATGATTTCTCAAAATAAACTTGGGATTAATGGAGTTCATTTGTGCTTTTCGTTCTTCATGGCTTATGCCTTCCCGTTGAGCTAGAGCAAGGTATTGGCTCAGCCACGATTTTAACTCACCATTGCTGTCGTTCGCCGGGTGGTCCGCGAGAAACCTGAAGAAGTTGGTGTAATCAAGTTGATGCTCATGAAGTAGTTGGAACATTCTCTGAACCAGTTGTGTGAACTCAGAGTCCAGAATAGCCAGCCCCAGTTTTTTACCGATTTCTTCGCGATAGAGGCGATTGAAAAGCGGCTGGTATTGTTTCATTTCTTCTTCCAGATTCTCTGCGCCAATCAGAGCAACGAGGGTCTCTCCTAATTTATTGAGATTCCAGAAACCGATCTCAGGTTGCTGGTTGTAAGCATAACGGCCATGCGTATCAGAATGATTTGGGGTATGGTCAGGAACAAAACGGTCCATAAATCCATAAGGGCCGTAGTCAAAAGTGGTGCCGGTGATGCACATATTGTCGGTGTTCATCACGCCATGGATGAATCCCACTGCTTGCCATTTTGCGATAAGTTTTGCGGTGCGATGAATGGTACGTTGAAAAAATATTCGATAGCGGTCGGACTCTTCGATAATATCAGGATAATAATTTTGAATAGAAAACTCCAACAGCCGCTCTACATTTTTCTCCTGCCCGGTATAGTGAAAAAACTCGAAACTACCAAAGCGGATATGTGAATCGGCGATCCTGACCAGTATTGCCGCCAGCTCCGGTTTTTGTCGGTAGATCAGTTCGCGAATTCCAATGACGGCTAACGAACGGGTGGTGGGAATTCCCAGTCCATTTAAAGCTTCGCTTGCGAGGTGTTCGCGGATAGAAGATTTGAGGGTTGCCCTTCCGTCAAAGCCTCGGGCAAACCGGGTGGGACCGGCACCCTTCAGGTGAATGTCCCAGATTTCCTGGTTTTGGTTTTGCACCTCGCCCAGCAAGATTCCGCGCCCATCTCCCAGTCTGGGATTGTAAGAACCGAACTGGTGGCCCGAATAAGCCATAGCCAGAGGCTTAGCACCCTCTATAGGGTTGTTCCCGCTAAAGCGATCTATGAAATCCTTGTTTCCGCCGGCTTCAGGTGGCAGGTCTATCAATTGTCCGGCTAAAGGGGAAAAATCGACCAAATAAGGATCGGTCACGGGGTCTGGAGCCTTGGCCTGATAAAACTCCGGTCCTAGCCCGATAAAGCGGTTTTGAAAATTTAAATTAAGGTAGTCAGTCAAAGGATGAAAGCCTGGGTTCCTAGGGAATAAAAACAGTTCAGTATGAGGATGGAAAAAAGAGGGGTGAGGATTCTTTTTTCCCTAAATTTCAGTCCAATAGAGAGACCTTTGCTAAGTCGAAAAAAAACAGAAAAGCGAGATTACCCGCGCCGGGCATGAATTTAGTAGAGAGGGTATCACAGGCTCACGAAGGTTTTGGAAGCAGGACTTCAGCCTGCCGTCTGTGCAACGATCTTGCACGGCTAAAGCCGCGCTTCTGGCCCCCTCCCTGGCCCCCTGATAAGAATATCTTTGATTGCCCCTTTCGAGGCATGAAGATAATGATAGGGATATCACACGTTCCCGTGGGAATGGGGGCTTATTCTACATTCTGCACCAGCCAGCTATGAGGTCTTTCTTCGCTGGTTTGGAACCAGAAGATGGCATTGATATTGAAATGCACCAGCCATGCGGCGCCTTCTCCTTGTTGACATATTTTTCGCTGATAGCGGTCTTCTATGACCGATAACTGGTCGCAGGTGGTGGTGGTCCAGTAATAATGCCCAAGACCATCATCAAAAATAGGGTTGATCCAGGCTTTTTTCCCGCTGGCGTTGATGATTCGCTTGGAGAAAATAAGAGTTTTCAATTCCGCCAGAGTGGGCAGGCGCCAATCGGAACTTCCGGCAAAGCTTTCTGCTTCGGCAAAAGCTTTGGCATCTTTTAAATTTAATTTGTTAATGATACCTTTTTTAATCCAACGCAGTTTGTTCACGGTGTCAGTCACTGTTCCATCACCGTTGTTCACAAATGCCGGTTCAGCAAGCTCTTCAAGTGTTACTTCGCTGACTTTCCGGCATTCTTTAAGCGTAGGCCCCGAACCTGGACATGCGTTGAGAATGGCGAAGTGATCCATTTTCTTTATCATTTCGCAAATGTCGGCCTGCTTGCATTTGGCGAAGGAAGGAATCGGCTGGACCAATAAAACCATTAACGTTAAAAACACGATCCGCATATTAAACTCCTGGTTTCGGAAAAGTTTTCTGGACAAAGAAACACCTGTTTTATCTACGTTAGCTTGTGAGTGAGGATACTATAAACTTGAGACCTGCGGAAACATAAAATCTGTCCACTAATTTATGCCGCAGAAAGGGCAGGGATCAATCGCCGCTTCCGAAGGTGATTCGATCCAGTTCGGAGAAGGCCTCTTTGCCTTTCATTTCAATAAATAAATCCGTGTTGACGATGCGATTGCTGGATGGATCCAGATTGATATTAATGACAGGGGTTCCCCGTTCCATGAAATGAACAGCAATATAATCATTAGTGGGAACGGCTCCCGAACTGCCGACCAGAATCGTCAGGTCAACAGGTTCCTGCACAAACCTCTTAAAACTTCCTTCCTGTTCAGGGTGCCCCGCGTATTCATCATCTCCAAACATCAGGATATGAGGGCGGGCGATTCCCCTGCAACTTTTGCAAGTTGGAAAATTGGAGGCTTTCATCGTACCCGTGTCGAGATCGCAAAGCGGAACCGCAAGCTCTTCCCAGAACTGGTAGGTGCAGGTGTCGAGGCATTGCAACCGCCACATGGAGCCGTGAACTTCAAGAATGCGGTCTTCGGGGCAACCTGATCGCAAATGCAAACCATCGGTATTGGTGGTGTGGATGAATCCGTCCTGAGCCTCAAGCCATTTGTTGATGACCCTGTAACCCTCATGCGGCTGATTTTCCTGAGCGTTACGGCGTCGCCATTCATAAAAAGCCCAAGCGTACGGTAATTCATTACGAAACGCCCAGGGACTGGCCAAATCCTGCGCTTCCAGATTTTTGTCTTTGAAGGGAGGGAAATTTCTCCAATAACCGTCCTTGTCTCTGAATGTCGGGATGTTGGAGTCGGCACTCATGCCTGCACTGGTTAAGAACAGTGTGCGCCTGGACTTTTTAATCAGGTCCGAGGCTTCGTGCAGAATTTCAAGCTTTTCCATCCCACTCCTCATAAAACTGATCGAGATACGCCTGCATGAACTGGTGCCTGCCTTCCGCCATCTTTTTGGCCGAGGCCGTGTTCATCCGGTCTTTCAGTAAAAGCAGTTTTTCATAAAAATGGTTGATGGTGTGCCCGGTATTTTTTTTGTAATCCGCAAAACTCTGATGCATGACTGGCCTTTCATCAGGGTGGTACATCAAGCGGTTTTTGTTTCCGCCGTAGGCGAAAGCGCGGGCGATGCCCATTGCCCCAATGGCGTCAAGCCGGTCGGCATCCTGTACCACTGCCCCTTCCAGAGTTTCCATGGGAGTGGCAACTCCGGCACCTTTGTAAGAGATGGTGGCGATGATTTCAACGACCGGGTCGATCACTTTACGCTCCACCTGATTTTCTATAAGGAATTGTTCCGCCACTTGGGGACCTTTGCTGTCGTCTCCGTCGTAAAACTTCCAGTCGGCAATATCGTGGAGGAGGGCTGACAACTCAACAATGAGCAAATTGGCACCCTCCTGCCCGGCGATATTTTTTGCCAGGTTCCACACTCGATAAATATGCCACCAGTCATGGCCGGACCCGTCGCCCGCAAGCTTCTGCTCCACAAACCGGCAGGTTTTATCTATAATAGGCAAGGTCTGATAATTTTAAGGTTCATGAATAGTGGTGTCATTTAATATCCTAGTTTCAGGATCAACGAACAATAGGGATCCAGTATCTACCTTGATATTACCTTGATATTATCATGATTATTGCTTATTCCTTACTGTGACGGTGGAAGTTTGATGTCCGGGGATATCATAGGTACCTCATTTGGTACCTCATTTCAAAAGCCTTCATGTCTTGGAAGCAGGACTTTTACCTCTCAGGGGCATGAAGCAAATGAAGAAGACATCACAATTCCTGCCGCTTGTAGCAGTCTTGCGTGGCTAAAGTCACGCTTCCGGTAACCCTGTCCAATTCCGAGGGAGGTTCATTCCTCATTCGCACTTGGCAGATGACCTTGCAGGCAATGTGTCCTGCTCTTGTCAACTATCCCCCTCCATTATCACAAGCCCCTGTTTTTCAGTCTCGTTCACCCCTGTAATTAAAGGTTTTGCGGGTTTTATTGCGATCCGGATAATGCCGGTATTCCTCGGTAAATCAATCATTGACAGGGTAGGGCAGACTGATATAATTCCCAATCCAGCGGCATGCTTCCCCAATCTTTAGGGGTAGTAGTGCTAACATATTATTGTTAAACGGGATTTCTGTTTTTCCCTGCAAGTGTTCCAGTTCACCATTATTAAGAGGAACGGCCTTAGTTTTTTGGCCAAGGCCAATATTAAGGTACTTAATGACCGAGTATTTCTACATTTCGTTATTCGCGGTGGTCGCCATTGTAGTGGCGGGAGCCTTGCTGGCATTGTCTACGGTGCTGGGTCCGCGCAATCCCAGCCCACAAAAAATGCTCCCCTATGAGTGTGGCATAATTCCGACCGAAGAGGCCAAAGGCCGTTATCCAGTGCGGTTTGCCACCATTGCCATGCTTTTCATCATCTTTGATGTGGAAGTCGTGTTTATGTACCCATGGGCGGTAGCTCTCGGCGAACTCAAACTGTTCGGATTGGTGGAAATGGCCATTTTCATAATGATTCTGGGGATCGCATACATCTATATTTGGGGACGGGGAGGTTTGGAATGGGATTGATAGAAGACGCGGCTGAAACAGTCGAGGCCGAAATCAATAATCTTAAATTAAATGTTCAGGATGCTGTTGAAGCGTTGGAAAATGAATACGCTGGATCCCTGTATGACACGATATTGACCACCAAGCTCGGCAAGGTCGTTGGCTGGGCCCAGAAGAATGCTTTGTGGCCTGCGACTTTCGGGTTGGCCTGTTGCGCCATTGAGATGATGGCGATGGCCAATTCGCGTTGGGATGCGGCGCGTTTCGGGGCTGAGGTTTTCCGCGCTTCTCCGCGTCAGGCAGATTTGATGATCGTGTCGGGGCGGGTGTCGCAGAAGATGGCTCCGATTCTGAAACAGATTTATGACCAGATGCCCGAGCCGAAGTGGGTGATCTCTATGGGAGCCTGTGCTTCCTGTGGTGGAATTTTCAATAATTATTCCATAGTTCAAGGGGTGGATCGTGTGGTGCCGGTGGATGTTTATGTTCCCGGATGCCCTCCCGGTCCCGAAGCTCTGCTATATGGCGTGATCAAACTTCAGGAAAAGATCATGGCGGAAGCGGGCACCGATAAGGCCAAAAAGAGGGTGGCATGACGAGTGAAGAAATCGTCGAGAAAGTGAAAACTGACCTTGCCGATGCCATCCAGGATACCGCTCTGCCTGAAGGCGACGCGGTGATCTTTGTGGCTCCCGACTGCCTGCAAAAGGTGGCGGCTTTCCTCAAGGACGACCCATCCCTGAAGTTCGATTACTTTTCTGACGTGCGCGGGGTGGATTATCTCAATGAAGAACGTGACCCTCGCTTCGAAGCGGTTTACCAGCTTTATTCCATCGACCATCAGCATTCCATTCGTGTCCGTGTCGGCATAGGTGAAGAGAATCCTTCCGTGCCCACCGTTTCAGAACTGTGGAAGGGAGCGTTATACCCGGAGCAGGAACTGTTTGATATGTTTGGAATCCACATCGAAGGGCATCCTAAAAATGAACGGCTGATCATGCCGAAAGAGTGGGCTGGCTACCCGCTTAGAAAAGATTATCCGTTGACCACAGAGACCGTCACTTTCTCGTATAACCGGGATTTTAAAAGTGAACTGGTCAAATCGAAACCACCGACTCGTTAGGGCGACCCGTGAGCGTAACTGAACAAGGACTGCTGGAGCGCGATAAAGATACGATGACCCTGAACATGGGTCCCCAGCACCCCAGCACCCACGGGGTCTTTCGCGTCATCCTTGGAATGGATGGTGAGGTGGTAAGGACTGCCGAGCCGGAGATTGGTTATCTGCACACTGGTATCGAAAAAAACTGCGAAAATAAAAGATACGTTCACGTTATCCCGATGACCGACCGATTGGACTACCTCAATCCGCCGGGAAACAATCTGGCCTTCTGCCTGTCGACGGAAAAACTATTAGGCATTGAGATCCCCGAACGAGCCAACGCACTCAGGGTCATCATGTGCGAGTTGGCCCGCATCGCCAGCCATCTGGTTTGGCTGGGCACACATGCTCTGGACATTGGCGCCATGACGGTTTTCCTCTATTGCTGGCGCGAGCGCGAGATGATTCTCGATCTGAATGAAGAGGTTTCCGGTGTACGCATGATGACCAGCTATATTCGTGTCGGCGGTGTGGCGAAAGATGCGACCCGACCCTGGCTGGATGGCATCCGCAATTTCCTCGATTATTTCCCCTCCAAGGTGGATGAGTATGAAAGGTTGCTGACGAGAAACCCGATCTGGCTGGATCGAACCGAGGGAATCGGTGCGTTCACTAGGGAAGAAGCGATCAACTGGAGTTTGAGTGGGCCGGCATTGAGAGCCTCCGGAGTGAACTGGGATATTCGCAAATCCCAGCCCTACAGCGGTTACGACAATTACAGTTTTGATGTCCCCATACAGACGAACGGGGATATTTATGATCGCTACCGTGTGCGGATTGAAGAAATGCGTCAGAGCAGGGCTATCATCAAGCAAGCTATAGAAAGACTGCCTGGCGGTGATTATAAAACGCCGGACAACAAAGTCTCTCTACCTGATCGGGAAACCTTGCATACCAGTATGGAAGCGCTGATCCATCATTTTAAGCTGGTGTCCGAGGGGATCAGTGTCCCGAAAGGCGAAACCTATGTGCCCATCGAAGGAGCACGAGGTGAGGTGGGGTTTTATATCGTCAGTGACGGTACCAATATTCCTTACAGGGTCAAGATGCGAGCGCCTTCGTTTATGGCGATACCAGGCATGTGCAAAATGATGGAAGGTTGTTATATCGCCGATGTGGTCGGCATCATTGGCAGCATCGATATTGTTATGGGTGAAGTCGACCGCTAACCACCAGGCGTGGGGCTATTATGATACCCTTCTGTAAATTTTATGCCCCGGAAGGGTGCAATCAGCAATGGCTCGTTGCGCCGAGAGAATGCTTGTCCGCAGTATTTTTATAAGGAAAATTTGTTAATGTCTGGATTTACATTTTCTGAAAAGCAGGAAAAGGAAATTACGGGTATTTTGTCCAAATATCCTTTTAAGAAGTCGGCGATGTTGCCTTTGCTGACTCTGGTTCAGCGGGCTGAGAGAGTGATCTCGCCGGAGGCCATGGTGGCGATCAGTGAAAAGCTGAGTTGCTCGCCGGCCTATGTGCAGTCGGTCATGTCGTTTTACACAATGTATCACGCCGAGAAGGTCGGGAAATACATGATTCTTTTCTGCATCAATATCAGTTGCCAGTTGAATGGTTGCGACAAACTGCTTGAGTATACTGCCAGGAAACTTGATATCAAGGTGGGCGAAACAACATCGGATGAAAAGTTCACCCTGCATCGGGAAGAATGCCTGGCAGATTGTACGAATGCGCCGATGATGCGCATCAATGACACTTATTATGGGGGTTTGACCGAGCAACGCATCGACCAGGTTCTCGATTCTCTAGACTGACGTATGACACAGATTCTTTTTAAAAATATTAATATGAAAGACCTTCATACCATGAAGGTCTACGAAGAGCAGGGTGGTTACCAGTCTTTAAAGAAAGCTTTCGCCCAGAAACCGGAAGAGATTGTTGAGGCGGTCAAAGCTTCTGGTTTGCGTGGGCGCGGTGGTGCGGGTTTTCCAACGGGATTAAAATGGAGTTTCCTCGCCAAGGATGTGTTTCCCCGTTATCTCTGTTGCAACGCCGATGAGTCGGAACCTGGAACCTGTAAAGACAGGGAACTTATGCTTAAAAATCCGCATAGTTTAATTGAGGGCATGATCCTCTGTTCCTATGCCTGCCGGGTCGAAACTGGATACATTTATATGCGCGGGGAATTCCATGATTTGAATTTCAATATGGAAAAAGCTATAGAAGACGCTTACGCCAAAGGGTATTTGGGTAAAAATATTCAAGGAATCGGGTTCAATCTGAATATTTATACTCATCTTGGTGCCGGGGCCTATATCTGCGGTGAGGAATCGGCTCTCCTGAATTCCCTTGAAGGAGAGCGCGGTGAACCGAGAATGAAACCTCCTTTTCCCGCTGTAGAAGGTTTGTATGCCAAGCCAACAGTTATCAACAATGTCGAAACCCTGTGCGTGATTCCTTATATTGTCAACGAAGGCGCTGAAAAATATGCCTCGATGGGGACTGAAAAGAGTAAGGGCACCAAGTTGGTCAGTGTTTCCGGGCATGTGAAAAAACCAGGAAACTATGAGGTGGTATTGGGCACTCCGGTCAGGGAAATCATTTATGATCTTGCTGGCGGAATCCGCGACGACAACAATCTGAAAGCATTTATACCCGGCGGTTCGTCTGTCCCCATGCTTCCCGCCGGCCAAGTAGATGTCTTATACGATTATGAATCGTTGGCGGCGGCAGGCACCATGCTGGGCTCAGGTGCTATGATCGTTATTGATGATAGCGTTAATATTGTTGAATTCACGTTGCGGCTGATCAGCTTTTATATGCATGAATCCTGCGGAAAATGTACTCCCTGCAGGGAAGGTACCCGATGGCTCTACCAGATCGTTGAGCGGATCATGCAGAACAAGGGACAACTGGAATACATCGAAAAGATGGAAGATATTTGCGACAGCATGGCAATGAAAACGTTTTGTCCGCTGGCCGATGCCTGTGTCTCTCCTGTTGTGAGTAGCATCAAACATTTTCGCTCTGATTATGAAGCATATTTTAAGAACACACCGGTAGGTTCGGTTTGAGGCAATTATGTCCGATAATGAAGTAACTTTAACGATTGATGGGAAATCGGTGACGGTTCCCAAAGGCACCAAGGTGGTGGATGCGGCCAGAGAGGTTGATGTAGACATCCCCGTTTTCTGTTATCACGAGAAGATCGGTCCGCTCGGCTGTTGCAGGATGTGTCTGGTGGAAGTCGAGAAGATGCCGAAACTGATGACTGCCTGTACGATGGATGTGATGCCGGATATGGTGGTCAAGACCACCACCGACAAGGTGGAAAAAGCACAGAAGGGCGTTCTGGAGCTTACGTTGCTCAACCATCCCCTCGATTGCCCGGTTTGTGATAAGGGAGGCGAGTGTCCTTTGCAGGACAACACCTTCAAGTATGGTCCGCCAGATACCCGCATGGAGTTTCACCGGGCTAACAACGCCAAGGCGACTCCGCTCAGCCCGGTTATCACTATTGACAGGGAGCGTTGTATTGCCTGTCAGCGGTGCACCGCTTATAGCGAGCGAATTGAACAAGACCAGGGACTAGTCATGCTGAACCGTGGTTTTTATAACGAGGTTGGCACATTTAATAATGAACCTTACAACAACCGATTCTCCGGGAATGTCATAGATATTTGCCCGGTCGGTGCATTGACCAATACGGAATTTCGTTTTAAAGCCAGAACCTGGGATTTGACCAACACGGAAACGCTTTGTGCCCATTGCGGTTGCAATTGCAATATCACGATGGGAACCAGGCTGAATGAACTCATGCGTATTGAGGCGCGTCCCAATGACGCAGTGGACGATGGCTGGATTTGTGATAAGGGCCGGTGGGGTCACCAGTTTGTGCACAGTAAAAATAAAATCATCACTGCCAGGGAAAACAGTGTGGACGATGGCAAGCCGACTTCCTTTCCGGTTTTTCCTCATGGCTGTACCATTCAGGATGCGGCTGGTAAGGTGGCCGAAGCATTTAAAAAAATCGTTGAAGAACACGGACCCGAAAGCGTTGGGTTCATCGGGTCTCCTTACACGACCAATGAGGAAAATTATCTTTACCAGAAATTATTCCGCCAGAGCCTGGGGTCAAACAATATAGACCACAAGTTTTATCAGGATACACCGGGTCTTCCGGTCGACCATTACGGAGTCGAGCAGATTGAAACCGCCAACGTGGTGTTGTTGATCGCCAGTGACCCGACGGAAGAATTGCCTATTCTCGATTTGCGCATCAAAAAATCGGTGACCAATTGTGGTACGAGGTTGGTGAGTCTGAACGATCAAGTAATTGCGTTGGATAAATACTCTTCTCAGTCGGTGCAATACAAGGTGGGTTCTGAAGCTTTGGCCATCGGTGCTTTGGCCAATGGCCTGGCTCGGGAGTTGGGAGAACCGGCACCATTTAAAGATGCCGGCGAAACCGGAATTTCTGCGGAAGACATGAAGACGTTGGTCGAGACGGTGCGCTCCAGTATGAAAATCTGCGTGGTGTACAATCCATCGGCTCTTTCTGGAGACGCGGTTTCCAGGGTCAAGCGTTTGCTGAAATTGATTGCCAAAGTCCCGACCATGGAATGTGGTGCCATTCCTGCAGCTCCGATGACTAATGCAGTAGGGGCCATGGATATGGGACTGCTTCCCGATTTTTATCCGGGCGGAGTGCCAGTGACAAACCATGAGGAAATAAAAAAACAATGGGGAGAAAATGCCCCGACCACCAAAGGCTTTTCTGCATTGGAAATGATTGCTCGTTCCGAGGCGGGAGAATTGAAAGCTCTGCTGGTTCACCGTTCTAATCCAGTGATTGATTTTCCTGGAGGATCGCGGGTTGCGGATGCATTGAGAAAGCTGGATCTTCTGGTGGTGCATGACATGCTGGAAACCGAAACGACTGAACTTGCGCATCTCGTTCTACCTTCAAACGGTCCTGGTTATGATGAAGGCACCACCACTAATATTGGCGGCAGGGTGCAAGCTAGAAAAAAAGCATTGGAAGCGACCCAGGCTCCGGACTGGAAAATCATCAACCTGATGCTCAATGCTCTGGGAGATGAAACTGACTACCAAAAGGTTTTGGATGTGACCGATGAGATTGCCCAAAAAGTTCCAGGCTATCAGGATATCAGCAGAAGATCGTTGGGCAAAGCCGGGTGTAACCGAGAGACTGTCACTTCGGTGGATGAAACGGCTGTTGAACAGTCGGCTGGTTCAGAAAAAAACGGCGACCTCCGGCTTCGTGTGGCCACGTCCCTCTTTTCGCATGACAAAATTCTTGATGCCTCCTCGAAACTGGCGCATCACTTTTTGCCTTCCACCGCACATTTGAATGAGGAAGATGCCAGGAAACTCGGTATTCAGGATGGCGATACGGTTCTGCTTTCCGCCCAAGATGTCACGCTGGAAGCCACGGCGAGTGTCAACAATCGTTGCCAATCCGGCGGTGTGGTGGTGCCTGAGGCTTCAGATTGGCAGGGAGTGAATGGCTTGATCGGCGCAGATGGCGGTCCTGCATGGGTGGAAGTTAGAAAAGCTTAAATTTATTGTAAAACGGTAATTATTTTTGGAGCGGTTGGAGTTTGGGCTGGATCACTGAAATATTAAATGTAACTTGGGATTTCATTGTTCTGTTTGTGAGCGAGAATATCCCCCTGATCTTGGGCAGCGTCAAGGCCGTGGTCATTGCTGTAGCTATTATGTCTGTAGTCCCTGCACTGGTCTGGCTGGAACGACGTTTGATGGCCCGGTTTCAGGTGCGGCTGGGTCCAAATCGGGTCGGGCCTTTTGGTCTTGGCCAGCCGATGGCGGATACGGTGAAGTTGTTGTTCAAGGAATCCATCATTCAAAGTTCTGCGGATAAGTTTTTGTTTCACCTCGCTCCAGCTATAGTGGTGATTACGGCGATTGTCGCATTTGCGGTGATTCCCTTTGGTGAGCCTTTGGAGGTGTTCGGCCAGAACATCGCGTTGTGGGGAGCCAATGTGAACAGCGGAATTTTGTTCGTGTTTGCGATTTCAGGCCTGGGTATTTATGGAATGGTTCTTGCCGGATTGTCATCGAATAATAAATATTCGCTGATGGGCGGCCTGCGTTCTTCTGCCCAGATGATCAGTTATGAGTTGACGCTAGGGCTTTCGGCGTTGAGTATCATTCTGCTCACCGGTTCCCTGAATCTGGTGGATATGGTCCGGGCCCAGGAAGCTTATCCATTTATTCTTGTTCAACCGTTGGCATTTTTATTGTTTTTTATTGCCGGTATTGCGGAGACTAACCGGGCTCCTTTTGACTTGCCTGAAGCGGAGCAGGAACTGGTGGCTGGTTTTCATACGGAATATACAGGCATGAAGTTTGCCATGTTCTTCATGGGCGAGTACATCAATATGGTGACCATGAGTGCGTTGGTGACGCTTTTGTTTCTCGGTGGATGGAACGCTTATGGCCTGCCTGTTTGGCCGATTGTGGCGTTTGCCGCCAAAGTAATTTTTCTGCTGTGTGTGTTCATCTGGTTGCGGTCGACGTTTCCCCGTATTCGCTATGACCGGTTGATGACGTTTGGTTGGAAAATTTTACTGCCATTATGTTTGCTAAATCTTATGGTAACCGGCACGGTGAAGGTGCTCTGGTTTCTCTGAGGGGATGATCTATGTTGCAAGCAACTTTTGATGGGATAAAAAATCTTTTGATCGGAATGGGGGTCACGTTCAGGAATATGCTGACCAAGCCTATCACCCTGCAGTATCCCGAAGTCAAGCGAACCATGCCCGAGCGTTATCGGGGGAGGCATTTTCTGAACCGCGATGAAGACGGGCTGGAAAAGTGTATAGGATGCTCTTTGTGCTCTATCAATTGCCCTGTGGGGTGTATTCATGTTGTTTCGGCGGAGAATGATCCGGATAACCCGGTTTCCAAGGGCGAGCGCTACGCAGAGGTTTATGAGATCAATCTTCTGCGTTGTATCTACTGTGGGTATTGTGAAGAGGCCTGTCCTGTAGATGCTGTGGTTTTGCGTGAGCATTATGAACTGGCGGATTATGACCGCGATAGTTATATCGCGGAGAAACACGATCTGCTGGTATATCCGGAGCCGAACCAGTTCCGTGTCAATATTCTGGGCAATACGGAGCGTGTCGAAAAATAGCGCCGATACAGTCGCTTGCGGCTTAAATAGTCTTTTCAGCACTTAAATAGTCTTTTCAGTACTTAAATAGTTTGTTTTGGACGAAGGGTCTTATTGCTCATTGGCCTCACGCCCAGTGGAAGAGGAGTGGCTTAGTATTGGAAATCGCTACGGTATTTAACTTCACGCATGATGCAGTAATTTTGGTGGTGGGAGTGACGGCTGTTCTTGCCAGCCTGGGGGTCATTCTATGCTCCTCACCGATCTACAGTGCCTTGTACCTGATTGGCCACATGATTTGTCTGGCCCTTTTGTTCCTCCTTTATAATGCAGAGTTTCTGGCTGTAGTCCAGATCATTGTTTACGCCGGAGCGGTGATGATCCTGTTTCTGTTTATCATTGCGCTTCTGGGCGGAAAAAAAGAAATTCAGGAAAACTCGTTCCACCGGTCGATGGCACTCGGTTTCGTTTTCATCCTGCTGGGGGAATTGTATTTGTCAGCCACTGTGGGGCCGACTAAGCAGGTTCAAGGTGAAATTCCTGCTGAAATGTTTGGGTCTGCGAAAGCCATTGGTCTCGAATTATTTTCAAAACATGTTGTGGCGTTTGAGCTGGCTTCGGGTCTCCTTTTAGTTGCGGCGGTGGGTGTGATTTGTCTGGCAAAATTTTCTTTTGCTCCTTTGAGGAGGCGCGTTAGGTAATTATGGGTGAACAATTTGTTTTAATTATCAGTGCTTCTATTTTCTGTGTAGGGACAGCAGGGTTCGTCATTCGCAAGAATCCTCTCATTATGTTCATGTCTGTCGAATTGATGCTCAATTCGGTTAACTTTCTTCTGGTCTCTTATTCCAGTTTCCTGAACTCGCTGGACGGTCAGATATTTGCTCTGATGATCATGACCGTTGCGGCAGCGGAAGTGGTGGTGGGGCTGGCGATTATTCTGACTATTTTCCGCACCCGTCACGACATGGATGTGGATCATATTGATGTGTTGAAAGGATAATCTTTTGTTCGCAAGTAGCTGGCTCATACTTTTGTTTCCTCTTCTTGGGTTTATTGGCCTGAGTTGGTACGGGAACCGCATTTCCGAGAAACTGGCTGGACTCATTGGTTGTGGAACCGTGGGCGCGTCCTTTTTCATGACGCTGGTGACGTTGAGCAGTCTTTTGTTTTTGCCGCCTGAAGAACGGATCGGGCATGTTCAGACTCTTTACCAGTGGGTGTCGGCGGGATCGCTCAAGTTGGACTTGGCGATTCTTGTGGACCCGCTATCGGTGTTTATGTTTCTAATCGTTACCGGTGTGGGGTTTGTGATTCATGTTTACTCTGTTGGTTATATGCATGATGATCCGGAATACTCGCGGTTTTTCGCATATTTAAACCTGTTTATTTTTTCCATGCTGGTGCTTGTCGCGGCGGCTGACTTCTTTTTCCTGATCGTTGGCTGGGCACTGGTCGGTCTTGCGTCTTATTTACTGATCGGGTTCTGGCGAGAAAAAACCAGTGCCGTGCTTGCCGCCCGCAAAGCCTTTGTTATGAACGTGATTGGCGATGTGGGAATGGTCATCGCCGCTTTTGTTATTTTTGAGTCGTTTGGAACGCTGAGCTTTATAGATGTGTTTGCGGTTGCGCCGGGCATGTTCCGCCCCAATGATGACACCATGCTTTTGATCACCTTGTTGCTGCTGGTGGGTGCTTTTGCGAAATCCGCACAACTACCGCTACACACCTGGTTGCCGGACGCGATGGAAGGTCCAACCCCCGTCAGTGCATTGATTCATGCTGCTACGATGGTTACGGCAGGAGTTTATTTAATCGCCCGCTGCCATGTGCTTTATGAGTTGGCTCCCTATACCATGTATTTTATTGCCGGGACAGGAATTATTACAGCAGTCTTTGCCGGGTCGATGGCATTGGTTCAATATGATATCAAACGCGTGATTGCTTATTCCACTATGAGCCAGTTGGGCTATATGTTCATGGCTGTTGGCCTCGGCGTTTACAGCCTCGGCATGTTTCATTTGATGACGCATGCTTTTTTCAAGGCTCTGCTCTTTCTCGCGGCGGGAAGCGTGATTCATTCGATGGACGGCGAACAGGATATCCGCAAAATGGGAGGCCTGAAAAATGTCATGCCGTTGACCCATGCAACTTTTTTAATCGGAGCCTTGGCGTTGGCCGGGTTTCCGTTGACCAGCGGTTATTTCAGTAAAGAAGCGATCATCCTGAGTTCTTACCATACCGAGACGGGGAACATTATTTTCTGGGCGATCGCAGTGCTGACGGCAGGCATGACGGCATTTTATATCTTCAGGGTTTATTTTTACACTTTTGTGGGCGGGCTCCGCAGTCCAGGGGCGCACCCACATGAATCGCCTGGGATTATGGTCATACCTTTGGGCGTTCTGGCTGGTTTGGCTTTGCTGGGCGGATTGTTGGGGCCTTGGGTAGACAGTTTTCTGGCACCGGTGTTTGGTCGTGTTGTCGAGCACCATCATGATAGCGTGTTGGAGGCCATAGCTCTAACAGCATGTATTGGCGGGATTGCGACTGCGGGCTTGCTGTATATGGTGAGCAAGGATCGTATGGACCTTCTTAA
>WASV01120607.1_pt1 | contig 41155 bp, 37 predicted proteins | sample 5698531 | NCBI WGS metagenome assembly WASV01 (sample SAMN11175559, study PRJNA528189) | sponge metagenome | isolation source: marine sponge | host: Myxilla | place: Antarctica: Western Antarctic Peninsula, King George Island | collected 2013-01 | reverse complement strand
TGTTTAATGGTGTAATTTCTCATTGGTGTATTCCTCGTAAAGTTTATTAATAAAAACACTTTCTTCAAGATTATAACCTGACATTAAGCAAATTGCGCGGTCACAGTACTTGCCTATCCAAAAAATCAATGGTGTGTGCGGCGATGGTTGGAGCTAACGCTTCGGGAATGTTATGCCCCATGCCCGGCACAACAACAAGCTCGCTACCGTCAATACATTCTGCGGTGTCAATGCCGGCAGACACTGGAATGAGTGAGTCATCTTCTCCGTGAAGCACCAAACATGGAATCTTAATCGTCTTTAATAAATTGGTTCGGTTGCCACTTGCAATCACTGCTGCCAACTGCCTGCTTAACCCTGGTGGATAATAGTTTCGTTCTCTTCTGCGCCGCGCAATCGCAAGCCGAATTTCCAATGTTTCTGGATACATCGGGCTACCGCAAATCTCCAATTCAGATGCAACCAATTTGTCCGCAGCGTCGGTATCACTTTGCTGATCTGACGTGGCGGTCAGCCATGTTTTCGCGATGGGCGTCGCCGTCAACACATTATGTTTACCACTTGATGACATGACAGAACAAATTGAAAGTAGTCGACGCGGATGCTCCGTCGCCAACACTTGCGCAATCATTCCGCCCATTGACATACCAAAAACATGCGCACGCTTTACGCATAGCGCATCCATAACGCCAATAACATCGCCCGCCATATCAGATAATGTATAGGGTGAACGTTCATCGCCGCGGGCAACTGCATCAAGGTTGACGCGGCCGATAAATTTTTGCGACAACCCAACATCTCTGTTATCAAAACAAATAACACGGTAGTTCGCATTAACTAAAGTATCAATAAATGTGTTCGGCCAGTCAATTAATTGCGTGCCTAACCCGCGCACCAAAATCAACGCCGGGTTCTTCACCGACCCATGCACCTCGATTTCAATCTGCACACCGTTCGCATCAACAATACTCATGCTGGTGGCCGACTAATCACGCAATGTTAACGATTGCCAAACATAACGAAAACTGCTGTGGTTTAAGCAGCAGGTTTCGGCGGGATATAATGTCAGCCATGCGCCGACAATTTTATGCAAACCACCATCTTTCAGTGTAGCGATGCCCGTCATTGGGCCAGTTTGCTGCCATCTTTTCATCGTGTGCGATTTTATTGGTAATGGCATGGATGTGATTGTTGAACAACGGCACGACTGTGCCGCCTTCATCGCTCACTAGTCGCTGCATTTCATGATACATCTCGCGGCGTTTGACTTGGTCCAGTTCGGATCGTGCAGCAACCAATAAACGGTTGAACTGCGCATGTTTCCAGTTGGCGTCATTCCACGCCGCATCTTCTGAATACGCGGTGCTGAACATCCAATCTGCGGTTGGGCGACCCGACCAAAAACACATACTCCACTTGCGATTGTCGGTATTCCACACATTAGACCAATAACCATCGTCCGGCTCGCGCACCACATTGATATTAATGCCGGCTTTAGCCGCATGCTCTTTGAACAATGTCGCGGTATTCACTGCACCGTCGAAAGCGGCTTCGGCAGTACTCAGATCTACCTTCAATCCAGACAAGCCAGCCTGTTTAAGGTAAAACTTTGCCTTGTCCGGGTCGTAGGATTTTTGCGCTAAGTCGGCAGCGAAGAATGGGTTGGTTTTGGGAATCGGGTGGTCGTTGCCGATATAGCCATGCCCACGCAATATCGTCTGCAACAATGCCTCGCGGTCTAATGCATATTTCAACGCCAAGCGGATATTGTTGTCGTCAAACGGTGCCAAGTTGGTGCGCATCGGGATGGTGTAATGCGCGAAACCCTGCTGCTCTTCAACTTGTATATCCTGATTGCGTTCCAACAAATGCACGGTCTTGATTTCGCAACGCTCCATAAAATCAATCTGCCCGGTGATCAATGCATTGGTGCGGGCAACAACATCGGCAATGGTGAGCATCTCAATTTCAGCAAAATGTCCGCGCCCTTGTTTCCAGTAATTAGGGTTGCGTTTTGCGCGAAAGCGCACGCCTGGCTCAAACTCAGTGAGAATATACGCGCCGCTACCCACGCCCGAAGTCCAATCAGATTTGCCATCTTTGCTTGGCATAATCGCCAAGTGATAATCGCTCAACAACACTGGCAGGTCAACATTGCCGTTGTTCAAAGTGATCATCACTTTGTCGCCATCCGCTTTAATATCGGCGATTGCATCGACAATTGACTTGGCTGCGGAAGTGGAATCTTTGCCTCGGTGGTGATTGATGGAATCCACTACATCTTGCGCAGTCACGGTTTTACCGTTGTGGAATTCAACTCCTTTACGCATCTGAAAAGCCCAGACCTTTGCATCCGGCGACACATCCCAACTCTCCGCCAACTCACCGATTAAATTGTCATCGGTGTCGACTTCAGTCAAGAAATTGTAACGCGCAAAACCGGTGCCGGTAATAAAGTTATTTGCATAACTGCCGGGGTCAAGTAGGTCAGTGGTAGAACCGCTACCTAATCCGGCGGTAAATTTTCCGCCTTTTTTCGGTGCTGCAGAAGCCACCTTAGCAACCCCCGGCAAGGTGACCGCCAAACCAAATAAAGCCGCGGTTTTTACAAACTCACGACGCGAAATACGCCCAGCGTGAAGATCGTTGGTTAATTTATCAATGTGATTCATAGTTGAATTCCTCAATGGTTAATGAACAAAGTTTGTAAATCATTTTATTTTTCAGCTTAGACGAATAGGTATCCTCTCCGTGGGAGTCAGCAATTCCACGATTAGTGACAATACCGATTAATCCTGTCCATTCAAAGGATGCTAGCATTTCATTCGCTCCATGGTGGGATCGTATAGCGGTTGTAAATGTATTTCACAAGGAATGCGCTTGCTAGCAACCTCAAGTTCGAAGCTGCCGGACAGTAAATAATCCTTGTTTACGCCGCTAGGGTTGCGCACGTAGCCGTAACCAATATTTGTTTCCAGCGTGTAACCCCAACCAGCACTGGATAGCCAACCGACACGCTCGCCATTGCGGTAGATGGTTTCCCTGCCAAGTAGTATTTCATTACTATCTCCAACGGTAAAACACGCAAAATACTTAGTTAACTGTTGTTTCTGGGCAAGTATCGCTTCCCGGCCAATAAAATTTTTGTCGCTTTTAAGTGCTACCGCCCAGCCTAGCCCGGCTTCTAGCGGCGTATAGTCCGGTCCGATATCAACCCCCCAGGCACGATATCCTTTTTCAAGCCGAAGAGATTCAATCGCCCGATATCCTGCATTGGAGATGTTGTGTGGGGAGCCAACCTGGAACAACATGTGGTAGACCATTGCGACACGTTCAACGGGTATATGCAATTCCCATCCCATCTCCCCAACATAGCTTACCCGCAAAGCCCGTACATGAATCCCTGAAATATCCAGTTCCTGCATGGTGGCAAAGGGAAATGCCGTATTCGATATATCTGTGCGCACTACTTTTTGCAACACATCCCGAGCACTAGGTCCCATCAACGATAATACCGCCCAGGTCGCGGTCACATCTTCTATCTGGACATCGCATGAGCGAGGAAGGTTGCATTCAATCCAGTTGTAATCATGGGTCACGAATCCGGTGCCGGTCACCAGATAAAAATCATTTTCACTGACTCGAGTTACGGTTAGATCGCATTCTATGCCACCGCGGACATTGAGCATCTGGGTATAAATTACCGAACCTACCGGGCGATCAATATCATTGGCGCAAATCCATGATAGGGCTGCGGTTGCGTCATTTCCGCACACCCGATATTTGGCGAAAGAAGACTGGTCAAAAACGGCGACATGTTCGCGCACATTCCGATGCTCTTCACCAACAGATTCAAACCAATTTTGCCTACCGTAACTGTATTCATCAACAGCGTCTTGTGAGCTACTGGCAAACCAGTTGGGCCGCTCCCAGCCCAATTTTTCCCCGAAACACGCACCTTGTGCTTTCAGCGTATCGTACAGTGGTGAGCGTCGGCATGGCCGGCCGGATTTGTTCTCTTCATGGGGCCAGTCCATGGTGTAGTGTTTCGAGTAAGCTTCCAGGGTGCGTTGGCGCACCCATTCGATATCGCCGTGAGGGTGTTTCCCAAAGCGGCGAATGTCAACTGGCCACAGATCGAAAGGTGGCGCTCCGTTGAATACCCATTCTGCCAGAGCCATGCCTGCACCGCCGCCGGAAGCAATACCGAAGGCATTAAAACCAGTGCCGACAAAAATGTTTTTGCGTTCAGGGGCTTCCCCAAGAATGAAATTGCCATCTGGGGTAAAACTTTCGGGCCCGTTAATCATTTCCTTTATACCGATTTCAGACAAAATAGGTACGCGTTCAATCGCCTGTTGCATGGTCGGTTCGAAATGATCCCAGTTGTCTTCAAGTAACGTGAAACCAAATTCGTCAGGAATGCCGTTTACCGCCCAAGGTATGGGGTTGGATTCATACCCACCCATGACCAGCCCGCCGACATCTTCCTTGAAGTAAATCCGACGATCCGGGTCACGCAATGTGGGTAGGTCAAGTGGCATCTCAGGTATTTTTTCAGTAATCAGGTATTTGTGTTCAACCGAAACCAGCGGAACATTGACTCCGGCTAATTGACCGAGCTGCCGCGACCACTGGCCAGCACAGATAACAACCTTTTCACAGAAGATTTCCCCCCCCGAGGTTTTCACTGAACACACAGCATCGCCATTGAATTCAAACCCGGTAACCGTAGTGTCTTCAATAAACTGCACCCCGCCAGCACGCGCGCCGCTTGCAAGAGACAGGGTAATATCCGAAGGGTTGGCCTGTCCGTCAGTGGGTAGGAAGGCGGCACCAACTAAGTCGGATATATCCATGATTGGCCACAGGTCATGGGCTTCTTGCGGAGACAGCAAATACATGTCAAGGCCAAATGAATGAGCCATGGTCGCTTGGCGTTTCACTTCGATCCAGCGTTGTTCATTGCAAGCAAGGCGAAGTCCACCGTTCATTTTCCAGCCTGTCGCCAGTCCGGTTTCTTGTTCCAGTGACTTGTACAAATCAACTGAATAACCGAGTAACTGGGTGATATTTGCATTGGCCCGCAACTGACCAACCAGCCCAGCCGCGTGAAAAGTTGAGCCAGAAGTCAATTTTTCTTTTTCGATCACCACGACATCGTTGCATCCCAGTTTAGCGAGATGATAAGCCGTTGAGCAACCGATAATGCCGCCACCGATTATGACGATCTTGGATTGTTTGGGTAGGTCGGTTTTATCTGTCATAGAGATTTGAAGTTCTGATATGCGTGGTTGAAATCTTCGAGATTTTTTTCGGTGTAGGATACAAAATCTTCGTCGATCTCCGAGTAGATTTCGGCAATCATGCTCCACATGGTTTCGCGTTGGTGAGATGCCACCCGAAATGCCTTGAAGCACCGCCAGGTTTGCTCATCCGGCGGCTGCCCATAATAAATTTCTAGTGCTTTTCTCTCCAGTTGTTCAGGGAATGCGTTGTTTGAAGCCATATTAGCAAGGTCAAATAACGGAGTGTTAAAACCCGCATGCTCCCAGTCGATAATCCAGATATTGCTGCCGTCGTCGATAAAATTGGCGGCTAGTAGGTCGTTGTGGCAAAGCGACGGCTGAATCGGTCCGACAGCGTTTTCCAGTTCCTCCGAGATTTTCATCAAGCGCGGTAATTCCGAAGCCCTGCGGCACTCAGTTTCATCAAGCAGTTTTTTATAGTGACGCGCGACATGAAATACCGAAAACCCCAGAATCGGTCCGCGTACTGCTCGAGTCCCTGCTTGATGCAGACGTTTTAGCAAATCCAGAATCCTAACAATATTGGCCTGGACCATATCGGCATCGAATGTGATGCCATCGATAAAGTCCATAACCAGCACATCTACTTCGGTGTAGACCTGCGCAGGCGCGATGCCAATCGCTTGTGCAGCACGGCCACAATTCTGCTCATTAAAACGCATAACATTATGTGTCAACACATCCCCTCCTATACGCACAACGTATTTCTTGTCGGCATCTTTAACCACATAATTGTGATTGCTCAAACCGCCGCTCAAGGGTTTCGGGTTAACTGGTCTTTGCCAGTAAGGCAGGTTGCGGGCTCGCTCAATCGGATCAATTGTCATTTGCTTTTTGTGCATAGTGTTTAGCGGGAATTTGTAATCGGATAGCACCTGTAAATTAACCCCAGATTCCCAGTTCCTTTTTCCGGTTTGATGCCCAAGCACCAATCATTCGATCCGATATTATGGCGATAAATGCAACACACACCCCAGCAACAATGCCCCATCCGATATCTGCCTTTGTCAGCGCAATGTAGACTTCCTGGCCGAGGTCTCGGGTCCCTACCAGCGCGGTAATTACCAGCATCGATAGTGCCATCATGATGGTCTGGTTGATGCCCAGCATAATGTGAGGCATAGCGAGTGGAATCTGCACCTTGCGCAATACTTGGCTATGGGTGCAACCGATCTGTCTGGATGCTTCAATCAGGTCAGGGGCAACCTGGCGAATGCCATGATCGGTATAACGAATAACTGGCGTAATGGCATATGCAATAACCGCCAGCATAGCAGCAAAATCCCCAACCCTGAAAAGCATTACCACTGGCATCAGGTAAACGAAACTAGGCAATGTCTGTAAAGTATCTATAATCACGCTAACAAATCGATGTACACGATCATTTCGGGCGGCAATAATGCCAATCGGTATACCGATGCTGCAAGCGATTAGTACAGAAATGCCGCACAAGTACAAAGTAATCATGGCTTTAGTCCAAAGACCGACAAATGCAATGAATGTTGCCAGTGCTGCAGTAGTAGATCCTAATCGCCAACCGCCCAGCTGCCATCCTCCCAAACCGACTGCGGCAACCACTGCTATCCACGGCAATGATAACAAGAGCTGCTTGAATGGAAGCATTAGGTTTGACAGTAGAAAATTCTTAAAACTCTCCAACTCGTCAAAATAATTGACATTGATGTGACGCACAACATCACCCCAGAAGGAGCCAGTGGTGATTTGCCAGATTTCTGGATAGACATTTATAGCCGGCAGGTACAGTCCAAGAAACCATGTCAAGCAAGCAATGAATATAAATATAATCGTACGGGGCCATCTCTGCGTTAAGTTTTTTGGCGCTTCCGAATGCGTTGGCGGCGGTCGGTTAGCACATGCCTGGCTGAGACGATCAAGGGCAATGGCAAGCAGAGTAATAGCAACACCGGCTTCTATGCCTTCACCAATGCGCAACCGTTTCAGTGCGCTCAATACATCATAACCAAGACCACCCGCACCAATCATAGACGCAATAATCACCATGTTTAGGGACAGCATCACCACTTGGTTTACCCCGACCATCAGTGAACGTTTAACCGATGGCAGAAGAATCTTCCACAACAGCTGGCGCTTCGTGCAGCCTGACATGGTGCCTGCCTCAATCACCTCATTTTCGACATGGGATAGTGCCAGCAGCGTGACCCTGACCATCGGCGGCATGGCGTAGATTATGGTGGCAATTATGGCCGAGACCGGGCCAAAACCGAATAGCAGTAAAACTGGAACCAGGTAGGCGAATATCGGAACGGTCTGCATTAGATCCAGAATCGGTATCAGTGCTAGTTTGAAGCGCGCCGAGCGATAGCCGATGATGCCGATAAATAATCCGCCGGTAATGCCCATGGGTACAGCAATGGCAATGGAGCTCAGAGTAATCATGGCGCTGTCCCACTGCCCAAATACCACCAGATAGATGAAGCAGGTGCCAACCAGCATTGACAGTTTCCAATCCCTGACATAGTGCCCGAACAGCATTACCGCAAAAATCATCGCGATCCAAGACAAGCGCGGGAAAACCACTTCGGCATGACTACCTACGCCGCTGAGAAATCCAGTAGAGAATAGCATCTTGACCAGGGCATAGGGCTGCTCTACAACCCAAGCCATAGATCGAGTCAATTGTTTGAACGTAAACAATCCAAGATCGAAGTCATCAATCAGCCATTTCACAAACGTGGATATCCAGTCATTTAATGGAAATTGCCATGCCTTCGGAAATTTAAACGCCCAAGGTAACCACTCTACGCTCGCCATTATTACCATGGTGCAAGCGATAAGCATGCCCCACAACCAAGAAGTGATGCGGATGCTAGGTTGTAAGGTAGTAGTGTGCATCAAGGTCTATTTACTTGATTTGGTCGCAGACAGTAAATCTACAACTGTTTGGCGAGTCAGACTACCAATGGTCTCTCCTTGTTCATCTAACACCGCGAATACGGCGTTGCGGTCTGAGTTCAGCACCTGCTCTAGCAAAGTTTCAATTTTTGACCCTGCCTGGACGACCCCGGCGTAGTTGTCCGATGAAACTTCGTTCATCAGCGAGGCCGCATTGAGCACCTTGGCACGCGGTATACCCTGAGTAAATTCTTTGACGTATTCAGTTGCAGGATTGAGCACCAGCTGCTCAGGGGTACCAATCTGGATGATTGCCCCGTCTTTCATAATAGCGATGCGATCGGCAAGCCGGATCGCTTCGTCAAAATCATGGGTGACAAAAACAATTGTTTTTCTCAATACACTTTGTAATCGCAGGAATTCATCCTGCATCTCACGACGTATCAGCGGATCAAGTGCGGAGAAGGGTTCATCTAGAAACCAGATATCAGGTTTTACCGCAAGCGACCGTGCAATACCCACGCGCTGTTGCTGACCGCCCGACAATTCCCACGGATAGTAGCGTTCGCGACCAGCCAGCCCCACCAGTTTGATGACATCAAGGGCGCGCTGCTCACATATCGGTTTAGACAATCCCTGGACTTCAAGCGGCAAAGCCACGTTGCCCAACACAGTACGGTTGGGTAACAGTGCAAAATTCTGAAATACCATCCCCATTTTATGACGACGCAGATTAATGAGTTCACGCTCGCTGGCTTTTAACAGGTCTCGGGAGTCATAGGTAATCGCTCCTGCACTCGGCTCAATAAGCCGAGTCATACAACGTACCAATGTGGATTTTCCAGAACCGGACAAACCCATAATGATGAAAATTTCCCCCTCAATAACATCAAAACTGGCGTCCCGTACTGCAATTATGGAGTTGTTATTTTCGAGTTTTTCTAGGTTAATCGTGCCATCTGCAAAAACCAACTGGTTCATGGTAACGCCGAATACTTTCCATACCTGTTGGCAACTCAGTTTTACGGTTTGCCGAGCAGAAGCGGGGTGGGTGGGGTCACCGTTCAGAACGGGTGTCATACCTGGCATATTTCAAAATCAATGCGGTTGATGTGAATGATAAAATCAGAGTGGCGAGCCAGATGCAATCACCTGACCCGCCACAAAATATTACAGAAATTTGAAATTAACTTACTTTATCCAAGTTTTCCAGGTCGACTCATTTTCAGCCATCCATTTTGCTACAGTCTTATCTACTGACGCGCCTTCAAGGTCAACTTCTACAATCATCTGGCTCATCGCTGAATTTTCAATATGGAAATTGCGCACCGCCTTGTAAGCTCCGGGCCACTTTGCTTCACCGCCCTTCCAGCCGACTTTCTTAATCCAACCAAATGGTTTACCGCAATCGTAAGCCATGTCCTTGTTTATGCCCCAACTTGGGTCTTCATAACATTCATCGGTATATTCAGGGAATTCGACCCATTCACCGTCGTATTTTGCTACAGCCCAGTGCGGTGCATAAATCCACAATAGTATTGGTGACTTGCGCTGAATTGCAGACTCCAATTCTGCGAAAAGTGCCGCATCGGTGCCAGCATGAATCACTTCGTATTTGAGTCCCAATGCTTCTACGCGTTCATCATCAAACCCAGCCCAAGTAACCGGCCCACCAAGATAACGTCCTTTCGGTGCGGTTTCCAAGGTGGAAAAAACCTTGGCACAATCGTTTAATGCTTTCCAGTCAGGCAGTCCTGGGCATTTTTCCTTCATATATATTGGATACCACCATTCTTCCTTGGCATCCATTCCGGTTTCACCTAAATCCACGGTTTTTCCGGTTTTAAGAGATTTATCCATCGACTGTTTTCCTGTGGTTTCCCACATCTCCATGGCAATGTGCAAGTCTCCGGACTCAAGGCCTGCAAACTGGGCAATATAGTCGGCTTGGACGTACTCAATGTTATAACCGGCTTTTTTCAACACCTCACCCATCAGGTGGGTAGTGAGGTATTGCCCGGTCCAGTCATGGATTGTAAGCTTAATCGGGTCATTGGATTCGACAACGGCATTCGCTGGCATGGTTATTGTAACGAGTGCGCTCAAGACTAAAAACTTGAGTAATAGGCGATATGTTTTCATGTTTTCTCCTCTTGTTTCGTGGTGGTTAGGAACGTTATCGGTGGTATTGATCGCGCAGTATTGGCGAGCCCACTTGTTACAATTTCACCAATTTCCCACACATTGTCAACAACAATCGCTCCTAAAACCATATTAATCTACAATATTTGATGGTTTATGTTGATAATTATGGTTAAAATAATCCAAACGTAGGTCACTGGGTCATCGTTGAGTCGTAGATACATTAGTATTTTCTTAACTCTATAATATAAAATTCCATTTATGCATCCACATCAAAGACAAACTGAAATCTTGACCGCAGTGAAATCCCGCGGGACCTGTTCTATTCTTGAACTGGCCAACGAACTTGATGTGTCCGATGAAACCATTCGCCGCAACATAAAACCGTTGGTACGTGATGGGGTGATTGTAAAGGTGCATGGCGGCATCGTGCTGAACAAAAATCTTGAGCCTGAACCACCGTTTGCACGACGCATGAATGAACATATCAAAGAGAAACAGGCTATAGCCATGCTGGTCGCTGATATAATAGCTGACGGTGATTCAATCATACTGGACACCGGCTCGACCACGGCCTATGTGGCACGCGCTCTGAGTGAACGTTGCAACCTGTCGGTGGTCACCAATTGTACTGAAATTGGCAGGACCTTGGCACGAGAGTCCAGCAACAGAGTGCACATCAGCGGCGGTATGTTGCGTCCTGATGACTGGGCAACTTTCGGTTCGTCAACGATAGATTTTGTAAGCCAGTTTCATGTTTCCTTTGCCATTCTGTCGATTGGTGCGGTTAGCGATAGCGGAAACTTTATGGACTACCACCTGGAAGAAGCCGAATTTTCCCGGGCGGTGATCCAGCAGGCTCGCAAAACTATTGTCGTAGCTGACCATTCCAAATTCAGCAACACCAACTTTGTAAAGGTATGCGGTCCGGAGAAAATTGATATAATGGTGACTGATCGCTCACCACCACAGCAGGTTGTGACTTCCCTTGAAGACGCAGGTGTTACCGTGATGACCCCATAAGATTATAATAGGTAGGTAGCTAATTCCTCGTTCCCACGCTCCCGCGTGGGAACGCATACCTGACTTACCATTGAGTACAAATCTCCAATAGCCCCGGCTGCCCTAAATAATCCCGCGCACTGGATAACGCCAATGCTCAGCTTTATCCACATCGCCCTGCTTAACCGGGTTAAGATGAATATAATCTACTTTTTACCTCATTATCTCATCGTTTTGAATTTGCTCAGGATGCACGCCTTCTTGCCAGAACGGATAATTTTGTAGCGACTTCTACCCATTGCTTAGCCGCCATGTGCATTCCCACGCAGGAGCGTGGGAACGAGAAATATGATGCCGTTACGACCAGATTCCCGCTAACACGCTGCGGGAACGACGTACGGGGAGGGAGTTACGAGAGGAATTGGGTACGACATTAGGTTCGGGAGTGTCACGCTTACGCGATTGATGCGCTTCGCGCAACATGTTTTATTAACCCCCTCAATCCCCCTTATCATGGGGAGGTTAAGGTAACTCTCACCTCAAAAAAACGACGCCGATACTTGAAACAATTTCTCCACATCGGGAATCTTACGTTTATCTATCACAAAAATAACCACATGATCATTTTCTTCAATTACAATTTCATCATCCAGCCGTAACAATTTATCGTCTCGCATGATCGCGCCGATGGTGGCGCCTTCGGGGAGTTTGATTTGTTGGAGTTGGCGGCCGACTATTTTGGAGGTGTTGCGGTCGCCGTGGGCGACGGCTTCTATGACTTCGGCGACGCCGCGACGCAGGGAATGGGCGGCTTTGACATCGCCGCGGCGGACATGCGATAAAAGTGCGCTCACCGTGGCTAAGCGCGGGGAGATGGCGATGTCTAACACGCTGCTTTCGATGAGGTCTATGTAAGCCGAGCGGTTGACGATTGCCATGGCGCGACGTGCGCCGAGACGTTTGGCGAGCATTGCGGAAAGAATGTTGGCTTCGTCTTCATTGGTTAATGAGCAAAACAATTCCATGCTATCAATATTTTCTTGGCGAAGTAATTCTTCGTCGGCAGCGTCGCCTTGTAATACCACGGTGTCTTCCAATCTTTCCGAGACCATCTGCGCGCGCGCCGGGTCGCGTTCTATTAATTTCACTTGGAAGCCGGTTTGTTCTAATGATTGCGCGAGGCGAAAACCGATGTTGCCGGCGCCGGCGATGATGACGCGTGTGCCGACTTCTTCGGTGCTACGCAATTCTTGCATGACGGTGCGGATGTCGTCTTTGGTGGCGATAAAAAATACTTCATCGTCGGGTTCAATGATGGTATCGCCGGTTGGGATGATGGCGCGGTCGCGGCGATAGATGGCGGCTACGCGGGTGTAGACGGTGGGTAAATGATTGCCCAATTCGCGCAACGCTTGCCCAACTAATGCGCCGCCATAATAAGCACGCAAGCCGACTAATCTGATTTTACCCTCGGCGAAATCAATGACTTGCAACGCGCCGGGGTATTCAATGAGCCGCTGGATTTGCTCGGTGACCACTTGTTCGGGGCTGATGATGACATCAATGGGAATGGAGCCGTTGCAGAATAAATCGGGATGGGCGAGATAGGCTGGCGAGCGCACGCGCGCGATTTTGGTGGGCGTGTTGAATAGCGAATGGGCGACTTGACAAGCGATCATATTAATTTCATCGCGATTGGTTACCGCTAATAACATATCCACATCTTCCACGCCGGCGCGCAATAGCACTTCCGGCGACGATGCTTCGCCGGCGACGGTGCGAATATCTAATCTATCCTGCAACCCTTCCAACACTTTAACATCGTTATCCACTAACGTAATATCGTTGCCTTCTCTGGAAAGAATTTCTGCGGCTGAGCGGCCCACTTGCCCAGCGCCGAGGATGATAATTTTCATGGTGGTTTTTGAATAGGTGTTATGGGTTTTTAGTTAAGATATGCGTTTTATTTTTCTATCTGATATTTTTCTACATCGGTTTCGTGTCTATCACAAAACCCTTTGTTTATAATTACTTTCTCAATAAGACTGACACGCAAATTCAACGCGCCATTGGTTGAAGTAAAAGCCGCGTTAGACCAATCGGTTTTTTTCATCACGCGCATAATATCTCTTTTGCGTTTGTGTATCACTACGCCATAGCCGCGGCGGTGTGGTAAATTTTCAAAGTTATCGTATATCGTCATTCCGGAAAAGCATGTGGATGGCATATATGCATCGCATTGATAGAGCATTTTTTTATTGCGCGTGGATGCCGGAGTGCCGCCGTCGGAGAGCGAATAAACTTTAATATATTGATTGCACGAGTGTTGTTTGCGGCGGCGTATTTTATCAACGCCGACTTGCGACCAAACTTGAAAAAGGCAAGCGACATTGACTTGCCGACCGTCGGGATATTCAAACGCATCTTTCGGCATCTGCTCGGTGTGCGCTAAGGTATAACCATGGACGCGTTTGCCGGGTGCGCCTTTGCCATCGCTATCAAACATGGGCGGTAGGATGAAGCCGACTACATCGGCGAAGTGGCGCGAGTGATTGATAAATTGAAGCGCGAGATGCCCGCGTAAGCCGAAGGGTGGATTGCCGATGACCGCGTAGCGATTGTTATCCGCTTTATGAGGCACATGGCGTGGCTGCCAAGTTAAGTAATCGTGTTTGATTAAGTTGTCGCCGCTGATTTCCTGCGCTTTTGGATCAATGTCTATGCCAGTTCGACGCTCGGGTGGCAAGAGATTATAAAACCAACCACAGCCGGCCGAAGGCTCAATAAAATGATAGTGCCGCAAATCTACGCCTAACTGCGCCGCGACTTTTTGGAATCGTTGGAAGCATCGTTTGGCGAATTCTGGTTTGGTATAAAACTGATCGTTGTCTCGCGCTGTATCGCCGCCATCGTATTGCATACCGAGTAGGCGCATGAAATCGCCGCGATAGTTTTCCGGCACGCGCTGCTGATTTATCCAACGCTGAATTGTATTTACATTCAGCCCAAGTTTATCTGCCATGCAGCGCGGCGGCGTATCGGTGAGCGCGCGGTTAAATAATTGTTTGGTGTTCATACAATACTGAGGATGGGTTAAGAATTTTTTATGTCAGCGGGTTTATGCATGTTTGCTTTATCACTGTCTTTCATCAACCGACAATAATAAAACCCATCGCCAGCATGCACGCCGGGCAAGCGTTGAATGCCAAAGCGCGTGACGATGCCGGCGGGGGCGGTGAGCGATTCAACGCACGCATCGGGCTGCCCGTTCAAAAATCGCCCCATCACCGCATCATTCTCCGCCGGCAAAATAGAACAAGTTACATAGAGCAGTGTACCGCCGTTGCGCAGCAATCGCCACGCCGTAGATAATAACGCGAACTGCTGCTCGGCGAAGGTGGCGATATCCTCGGGGCGACGGCGATGCTTGATGTCGGGATGGCGGCGGATTATCCCGCTGCCGCTACACGGCACATCTAACAAAATGCGGTCAAACTGACGATAATCCCACCAATCCTCAAAGCGCGTCAAATCCGCCGTGATTACTTCTACTTCGGCTTCGGCTTCTACTTCTGCTTCCGCTTTTACTTTTACTTTCACTTCGGTATCGGCATCTCTATCAGCGTTCTTATCAAACCCGAGTCGGATGAGGTTTTGCTTCAGCATACCAATCCGCTCAAGCAAATCCACCGCCACCACCGCCACGGATTTCGGCGCCGATTCAAGCAATAGGCAAGTCTTGCCGCCGGGAGCAGCGCAACCGTCCAGCACGCGCTCGCCGGCATGCAGCGGCAACGCGACGATAATCAATTGCGCCGATTCGTCTTGCACCGATACCAGCCCATCGGCAAAGCCCGGTATTTTTTCCACCGGCAACGGCGTTGCCAAGGTGACACCCAGCGCGCTATCGGTGGTCGGCGATGCTTCAATATTCGCGGATGCGAGTTTTAGCAAATAGGCGCGGCGGCTAATTTTGCGTTGATTTACCCGCATCGTAAGCGGCGGTTTGCGATTGCTCGCTTCCATAATTTGGTGATAATAATCGCGCCAGTGGTTACGAATTTCGCAATACAGCCACGGCGGAAACGAATAGCGCGCCGCGGCATCTTTTTCATTCGCTTTTTCATTCACTTTTTCATCGGACACCGCTATTCGCAGTCGCTGCGCACTATCCTGCCCAGCTAAAAACCGGCGAAGCACCGCGTTTACCATTTTGCCCGCCCAAGAAAATTGAGTGGCGGCAACCGCCTCCACGCTCTCGCTGAGAACCGCGTAATCGGGCGCGTCCATGTATTCCAATTGATAACAGCCGTTAATCAAAATAAAGTGCAATACGCGGTCGCGTTGCTTGATGGGTTTTCGCAACAGCCCGGCGAGAACGCGATCAAAATAATGATAAAAACGACACGCGCCGTAACTCACTTCTTGCAACCATGGTCGCCGGCGCTGCGGTATTTCCGCGCCGTACTTCTCCAACGCATCGTCCAACGATTTTCCGCCATCCACCACCGCCATCACCGTGTGCGCGGCGATCAGATAAAGATTCGGTAATGACAATGTTGGTGATGATGATGCTGATGATATTGATGGCGATGACAATGTTAGGTCTCGGTGATTGCGTTTTTTAATTGAATTCTTAATTACGTTGTTTAATTGCGTTATTTAATTACATGTTTTCGGTAGCGGTAATGGCGACGCCATACCTAAAATCGGCATGCCGGGTTTAAGCATGCCGATTTTAGGCATGCCATTCAGCAACGCCGCCACCGACATGGGTTTGCCGCCGGGTTTTTGGATTTGCGTCAACACCAACACACCATCACCGGTTGCCACCGCGATACCGGTTTTGTCGACGCTGATAATTTCGCCGGGCGATATTTTATAAGTCGATGTTCTACGAGACGCCGAATCGACGCGCGCCGCTAACACTTTCATGGAAACGCCACCGAGTTCAACGACCGCCGCCGGCCATGGATTAAAAGCGCGCACCTTGCGTTCCAGCACAACCGCACTCAACCGCCAATCCAATCTACCTTCGGCCTTTTCCAACTTGGATGCGTAACACACCAAACTTTTATCTTGAGCAACCGCCTTCCATTCACCGCGCGCTAACGCCGGTAAATTGGCGACTAACAATGCGCCGCCGAGGCGTGCGAGTTTGGCGTTCAAACTGCCGCCGGTGTCATCCGCGTCAATGGGGATTTCGGCGCGCGCCAACACCGCACCGCTATCCAACCCGCGTTCTAATCGCATCAAACTTACCCCGGTGATGTCGTCGCCGGCTTCAATGGCGCGTTGGATAGGCGCGGCTCCACGCCAGCGCGGCAGCAACGATGCATGGATATTAACGCAACCGAGCGGCGGCATGGCGAGCCACTTGGCAGGCAGCAATAAACCATACCCCACCACCACTACCAAATCGGGATTCAGTTGCGCTAAGGATGCCAATACCGATTCGGGCTGCAACGATTCGGGCGTGAAAACCGGCAATCCATGCCGCAAGGCAGCCGTCTTGACCGCGCTTGGTTGGAGTTTTTTGCCACGCCCAGCCGGGCGATCGGGCTGGGTATAAACCGCCGCCAAGTCAATCGCTAAGTCAACCGAATGCGCCGCCAGCAACGCCTCCAAACAGGAAACGGAGAAATCTGGCGTGCCAGCAAATACAACGCGCACCGAGCGACACCTGAAATCAGGCAACCTCGGCGTTGGCGGCGTGGGCTTTGCTGTGGGCTTTAGCAGCGTAGGCGTGAGCGGCGTGGGGGTTGGGGCGGGCGTTAGGGTTGGAGTAGCCTTGGGAATGGTTATTGGGCGGATGGCGGTTGGCAGATTCGGCTTCGGCGGATTCGGCTTTAGCGGTATGCGCTTCTTTTTTGAGTTTTTTGTGAATCCGGTCGCGTTTCATGCGCGATAAATAATCAATGAATAACTTGCCGTCTAAGTGATCAATTTCGTGCTGAATACAAACAGATAATATTTCATCCGCGGTGATTTCAAACGAATTGCCTTTCACATCTTGTGCGTTGATGGTGACCGTTTTAGCGCGCGCTACCATGCCGACCGTGCCGGGCACCGATAAGCAGCCCTCTTCGTTTTCGGCGTTGCCAGCGCAATCGGAAATTTCGGGATTGATGAATATCTGCAAATCGTTTTTTTGCTCGGATACATCCATCACCACCACGCGCCGAAGGACATTAACCTGCGCCGCCGCCAGCCCGATGCCAACGGACGAATACATGGTCTCCGCCATATCGGCCGCCAGTTGCGCAAGCGCGTCATCAAATACGGTTACCGGCTGCGCAACTCGTCGCAAGCGGGCATCGGGATATTTTAGAATTTCAAGTGTTGCCATGATTACTTGATCAGGCGGCTCTTTAAGAGAGCAATATTGAATAGATAGTTAAATTGCTATCAGTTACGACTGCTCCAGCGATATTGACTGTGCAGGCAAGCGACTTAGCTTAAACGCTATTATAATACCTTAAAAGATGCGTTAGGCATCAATTTCATTGGTAACATGCCGCCAATTCAAACCTCTTACCCATCATTTCAATCATCATGAACCCCATTCCCGCGCAATCGCAACCCGAAAAGCTCCGCCACGAGCCCATTTCCGACGAGGAATTACACGCTATTACGCGCACGACTTTGGGGGATTACGATGACAACGCCGCCGCTTTTTATGCTGGCACACAAGACCATGATGTATCGCAAAACATCAACGCGCTACTCGCCAATATCGCGCAGGCCGATGCGCATGCTGATACTCATGAACATGTACATGAACATGCGCATGCGCATGAACACACCGTCACCCCGCCCTATCGCATTCTTGATTTCGGTTGCGGGCCCGGGCGCGATTTGATTCATTTCAAAGCGTTGGGGCATCAAGCGGTCGGGCTGGACGGTTCGCCGATGTTAGTTGCGCTGGCGCGGAAAAATTCAGATTGCGAAGTGTGGTTGCAAAATTTTCTCGCATTGGATTTGCCGGCGGCGCGTTTTGATGGCGTGTTTGCTAACGCATCGCTGTTTCATGTTCCCGCCCAAGCATTACCTGATGTGTTGCGATCTTTGTGGGCGACGCTTAGCGATGATGGCGTTTTATTTGCATCCAATCCGCGCGGCGATAACCGCCACGCATGGCACGGCAATCGCTATGGATGTTTCCACGATTTAACAAACTGGCGTGATTATGTCACCGCGGCCGGCTTTACCGAATTGCAACATTATTATCGCCCCAGCGAAAAACCGCGCGCGCAACAACCATGGCTTGCGACGGTCTGGCGGAAAATTAGTGCATAATTATTTCATTAAGTATTTGATTAAATATTTTATAATAACTTTTTTATCGGAGATAACTCATGTCAAAACATTCTGCGCTTAACACTTTTGGACGATCCGGAAACCCGGCATTTACTAAAAACTTTACCAACCTTAATTTTGCGGCTATTCCCGAAGCAGAACGAATGACGCTGGATGGTGCAGTTAACAAAACTGCCATCTTGCTTGCGTTGTGTTTTGTCGGCGCATTTTTAGGTTGGAACATACCGATATTAACCCTACCCGGATTAATTATCGGGCTAATCTTAGGCTTGGTAACCATTTTTAGAAGCCCTGAAAAAGCAGGTGCTACGGCGCCATTTTATGCGCTATTTCAAGGCATGGCGCTTGGCGGTATTACGCTTTTCGCTGAGGCAAAATTCCCCGGCATTGGAATCCAAGCACTCGGACTTACTTTTGGAATCCTTGCGACGCTTTTATTTTGTTACAAAAGTGGAATTATCAAACCGACAGAGAATTTTAAACTAATGGTTACTTCTGCAACTATGGGAATAGGTTTGTTGTATTTGGTGAGTTTTGTACTGTCATTTTTTGGTTCGGGAATTGGATTCATTCACTCCAATGGTCTCATCGGAATTGGTTTTTCTTTATTCGTCGTCGCAATTGCATCTTTGAATTTAGTGCTGGATTTTGATTTTATAGAAGAAGGCGCGGACAAAGGTTTGCCTAAACACATGGAATGGTATGGTGCATTTTCTTTAATGATGACGCTGATTTGGTTGTATTTAGAAATCTTGCGCTTACTCATGAAATTAAGGAGTAGATAATATGGACACTCTTTTTTTTGGCATCCTTGCGGTTGTCGCATTGCTCATTTTCCTGAATTTAGGAAAAATACGCGCCTCCAAAAAACAAATGAATCGTGATGATAGAATAAAATGGTCTCGGTTTAAACGGCGTAACGATGATAAAACACCGCGCAATAAAAAATAACCAGCGAATCGCCCCGCGAACCTTCCCGCAGGATGTTAACCGGAATCTAATTCATGCTTCATGGGCGATACTGCTCGCGCAGTTTCCGCTTGAGAATTTTTCCGGCAACATTGCGCGGGAATTCTTCCAGCACTACGACATCGACGAGGCGTTGAAATTTAGCATCCACGCGCGCATTGACCCAAGCGATTAAATCAGCGGGCGTTAATTTATTTGCTTCACCAACTTCACCAACGCAAGTAACCGCAGCGACCGGCGCTTCGCCCCACTTCGGATGAGGCGCGCCGAATACCGCCACTTCGCTTATCTTAGGGTGGCGCATAACCACTTCCTCAATATCGCGCGGATATACATTGGTGCCGCCGCTGATAATCATATCTTTTTTGCGCTCCACCAAAAACACAAAACCATCTTCGTCCAAGTAGCCGAGGTCGCCGGAATGAAGCCAGTTTTTGCGAATTGCTTGCGCAGTCATTTCCGGCTGATGGTAATAGCCCGGCATAAGCAAGGGTCCGCGCCCGCAGATCTCCCCGACCACTCCGCATCCGCACGGCTGGTCATTCGCATCCAAAATACAGACCTCGGTAAAAGCCGCCGGACAGCCAACCGATGCGAGTTTGGCACGCGCGTCTTTTTTATCCAGGATGGTCATAAAGCCCTCGGTGACGCCGTAGAGTTCGTAAAATATGCCCGGCAAGGTCTCGTGTATCTGCTGTTTGCACGCCAGATGCAGCGGTGCGCCGACACTGCCGAGCATTTCCAGTGAAGCGAGTTTGGTTGGGTCAAACGCCGCGCTATTAAGGATGGCAATAATCTGCGCCGGCACTAACATCACATGAGTCACCCGTTGCGCGGCGATTTCCGCGATGAAACGTTCGGCGTCAAAACGCTCGTGCACCAGGTAACGGCAGCCGAGATATAGCCACGGCATGAAGGTTAGCATGGCGCCGTTAAACACCAACGCACCGGCGTGCAACACCACGCTTTCCGGAGTCATGCGCCAAGCATTGGCGAACAGCGTGCAATACATGGCGCGGATATAGTGGCTATGAACGATGCCCTTGGGCTCGCCGGTGGTGCCGCTGGAATACATAATGTTATAGGGGTCGTCGCCGTTCATGGCGATGGCCGGGTCGGTGGCGGAATTGTTGGCAGCGATAAAATGGACATATGATTGGAAGCCATCGGGCATGGAATCGCGCATCGACATGCCACAAAGGACATATCGGTCATGGGCGATGTTGGTTAATTGCGGGCGGATGGCGGCCAAGGATTCGGCGTGGTCGTGATCGGCGATGACTAGTTTGCTGTGGGAATCATGCAGCAATTTTTTCAAGCCGTCGGCGCGCAATAAAATGCTGCACGGCACGATGACGATGCCGCTAACCGCGGCGGCCAAATAAGCGGCAACCAATTCAAATCGATTGGCGAGGATGGTGGCGACTTTATCGCCCTTCGCCAAACCGCAGCCCAACCATGCATTGGCGAGGCGATTGACTTCGCGGTTCAATTCAGCAAACGAATATTCGCGCCCGGCGCATACCAGCGCCACTTGTTCGGGATGGCGGTCGGCGTGGCCGCTGAGCAATCGAGAAAGCGTCGGGGTCATGGTTTAGATTCTATATTTTAATTTTCTATTTGAATTTTCTATTTAAATTTTATCGCTTGAAAAACTTGCATCACCCAAACTATCGTAACCGCTCAAGCGCAGATTCCAGATTCGCCATGATGCCCGGAATCTCTTCCCGCCGGCACGCACCAACCGACAAACGAAACCAATCGCCATGATCTTTTGCACCGAATAGCGAGAACGACAGGATGCCTATTTTCGCTTCATCCAGCAGGTATTGCTGCGCATCTTCGGCGTGCGCCATGCCGCGTAAGTCAATCTTGACGCTGAGATAAATCGCGGCTTGCGGGGCAATCGCATCGACCGCATAACCTTTGTTTTTGAGCGCGATGAAGCCGGCGTGAAAGGCTGCGAGGCGCGCCGCAAGCCGGGCGCGAAACGCAGCAAGATAATCATCCACCGCATGCGGGTCGGCGAGAAAAACCGCGGCGGCGGTTTGTTCGGGTTTCGGTGCCCACGCGCCCATGTGCGCGATTAGCGATGACATTTTTGCCAGAATAGGACGCGGTCCGCTAGCCCAACCCACGCGTACGCCAGTGGCGGCGAATGCTTTGGACATGCCATCCACAAAAATTGCGTAGTCGCGGATTTCCGGGCAAACCGCTAAGGGATGGGAAAAGGCCTCGGCATTATTTTGCGGGTTGTTTTGCGGGTTGGTGGCGAAAGTTAACGCCCAGTACACTTGATCAAACATGACATAAAGCGGTTTTTGGCATGTTTTTTGAGCGGTGATTTTAGCCTGCGCGCGCCGGCGGTTTTCCGCCACCACTAATTCGCAGATGGCTTTCAAATTTTCTTGGGTAAACAACGTGCCACTGGGGTTTTGCGGCGAACACAATGCCAATAGCACGGCGTCCGAAAGATGCGGCGCGATGGCTTCGGCGGTAGGCATAAAATGGTTTTCCGGAGTGGTTTCCACGCACACGGTTTGCGCGCCGACCATAGATGCATAACTCTCGTTATTCCACGATGGCACCGGATAGACCACGCGCTCGCCGGGGTCCACGATAGTGCGATAAAGCGCGTAGATGAGCGGGCGCGAACCGGCGGCGATGATGATGTCGTCGGCGTGATAATCAAGACCGCCAGTGCGGTTCAGCCAATTTGCTACGGCGCGGCGAATCTCGGGGAGCCCGGTCGCGCCGGGGTAGTTGGTTTGATGATTGCGATAGGCGGCGATGATGGCTTCGGTCAACCCGTCGGGGATGGGAAAAATCGCTGAATCAAAATCCCCCATGGTGAGGTTGTGCAATTTCTCGCCACGCTGTCGCCGTGCGTTAATTTCGGCGGCGACGGTGAGAATCGGCGAAGTGGTAATTTGCTCAGCGAAACGGGAGAGTTTCATCAAAAAATTTCACCGGATAGTTTCATGGATAAGTTTCATGGATAAGTTTCATGGATAAGTTTCATGGATAAGTTTCATGGACGGTTTCATAATTTCAACACCGGCCGACCAGTGCGATGCGGCACACTCCGATTATATCTTTAACTGCGATGCTGGTTGCTCGGATACCGCGCGGCATTAATGGCTATAATCCGCGCATCACTCCCCACAATTTCACCTTAGGCGCGCACCATGCTTGCTTATATCATTCGTCGCTTGTTGTTAGTCATTCCGACCTTGTTCGGAATCATGGTCATTAACTTCGCCATCGTGCAGTTCGCACCGGGCGGACCAGTGGAGCAAGCCATTGCATCGTTTCAAGGGGTTGGCGTAGATGCTACCAGCCGTTTTGCCGGGGGCGGCTCGGATGTGCAAGGCGTGCAAGGCAACGATGGCGTGAGCAAATATCGTGGTGCGCAAGGATTGCGACCGGAAATCATCGCCCAAATAGAAAAACAATTCGGCTTTGACCAGCCACCGCATCGGCGTTTTTTCAAGATGCTGTGGGATTATGCGCGTTTTGATTTCGGCGAAAGTTATTTCAGCAACAAACGCGTAGTTGATTTGGTTATTGAAAAAATGCCGGTGTCCATCTCGCTGGGATTATGGACTACGCTCATCATATATCTGATTTCCATTCCCCTCGGCGTGCGAAAAGCGGTGCGCGATGATTCACGTTTTGACGCATGGAGCAGCGGGGTCATCGTCGCCGGCTATGCGATTCCGAGTTTTTTATTTGCGGTGTTATTAATCGTGCTGTTTTCTGGCGGGCGTTATTTAGATTGGTTTCCATTGCGCGGATTGACCAGCGACGGCTGGCAAGAGATGCCATGGTGGCGACAGATTATTGATTACTTCTGGCACATCACGCTGCCGGTTTTGTCTTTGGTCATCGGCGGATTTGCCGGACTCACTATGCTCACCAAAAATTCATTCCTTGATCAAATTAAATTGCAGTATGTGCAAACCGCGCGCGCCAAAGGGCTGTCGGAAAATCGGGTGTTATACGGGCATGTGTTTAGAAACGCCATGCTGATTGTGATCGCTGGCTTCCCCGCTATGTTCATCGGCATCTTGTTCACCGGTGCGTTATTAATTGAAGTAATTTTTTCCCTGGATGGCCTCGGCTTGCTCGGCTTTGAAGCGGCCATCAACCGCGACTATCCGGTGATGTTCGCCATCCTCTATCTCTTCACACTCATCGGAATGCTGATGCAAATCGTGCGCGATGTGATGTATACAATTATTGACCCGCGCATTGATTTTGAATCACGCGAAGCGTGAGCATGATGATGACGCGCTTTAAAAAACCTTAAAAAAACAGTAACAAAAATATTAAATAAATATTAAAGAACTCATTAAATAAATATTAAAAAAATGAATAACCAAACTATTCCCAACACAACCCAGTCGCCGTTGGATGCGCGTCGCTGGCAGAATTTTCGCGGCAACGCGCGCGGCTATTGGTCACTGTGGATTTTTATCACGCTATTTATCGTCACCTTATTTTCGGAAATGGTCGCCAACGACAAACCGATACTAGTGCGCTACGCCGGCGAATTCCACACACCGGTTTTTTTTAGATACGATGAGACTCATTTCGGCGGCGAGTTTGAACTGGAAGCGGATTATCACGAACCGTATATCCGCGAATTAATTCGCGCCCAAGGTTGGATTCTATGGCCACCGATTCCTTGGTCGTATAACACGATTGATTATGATCTCACCGTGCCGGCACCGGCGCCGCCTTCAGCCCGCCACTGGCTCGGCACCGACGACCAAGCGCGCGATGTGCTGGCGCGAGTATTATACGGCTTTCGCATATCGGTATTATTCGGGCTGGCGCTAACCTTGCTAAGTTCATGCATCGGCATCGCCGCTGGCGCAGTGCAAGGATATTTCGGCGGGCTATTAGACCTTTTGATGCAGCGATTTATTGAAATCTGGGAAGGGCTGCCGGTGCTATATCTGCTGATTATCATGGCGACGGTCATCCAACCGGGGTTTGCCAGTTTGCTAATTCTAATGTTGCTATTTTCCTGGACCGGGTTGGTGGCGGTGGTGCGCGCGGAATTCTTGCGCGCGCGAAACTTTGAATACATCCGCGCCGCCCGCGCCCTCGGCGTATCGGATGCGCGCATCATGTACCGACACATTCTGCCCAACGCCATGGTCGCAACCTTGACCTTCATGCCGTTCATCTTGAGCGGCTCGGTAACCACGCTAACTGGCTTGGATTTTCTCGGCTTCGGCTTACCAGTCGGTTCGCCTTCGCTGGGCGAGATGCTCAACCAAGGCAAAAACAACTTGCAAGCACCGTGGCTCGGCATCACCGGCTTTATGGTCATTGGCTTGATGCTTTCGTTATTGGTATTTATCGGCGAGGCGGTGCGCGACGCTTTTGATCCGCGGAAATTATTCAAGTGAGTCATTTAAATAACGACATAAAACGTGTCACAGAAAATGCCCCGCCATTAGCGGTGGAAAATTTATCGGTTAGTTTTCGCCAGCGCATCAAACAACGCGAAGTTATCTCCGCAGTAGTCACGGGCGTAACCTTTGATTTGCACGCTGGCGAGAGCGTGGCGTTAGTAGGCGAATCCGGTTCCGGCAAATCGCTAACCGCGTTATCCATATTGCAACTTCTGCCCTATCCACAAGCGTTTCATCCCAGCGGCTCGGTGCGTTATCGCGGTTGCGAATTGGTGGACGCGAAGCAGCCAACATTGCAACGCATTCGCGGTAATGCGATTTCAATGATTTTCCAAGAGCCGATGACCGCGCTCAATCCGCTGCACGACATCAACCAACAAATCGGCGAATCTTTAGCAGTGCATCAAGGCATCAGCGGCGAATCTGCCCGCGTCCGCATCCTGGAGCTGCTTGAGCAAGTCGGCATTGATGCACCCGCCACGCGACTCAATGCCTATCCCCATCAATTATCCGGTGGGCAACGGCAACGCGTGATGATCGCTATGGCACTCGCCAACCGGCCCGAAATATTGCTCGCCGACGAGCCGACCACCGCGCTGGATGTAACCGTGCAGGCGCGCATTCTGGGATTGCTACAAGACCTACAACGCAGCGAAAATCTCGGGCTGTTGCTGATTACTCACGACCTCAATATAGTACGCAAAATCGCAGACCGGGTGTTGGTGATGAAAAACGGACGCGTGGTGGAACGCGGCAGCAACGAACAAATATTCGTCTCCGCCCAACAATCGTATACGCAAAAATTGCTATCCGCCGAACCGCCGCCGCGGGAGCCGCCAACAGTTCAACGGGTGGTAGGCAAAGAAATTCTCGCCGTGGACAATCTCCGCGTGTGGTTTCCGTTGCGCCGCGGATTATTGAAACGCACCGTGGGTCATGTCAAGGCGGTGCAAAATGCCTCGCTGAAATTGTATCCGAGTTACAGCATCGGCGTGGTCGGCGAATCCGGTTCTGGCAAAACTACATTGGCACTGGCGGTGTTGCGATTGCTAAAATCATCCGGGCACATCACCTTTGACGGCAAGCGCATTGATGCCCTGCCGCGCAAATCGCTCAAAACCGTGCGACGGCAAATGCAGATTGTCTTTCAAGACCCTTTCGGTTCGTTATCGCCGCGCATGTCGGTGGGCGACATCGTAAGCGAAGGATTGGATGCGCACCGAATGATCAATGACCCGGCCGAGCGCGACCGGCGCGTGGTGAACATCCTCAATGAGGTTGAAATTGATGCGCAAGCTCGCTTCCGCTATCCCCACGAATTCTCCGGCGGTCAGCGCCAGCGCATCGCCATCGCCCGCGCGCTGATTCTGCAGCCGAAAGTATTGTTTCTGGATGAACCCACTTCGGCGCTTGATCGCACCGTGCAAGTTCAAGTGCTGGCGTTATTGAATCGCATCCAACGACAACACGGTCTCGCATATATATTTATCTCTCACGACCTCAGCGTGGTGCGCTCGCTGGCGGATGAGCTCATGGTGATGCGCGCCGGGGAGGTAGTTGAGCAAGGCGACGCCCACACCATTTTCACCGCCCCCCAACATCCTTATACGCGCGAATTGCTACACGCGGCGTTTGGCGATGTTTAATTTTGGCGGTCGTTTGGAATTCGCTTGAACAAGCAAGAACGCGAACTGAAATACGCACGCGCGAATCAGCAACCGCGCCCACCATCATCGCTGCACTGCGAAAGCTCTGAGTCGTTCCAATACTAATTCGGCATGTTGCGCTTTGGCGATTTCCATGCCGGCGCGCAGCCATTCGTCAATTTCGCTACGAGATGCCAACTGACCATAGGTCGCGGCTTGCGCTTTGATACCGAGCAATGACGCGCGCCACCATGTTTCGCCGAATTGCTCGGCGGTAGATAATCCTTTGCCGACCGCCCGCATGACACCCGCGTAATCTTGCAAAAAAAGGCACGCTTCCGCTACCACGCCGTAAAAATAAGGCAGGAATAATTTGCCGTAGTTGTCCCGATAGCGTTTTAAGTTGCGCCGCATGCGATGAGTTTCATGCACCGCATCTACTTTTCCGCTTCGCATTACGCGACAGAATCCGAGGAAAATATTGCCAGCTGCGAGCAATCCTTCAAAGCCGTATATTTTAGCGAGTGTCACGGTCTCTTCCGCCAACGCACCGAGTTGCTTTAGGTCGCCGGCGATTTGTTGATACATCGCCGCGATTCGCAAAGTCTCGGCGACAGTGTACGGATGACCGATAGCGCGCGCCGATTGCACTAATTGGTCAATCTCGGTGAGCGACTGCGCGTTTTTGTTGAGTAGCAGTTTATTCACCGCCCCGAAGCCGCAGATGGTGATGTACGGCGCGTGTCCGAAACGCACGCCTAAGTGTGGTTGGCGATGGCGGTCGTAGAGTTTCATCGCCTTGTTATAAAAACCTTCGGCAGCGACCAACCTGCCGGTCACCATGCGCGTCATACCTTGCAGCCCGTACGCAGTCATCATCAATTCCCGGTCGCGGAATTTTTCGCTCAGCAATTTTAGTTTCATTGATACTTGCATTGATTCGGAAAACTTCATTCGCGACACAAGGCAACGCCACAATCCATACAATGCAATCGCCGTCTGTTGATAATTTTTGCCGCCTGATGCGAGTGCCAATGCTTCCGCGTAGGCAGTGGTAACTTGCTCACTGCGATAACCAGAATGGACGGTCATGGCGACACCTTGATTTAACAACAACGCCAGCCTACGAGTGCGGCGCGCTTCTCCGCGAGGCAAATCGTTCACCAATCGCAAGCCGGCGGAAAGATGGCGTAACGATTCACGGATAGCCGATTGCGCAATCGCTTGCTCGCCCGCTTGTAGCCATAAATCCACCGCTCGGTCAATGCGTTCGGTGTAACTATAATGGTAGGCGATTAATTCCGGCGGTGCATTCGTGAAACTATCTTGCTCCAGCAGTTCAGCGATTTGCAGATGATATCGTTGCCGAGTTTTCTTTAGCAAGGAATGGTACGCGGCATCTCCAAACAAGGTGTGGCGGAATTGATAACGGTCTTCCGCTTGGCCCGGGAGAATGGAAAGCACATCGGCTTCTAACAACGCATCCATGCCGACGTCGGCGTTGATGGCGTTTTTGCCTGCTACTTTGCTGATGAGCGAATAACGGAAGTTGCCGCCGAAAACGGACGCCAACTGGGCGAATGCTTTGGCTTCGCCGAGCCGCTCAAGGCGCGCGTTTAAGGAATCTTGGAGGGTGTCGGGTATGGCAAACGAATTCGCCCCCTCGCCCTCTTCGCTTGCGCTATCGCGGATTTGATCGGTGCGCATTTCATCGGTGCGCATTTGCTCCAGCAAGTGGTGGCAAGTTTCTTCCAGAAACAACGGTACGCCGTCACTTTTGCAGATTATTTTTTGCTTGACCACGGTGGGCAAATTATGATCGCCGGCGATGGACGCAATCAACCGAGACGAGGCGTGCGTATTTAGCCCGCTGATTTTCATGTGCACCAGCGACGAGACCTTCGGCCACGGTGCAACAAAGCCGGTACGCGAAATGAATACGGCAAATAATTTTTCCGCGCCGGCACGCGAGACAATACCACTGAGCACTTCAAGCGTGGACGGGTCAGCCCAGTGCAAATCTTCAACCACCAATAGCAACGGGCGTAATCGGGATAAGCGAATGACGAAACTGGTGAGCGCGTCCACCGTGCGGTTGTGTTTTTCTTCGGAATTGATGTCCAAATACGGTTGCTGCGGCGTCGCCGGAATGCCTAACAATTCGTTGAACAGCGCGTGTTCATCTTTGCCGTCCAGTTGAATGGCAATCATCGCTTCGCGAATGTTTTCTTGCCGAGTTTTTAAATCATCGTGCGCGCCGATTTGCAGCCATCGGTGAGTTTCATCAACAATCGGCTTGAATGGGGTGTTGCGAAAATAGGGCGAGCAAGTTACCCGCAGGCGGTGCATTTCTGGTTTGTAGATAGTTTTTTCAAAGGCGCGGAGGAGTCGCGATTTGCCGATGCCGGGGTCGCCGCTGATATGAATGATGCGACACTGACCAGCGAGCGCACGCGCGTAGTTTTCTTGTAGGCAACGCATTTCTTGACAGCGGCTGACGAATTTCGTGGTGACGCGTTTGAGCGAAGTGGTGGAGCGATTTTGGAAAGTGCTTTCGTGGAGGATTTGCCAGATGTTAATCGGCTGCGGAAAACCCTTAACATGATGTTCGCCAAGATCGCGAAACTTAAACGCGCCACCCACCAGACGGCGCGTTCGCAACGTGGTGACTACGCTATTGGGCTCGGCGAAACTCTGCAGGCGCGCCGCCAGATTGGGCGCTTCGCCGAAAACCATTTCATCCTGATCGCGCTGATTGCCGGCGCGCTCACCCACCACCACCAAGCCGGTGGCGATGCCTACGCGAATGCGAATCGGTACGCGCTGCCGCCACTGCGCAGACCTATTGTTGCGTTTAATGCGCACGACCATTTCCATGCCAGCGCGCACTGCGTGTTCGGAATCAAATTCGCTAGCGAAAGGATGGCCGAACAATACCAGAATGCCGTCTCCCAAATAATTAGCGATGTGGCCATGGTATTGCTTGGCGACGCCGCTGCATAAGATTTGAAATACGCGAATGTCATCCGATAAATCTTCCGGATCCAAAGCGACCGAGCGCGAAGTGTAATCAACGACATCGCAAAACAATACGGTCACTTGCTTGCGTACCGGCTGCACAATTCCCCAATCAGGGTACGCGTCAGAATATTCCGGAGATTCGGACTCCATTAGCGCGAACCAAAGGCGCGGCGAATGCGCTTGAGATCGGCCGGGGTGTCTATGCCAGGGGCGGGAATTTCCACGGCTTTCACACAAGCGATTTTCTCGCCATACACAAGCACCCGCAATTGCTCCAATTGCTCTTGTTTTTCCAACTCGCACACTGGTCGCTGAGCAAACTGCCGGAGATAGCCGCGGCGATACGCATAGATGCCGAGATGCCGGCGCACTACGCTTATCGCTTCCGCCAAATTTGCATCGTCGCGCATCCGGGGAATAGCGGCGCGGCTGAAATATAGCGCGTAGCCGTCGCGGTCGGTGATTACTTTGACTACCGACGGATCGTTCAACTGTTCGGCATCGTCGATGGGTGCCGAGGCGGTCGCCATCACCGCGGCATTTTGACCGGCATCTTGACGCGCCAGCAAGGCGGCTACTTGATCAATCAACGCTGGCGGCATTTCGGGTTCGTCGCCTTGCACATTGACAATAATCTCGTCGTCCGAAAGCGAGAGTTGGTCGGCAGCTTCGGCGATGCGGTCGGTGCCGGACGGATGATGCGCTGCGGTCATCACCACTTGGCAACCGAATTCGGCAACCGCACGTTGGATGCGCACGTCATCGGTTGCTACGGTCACCGAATTCGCGGCGCTTTGCCGTGCGCAGGTGACCACGCGTTGAATCATGGTTTGCCCACCAATATCCGCGAGCGGTTTGCCCGGCAGGCGGCTCGCACTATAGCGAGCCGGGATGATAATGTGGAATCTGGGGTTGGGAGACATGGCGATGTCATAACGAAATCACAGCGGCATCATGGCACTAATACCGCAATCGGATTGTGGTATTAACGCAGTACGCGGGTGAATATTGCGGGTAGCAAATCTGCGCCGAGGTTGACGCACAACGGCACCACCCAGCAGCGATCGGCGATTGGTGGCGGTAATGTCAGCGATTGGTTCGGCGTTTGGAATTTGACTGCGTCTTTTTCAGTCACTAGTACAGCCGCATCGTCTTGTGCCGCGAAAGCGAAATCGGCTGGCGTGAATGGGTGGTGGTCGGGGTATTCGTGAGGTATCACGGTAATGCCGTGGGCTTCCAGTTGCCGGAAAAACTTGCTGGGATTGCCGATGCCGGTGACTGCATGCACCGTTTGATTGGCGAAGTCGCGCAATGCACCAATTTGCGCGTTATCCAATCGCACAACATGGTCAAGATGCGTGGTCATCGCGAATTCATTTTCCGCAAGCGCATCTTTCCCCGAAACTTGAATGCTGGTATTGGTATCGGTGTTGGCATCGGCATTGACATGACGTTCACCATTGACAACTATAATTCCGGCGCGTTTAAGCGCGGCTTGCGGTTCGCGCAAAGGTCCGGCGGGTAAGCACCAGCCGTTTCCAAATCTTCGCGCGCCGTCAATAACGACGATATCAAGATCACGCGCAAGCGCATAGTGCTGAAAGCCATCGTCGCTGATAATAATATCGCAGCCATGCGCATCAATAAGCGCGCACGCACCACGCACCCGGTCGCGCCCGACCATCACCGGCACTTGGCAGCGGCGGAAAATCAACAGCGGCTCGTCGCCAACTTGTTCGGCGACGACGCTCTCATCCACCACGCACGGCAAATTCGTTCTACGCCCACGATAACCGCGAGAGACGACGCCGGGTTTCATACCGCGAAGTTTGAAAGACTCCACCAACTCAATCACCAGCGGCGTTTTGCCAGTGCCGCCGACGCTGATATTGCCGACCACCACCAGCGGCACTGATAGTTTGTGGCGTTTCAGAATGCCGATTCGGTACGCATAACGGCGCGCCGCCATCAAGCAAACATAAACGAGCGATAACGGATACAACCATCGGTTGATCGCCATTGGGCATTGCCAACCGCGCTGAATATCGTGTGATAAGCGGTGCATTAAATGACGCAACAAGCGGCGCAACCTTAGATGCCTATTGCGCGGGCGGTGGTTGGTTGTGTTGGGCACGATGCAATCGTGCATACACACCGTCTTTGCCGTCTTTGCCGTCTTTGCCATTTTGTTTGAGCAACGCCGCATGCGTACCTTGCTGCGCGACCCGACCATTTTCCAACACGATAATTAAATCGGCGTTTTCAATGGTGGATAGTCGGTGCGCGATGATCAGCGAGGTGCGATTTTTGATGAGGTGCGTGATGGCACTTTGGATGCGTTGCTCGGAATGCGAATCTAACGACGAAGTGGCTTCGTCCATAATCAAAATTTGCGCGTCTTTATACAACGCGCGCGCGATGGCGATGCGCTGACGCTGTCCGCCGGATAACCGCACGCCTTGCTCACCGATCATGGTGTCCATGCCATCCGGCAAGGGCTCAACAAACTCCATAACATTGGCGGCGGTTGCCGCTTTGAATAATTTTTGTGCATCCATGTTTTCCTTTTCACCGTAAGCAATGTTGTTGCCGATGGTGTCGTCAAACAAAGTGATTTCTTGCGGGACGATAGCGGTATTAGCGCGCAACGATTCAAGCGTAATCGATTCCAACGGTTGCCCATCTAGGCTAATCTCGCCGGCGGTCGGGGTATAAAAACGCAACAGCAACGACGCGATGGTGGATTTTCCGCTTCCCGACGCACCGACCAATGCCACCGTCGTGCCGGCCTTTAGATGAATGGAAATATCGTTAAGCACCGGCTGATTTTTTTGCTGATAATTAAACGACACCTTATCAAAACGCACATCGCCCGCGACCTCTTTTAATTCCACCGTGCCGCGATCGGATTCTTGTTCAAGGTCAATGGTGTTAAACACCGTCTGCGCGCCGGCCAATCCGCCTTGAATCACCAAATTAATTTTTGCCAAACTGCGAATCGGTTTGGTGATTGCCACCATGGATGCGAGATAGGCGACAAAAACGCCCGGGCTGATATCTTGCTGCAATGCTAACCAAAGCACACCGGCGACGCCGCTGCTGGAAAGAAGTACTAACACCGCCACACTCGCCGAAGTCACCGCGGTCGCTTTCATAATTTGCTGTCGGTTACGATTATTAGCTTCGTAAAAGAGACGGTTTTGATAGCGATACGCGCCGAAGATTTTGATTACGCGCTGTCCTTGCAGAGCTTCCTTGGCAATGTGCGTGATGCCACCGACGGTTTCTTGAACGCGCAAACTCACAGTGCGAAAACGGTGACTGGAAAATTTAAATACCAAATAGGCAAGCGGTAGGATGATGGCGAATAGTGCAGATAGTTGCCAACTGAGATAAAACATCAACGCCAATAAAAAAAATACTTTAGAGCCATCGCGAACCAACACTCTAATCGCAGTCGTGCTCGCGCCGGCAACTTGCTCAACATCATAAATCAGGCGCGCCGCCATGGCACCGCTGGAATTTTTATCGTAGTAATGAACCGGCGCATGTAGCAACCGCTCAAACATCGTTTTCCGTAAATTTTGAATCGCACGTCGCGCAACCCAACTCATGCAATATTCATCCACAAAATTACCCACCGCCCGCACCACCGCCAACAACACCACCGCCAACGCCACGAGTTGAATAAAAAATTTATCACGCTCAACAAACCCATCATCAATAATCGGCTTCAACATCGCCATCATAGAAGCATCCCCGGCCGACACCAACAACATCCCTAAAATCGCCGCCGCAAACACCCATTTATACGGCAGAACTTGCGCAAGCAACCGACGATATAGACGGAGATCGCCGACGGTGGCGGATGGTTTAGATTTGCGACGAGACATGAGGTGGGATGTGATGCAAAATATGAGGCAGGATGTGATACGAGATGTGAAGGGCGCGTTTTTTTGAAAATAAACTTGCGTAATAGTTTATTTATCCAACGGATTGTTTGGGGGCTTGCTAACGATTGTTGTGCGATGCGTGGGTTTGATCATCACATCAATAAAATGCTGTATTGGCAAACCAACACAAACCACCACCGCTACGCCCAAATATATTCGCCATTTGGATGGGAGATTTGTTAAATTGCCAGTATAGGCAACATATGCGATTTCCAAACCTGCAACTATTGTAATAACCGCAATAAAAACAACCGCCCCATCAATTACCTCCAGTTTTTTACTCCGAATCAGGGTAACCAACAAATACAAAAACGAGAAAAAGAAACCTGCACCGATTTGGATTGCATCTATATCCAAGGGCATTAACCTAATCCGTTAGTATATCGACCAATCGTAGTACCTACGATGGCACCAATAAGCACGCCCACTGGACCGGCAATTATCCCACCTAATGCAGCACCACCAACCATACCAAATGAAGTTGATGTGTCGACAGATTTATTCACCGCCGTAGACGGCAAAGCGGTTTCGCAGTGGTAGCACAAGTAATCAGTGCTGTTTTGATGGTTAGACAGATGGTTTATGCGTCCGCATTTTATGCATTTATATTTCATGTCGCCCTCGTGTCGTGGATAAGCATGTGTGCAGTATAACGAATAGCGCGCGGGGATGTATTGCATCACCGAGATATTTATCAGCGTTATATGCGGGCAATATAAGATTGATATTCGCCCCCGGCAACCACCAAAAATACTCGTCAGAATCTTCATACATTGCCAAATTCGGCTGTTTTTTTCGGTAAACTCATTTATCATGCCGATGCACGCCAATTATCGCGCTCATGCACGGGCATTTGGCAAGCGGCAATCGTTTGAGAAAAATATTGTAATATCAATTCTTTATTTTGGAGGATAGTTCAATGCGTAAATCTAACGAGACAATCAATCACACGCGCAGGAAGGTCATCAAAGGTGCGGCGGCGGGTAGTGCGGCGGCGGCAGTGGGTCCTTGGATAATCAGTTCTGAGGTGCTGGCGGCGGCTGGCGAGGTTAATGTGTTGATGTGGTCGGAGTATCTGACCGCTGGTTTCTTCAAGGCTTTTGAGGAGAATACTGGCATCAAAATCAACTTCACCGGCATCGGCTCCAACGAAGAAATCATCAACAAGATGAAGGCTTCCAAAGGGCGCGGTATTGATATATGTAGCCCGACCAACATGCGCTCGCCGCAGTGGGCTGAATTGGGGCTGCTCCAACCTTGGGATTACGGCAAAATCGCCAATGTCAAAAATGTTAATCCCGCCATGCTTCGGGTCGGTGATGAAGAGTGGAATTTCGCCGAAAAAGGTCCGCATTGGTTGCCGATGATTTGGGGCACCGAAGGAGTCGCATGGCGCACCGATCAATGGGCACCGCCGCGCGCCAATGGAATTCCGAGTTATGGCGACATCTGGCAGGATGATGTCAAAGGCAAGACGATGATGCGGGTGCATTCCGGGATGTTGGGCGCCGGGTTGTATCTTGAAACTATCGGCAAATTGGAGCCCGGCGCGATGAAAAAGGGCTACGACGGCGAAGCCGATATGCGCAAGATATGGCAGGTGGTGCTTGATTTTTGCGTCGCCAACAAAGCCCAAGTCAAGTTGTTTTGGAATGATGCCGATTCACAAACCAACGGCTTTTTAAACGACGGGGTGGTAGTCGGGCAAACTTGGGACGGGCCGCCGATTTCAATGATGAACAACAATGATCCAGTGCAATATCGCGCGCCGTTGGAAGGCTCGTTGGCGTGGGTGGATGGCATGGCATTGTCTCACAAAGCAGCCGATTTGGATGCCATCTACGAGTTCGTCAATTACTGCTTCCAGCCGGAAGTCGGTGGGCGTTCTATTGACGGCGGCAAAGACGATCTTTGGGGTGGCAAAGGACATAACTATAATTCAGCGGTATTGGGCGCGGATAAATTCGCAAGCGACGGCTACGCAAGCGTTTTCACCAGCGTTTATCCGGGCAATTCGCTTGCCAATCTGTGGCCATGGCCGAAAGAGCCGCAGTGGTATGCGGATGTCCGCACCGAGTTTGTCAACAAGTTCCAAGCGGCGTAACGCGACATTCCGCGCTATTTCCGCATCATTCCGCAAAGCCCCGGCACCCAACTCCGCGGGCTTTGTCGGATTGCGGGTCGGATAACATGTTAAATTTCATGTCCCGACGCATCCTCATGGATGCATATTGATAGATTCTAATATATCCCGATGGGTGAAGAGGTCGTTCTAATGAGTGCCGATGTGCAACTTGATAACGTTTGGATTAAGTTCGGTGATTTCATCGCCGCCCGTGAGATAAATATCCACATTAAGGAAGGCGAGTTTTTTAGTTTTCTCGGTTCATCGGGCTGTGGTAAGACCACCATCCTGCGTGCGGTGTCGGGTTTTCTTGCGCCATCTGATGGGCGCGTTTTGATTGGCGGCAAAGACATGAAAGGCATTGGCCCCAATAAGCGCCCGACCGCCCTAATTTTTCAGAATCTCGCCTTGTTCCCGCTGATGACGGTGTGGGAAAACATCACCTTCGCATTGGAAGTCAAAGGCATCGGGCGCGCCGAGCGGCGCAAACGAGGCGATGAACTGCTTGAGCTCATCGCGTTGCCCGGGCAGGGCGATAAAATGCCCAATGAATTATCCGGCGGACAAAAACAACGCGTCGCCATCGCCCGCGCGCTATGCGCCGAGCCCGATGTGTTGTTATTGGACGAACCGCTGTCAGCGCTTGATCTAAAATTGCGTCAGCACATGCGCACCGAATTGCGCGCCATTCAGCAGCGAGTCGGCATCACCTTCATCTACATCACCCACGACCAAGGTGAAGCCCTAACGATGTCCGACAATGTCGCGGTCATGAGCCAAGGGCGCATTGAACAAGTTGCCGACGGCAATACCATTTATGACTCGCCCGAAACTTCCTTCGTCGCATCTTTCGTCGGCGAGAACAATCTGTTCGCTGGCAAAGTGTCCGAGGTTTCCGCGGAGTATGTCATCGTTGATACGCCATCGGGCAGCATCCGCGCGCGCAATGTTAAACGAACTGGTAGCCGCAACGGCGCGCAACAACTCGCCACTGGCGACGACGCCTTTGTATTCGTGCGTCCGGAGTCGTTGAAGTTCACCAATGGTTCAAATGTTGATAATCATTTTGATAATAAAATTACCGCTACGATTAAACAACGCGAGTTTGAGGGAAGTTTCTGGAAGGTGTTTCTGGATGTGCCGGGCGCGCCGCGAACGGTGACGCTTTCTATGGTGAATGACGGCGGCGATATTGGTTATCAAATTGATGAGCAGGTGCAGCTGGGGTTCTTAGCCGATACTGCGGTGGCGACTCCAGTGGGCGAGTTGGCTGACGAGACATGATTTCATCCGATTGAGCGGAACATGGCGCAATAAAATGGCGAATAAAATGAACAACAAAATGGACAATACAATAGCCAATACAATGGTGTGACAAAATGGTGCAATACTGGCAAAACTTTTTTCTCAAAAATGGAATCACCATATCCATATTCCTGTTAGCGTCAATCGTCATCTGGTTGGGGATGTTAATCCTACTTCCACAAATTTTCATGTTTGATTTCTCGTTCCGCTTCAATCTCCCGCCGGCAAAAGTCGGCGGTGCCGAAGATGTTTATACGCTATCGCATTACAAATACATGGCGTTTGGCAGCGAGCAAGCCACCGATTCTTACAATGTAGTTGATGTCTGGGTTTTTGTACGCACCATCGTCACCGCCATGTTCGTCACCATCTTTGACCTGACATTATGCTACCCAATCGCCTATTACCTCGCGCATGTCGCCCGCGGTGGATGGGCGCGCTTAATGGTAATCGCGCTGATCATTCCCTATTGGGTTAACGAATTGCTCAGAGCGTTCGCATTCAAAATCATGCTTGGCAGCACCGGCATCATCAATACTTTTTTAATTTGGATAGGCATTCTTGATCAGCCGATTGATTTCATTTTTGAGAACTACGCACTCTACGCCGGGCTGGGCTACGCCTTCATTCTGCTGATGATATTCCCCATCTACAATTCCATTGAGAGTTTAGATAAAAATCAAATAGAAGCGGCGCGCGACCTCGGCGCATCATGGTGGCGCATCCACAAGCGCGTGGTAATTCCATATGCCAAACCGGGCATCACCTCCGGCTGCACGATGGTATTTATGCTAACCGCCGGCGCGCTGGCCGCACCGCAAATCCTCGGCGGTCCCAGCAGTTTATGGTTCACGCAAATCATCTACCAATGGTTTAACCAAGGCAATAATTGGCAACGCGGCTCGGCCTACGCAGTAGCGTTATTGGTTTCCACCATCGCGTTGGTGTTGCTGGCGATGAAAGCCTTCAAGGTGAAATTAGGCGAGGTGGTGCGATGAGAATTCCCGCTATGACTTCAGAACGGCTCACCCGAATTTTCACGGTTATTTTTGTATTGGTATTTTTTGCGTATCTTTTTGGCCCGCTGATTGTCATGGGAATGTCAGCCTTCAATAGCTCTTCATTCCCGCGCGTCTCGCCGTGGAATTGCTTCACCGTCGAATGGTTTGAGGTGTTAGCCAGCGACAGCGATTTGATGACCGGGCTGCAAAACAGCATCATCATCGCAGTCGGCGTAGTCATCGTCGCCGTGCCATTAGGGCTCGGCGGCGCGTTGATGCTAACCCAAGTGAGCAGCCGCTTGCGACCTTGGTATTACACCATCGTTATCTCGCCGATTCTCATCCCCGGCGTTGTGTTAGGCATCTCTACGCTGGTTTTTTGGGATCGCATGGGGCGCATGTTTAATGTCGGCTATGATTCATTTTTTTATAACGGCATCTTCCTCACCATCGTCGGCCAATCCACTTTCATCGCTGCCTATTCCATGCTGATATTCATCTCGCGGCTACAACGGTTTGATGCGGTTCAAGAAGAAGCCGCGCTGGACCTCGGCGCAACTCATGTACAAACTTTTCGCAAAATTCTGTTACCGTTTCTTGCCCCGGCGATTGCCTCGGCCGGCGCATTAGGTTTCCTCGCGTCCTTTGAAAATTACAATACCACCATCTTCACCATCGTCTCAAAGTCAACGCTGACCACAGTTCTCGCCAGCAAAGTGAGATATGGCATCAACCCATCCATCAGCGCATTAGCGGTGGTAATTATATCTTTGACGCTACTCTGCGCGATTTATTATGAAATCTTAAAACGCCGCGAGGAAAAATATCAACGCGAAGTTGACCGATTGATGAAAGTTGGGGTCGGTGCCATTGCTGGCAAAACCACTAGCAACACCACCACCGCCACCAAAGGAAACTTAGCCACCAACCCAGCGATGTGGATTGCCACGCTGGTATTTATCGTCGGCTTAGGTACGGTCTACTTCGCCGGCACCATCGGCGTTGATGAATGCAAGGCGGTGCTGCGCGAACAAAAAATTGAAGAGACGCGCCGCAAGGTTCGCGAATTTGAGCAAAAACAGATGTTCAAACAAGCAGCACCGGATACCACACCCACTGGCGGCGCGCTCACCACCCAACCTGATACAAAACCCGAAGGCTCAGAAATCAATCAAAACATTTTTGCGCCGACTAATTTAAACGGGCAAAGCGAAAATTCCAATCGCATTTTTTCGCCGGAGAATTTAAAGAAACAAACGCCAGCGGAATAATTTAATTACACGACTGCACGACCGCCGAATGCCGAGGTTAAGTGCTATTTAACTTCCGATGAATAAATAAAAATCGGCGGATAAAAAGTGACGCCATTAAAATATACCTACCTTCCGACATACCTAACATGAGTATCACCCCATGAAAATCACCACCACCTGCCTCGGTGCATACCCAAAACCTGCATATGTAAAATTGCCGGATTGGTTTAACATTCCGGCCGGACCAGATACCGCTGAGCCAACTAAGCGTTGGGCCGATGCGATGGCGCGGATGGGGGCGGATGCGGAGGCGATTATTGCGCGTGGCGTTCAGCAAGTGATCACCGAGCAAGTGGAAGCCGGTATTGATGTGCCGACGGATGGCGAGATTCCGCGGGAAAATTATATTCATTATCATTGCCGCCATTTGGACGGTTTTGATTTTGATAACCTGACCGAAAAGGAAGTGCGCGGCGGAACTTATTCGGCAAATTTACCAACTATTCGTGCGCCGGTACGTGCAATCAATCGATTTTTGGATGCGGATTGGCGGCGTGCGCAGGCTTTTTGTGCGCAACCGGTAAAAATTACCATGCCGGGTCCCATGACCATTTCCGATACCACTTGCGATGCGTATTATAATGACCCGAGAAAACTTAGCGTTGATTTGGCGACAGCGTTGAACGCGGAAGTGCTGGGATTGGCGAACGCCGGTTGTCGTCACATTCAAATAGATGAGCCAGTGTTTGCGCGCCGTCCGGCTGATGCGTTGGGCTATGGGGTGGAAAATTTGGAGCGCGCTTTTCACGGCTGCCCGAAACATGTTACGCGCACAGTGCACATGTGTTGCGGCTATCCCGACCGGCTTGACCGCGAAGATTATCCGAAAGCAGCACGCTCGGCTTATTTTCAAATCGCCGATGCGTTGGAAGATTCATCGGTGCAATGGGTTTCCATTGAAGACGCGCATCGTCATAATGATTTAACTTTGCTGGAGAAGTTTGCAACTACCACGGTAATTCTCGGCTCGGTTGCAATTGCCAAAAGCCGGGTTGAGTCAGTTGAGGAAATTCGTGACCGCTTACGCGCCGCGCTTACTCACATTGATCGGGAGCGATTGGTAGCGGCGCCGGATTGTGGGCTGGGTTTGTTGGGCAGTGCATTGGCGCAGGAAAAAATACGCCACATGTGTGTGGCGGCGAAGAGTGTTTAAGGGGAGGGTGATAATATGGCAAATAAACAACGGCGTGAACAAGCACCCAATTCCAAAAAAACGCGCCAAGAAATAACCGCCAAAAGATTTCCCAAGAAAATATTCGTGTTTGAAGCGGGACGCCGACAAAAGCGCGGCTCAATATCAGAAATGGCTACCAGAAGTAAAACTACTGAGAATAATATAGTTATGCATATTCAACAATGTCACACCATTTGTGGATACGGTTATAAATATAAAGATGATTGGTATGAGATTACCGGATGATTTAAATTTCCATCATTCTGACGACATCGACACCCATACCACTTTACAATTCAACCACTCAAAATTAAACCTAACCCCTACTAAAACCATGAACGCAAACACCAATCCAGAAAAACTCCATCACTTCATCAACGGTAAAAAAGTTGTCGGCACCAGCGATAGATATGGCGATGTATACGACCCGGCGCATGGCGTAGTCGCCAAACAAGTTTCGTTGGCTAGCAAAGCAGAAACGGAAACCGCCATCGCCGCTGCGCATGAAGCATTTCCCGCATGGTCGGCACTGGCACCCGGGCGACGCGCGCAAGTGATGTTTGCGTTTCGTG
>WASV01019282.1_pt1 | contig 43073 bp, 35 predicted proteins | sample 5698531 | NCBI WGS metagenome assembly WASV01 (sample SAMN11175559, study PRJNA528189) | sponge metagenome | isolation source: marine sponge | host: Myxilla | place: Antarctica: Western Antarctic Peninsula, King George Island | collected 2013-01 | reverse complement strand
CCGCTATTGAGCAACTGGTCAATCGGAATATCCGCGCCAACACAGCGGTCGTCACTGAAGTGATGGATTTGGCGCAAGCCAAAGCCGCCGGCGCGGAAGCGTTGTTTGGTGAGACATATGATGCACAAGTACGAGTCGTTCGTATGGGCGAATTTTCGTTTGAACTATGCGGTGGCACGCATGTTGCGCAAAGCGGTGACATCGGTTTTTTCAAAATCATTAGCGAGAACGGAATCGCCGCTGGCGTCCGCCGCATCGAAGCGCTCTGCGGTGCTTGCGCCGAGGAATGGGTTGCGCGGCAATTAGATTTATTGGACGATGCCGCATCGGCATTGAAATCAACCCCATCGCAAGTCGGGATGCGGTTAAAATCATTGCTCGTCGGCGAGCGTGAGCAACGCCGACAGATTCAATCGCTGCACGGGAAACTAATCTCCGCGGCAACCACTGGCAACGGTACAGAACAGGTGAAAGAAATCAACGGCGTCCAGGTGGTTGCGATTCGCCAAGACCAAGCCGATGCTAAAACCATGCGCATGGCGGTGGATCAGTGGAAGCAACAACTTGGCAGTGGCATCGTGTTGGTGGCCGGCGTCAATCAGAATAAGGTAACCCTAATCGCTGGAGTCACCGATGACCTCGCCGCTCGTTATCATGCAGGCCAGTTGATTCAGAAATTGGCACCATTAGTGGAAGGCTCCGGCGGTGGCAAGCGTGAATTGGCACAAGGTGGCGGTAGCAAAGTGGAAGCGGTCGGTCGGGTGATGACTGTGCTATATGAGTGGGTGGCGGAGGTAAAATGAGCATATATATAATCATAAATAGGGTGATAAATATTGTTGCGAATATTTTTATAATTCAAATGAATATATTATTAATTTCATCTTTATTACCAACTACGGATTATCCTTGTGTCGCTGATTGTTGAAAAATACGGCGGCACCTCGGTGGCTACTATTGAGCGCATTCAAGCGGTGGCGCGCAATGTCGCGAAATCGGTGAAACTGGGGCATAAAATGGTGGTGGTGGTGTCCGCCATGAGCGGGGAGACCAACAAATTGCTGTCCCTCGCGCGGCAAATCAACCCGCAGCCGTTGGAACGAGAAGTGGATGTGCTGGTCTCCACCGGCGAGCAAGTCAGCATGGCGTTATTGGCAATCGCATTGCACACCATTGGCATGAAGGCGCGCTCGTACACCGGCTCCCAACTACGCATTTTGACCGACCAAGTTCACGGCAAAGCGCGCATCGTTGAGATTCAATCGGCGCGCGCCAATCGGGATTTGGAGGCGGGCACGGTGGTGGTGGTGGCTGGCTTTCAAGGCGTTGATTTGGATAATAACATCACCACGCTTGGGCGCGGCGGCTCGGATACCACTGCGGTGGCGTTGGCGGCAGCGTTGAAAGCCGACGAGTGTCGCATTTATACCGATGTTGACGGCGTGTATACTGCCGACCCGCGAATTGTCGCCGAAGCGCGGCGGTTGAATCGGATAACCTTTGAAGAGATGCTGGAATTATCCGGCGCCGGCGCCAAAGTGCTACAAATTCGCGCGGTTGAATTCGCCGGCAAATATAATGTCCCGTTGCGGGTGCTGTCGTCATTTGCGCCCGGCGTGGGCACGTTGATCACCAATGAGGATAAAACCATGGAACAACCGCTGATTTCGGGTATTACTTGCAACCGCGACGAAGCCAAAGTCACGATTCGCGATGTGCCGGATAAACCGGGCATCGCGTATAGCATCTTGGGTCCGGTATCCGATGCGCATATTAATGTTGATATGATCGTCCAAAATGTCGGCTCTGATGGGCTCACCGACCTGACTTTCACGGTGCACAGCGACGACTTGGAGAATAGCCAGCGAATATTAGCCCCGATTGCCGCTAGTCTCGGTGCTGCCGAAGTGGTTGGCGACCGCGATTTGGCGAAGATATCGGTAATCGGCGTCGGCATGCGCTCACATGCCGGCATCGCCACCACCATGTTTCAGGCGTTATCTGAAAAAGGTATCAATATTCAGATGATTTCCACTTCGGAAATTAAGATTTCGGTTACCATTGACATGGAACACACCGAACTCGCGGTGCGTACGCTGCATAAAGCGTTTCGTTTGGATGAATGCACGACCGAATGACAAGCGCGGCCGTGAAGTTTTGCCGTGGTGAGGAAGTTTTGCTATTAAGGGTTGCCATTAGCTTAAAAATTGTATAATAATTCGCGGTTGCATCGGGATGCCAGGGCGATAAAAAATCTGGCGAATTTGATGCCACAATAATCATTAGTTTACTCATACAGGAGCAGAGAAATGTTAATTCTTACCCGTAGAATCGGTGAATCGGTATATATCGGTGACGAAGTTCGTCTTACCGTGTTGGGCGTGCGTGGCACTCAAGTGCGAATTGGGATCAATGCGCCAAAAGATATCCCAGTTCATCGGGAGGAGATTTACTATAAAATAAAAAACGAACAAGCCGGCACAACGCCACCGCCAGATGGTGAGCAAGGCGATGCGCAAGGTGACGATCTGGCACCCGGAAATACCCGGACGGAAAATAACAGCGACGACATGGGTACGCATGTGGATGGCGAAGATGAATCGGCCGAAGAGGCGGATCCAAACAACGCTTGAGCGGTCACAGGTTTGTGCGCGGTTTGTGTGACTGGGTTGTGTGCGCGGTTTGCGTGACCGGCGGCAGATAAGTGTCGTCCTAACCGAACAACGCAACGGAAACAACAAGCGCAGATAACCGGAGAGGTGGCCGAGTGGTTGAAGGCGCTCCCCTGCTAAGGGAGTATGGGGTTTATAGCCCCATCGAGGGTTCGAATCCCTCTCTCTCCGCCATCAATTTCGTGGCACTGCATGTTGCAACATGCATGCATGGTGTCGCGCTGATGAAATTGACAAGTAGGCTATTTTTTATCGTCCACCGATAGCCGATGTTGGATAAATGATGTGGCGATTGAATTACCGCCTTGATTTCGCTACTGTACGACCTTGCACAATTACCCACGCGCCCGTAGCTCAGTTGGATAGAGTACCTGGCTACGAACCAGGGGGTCGGGAGTTCGAATCTCTCCGGGCGCGCCATTTATCAGCATCAATCTCACATGCCTTCATTCCCTCGGTATCAAGCATCCCAATAGCAAACCGCATAACATCAAATGCCCGCCACGCCATAGCGTTGTCGGTAAGTTTGGACCGCAGCGGCGAATTCGATTGATTCGGCGTCCTCCAGATAGTCAATCAAATCGCGCACATTGATGAGGGCGTGAACCGGAATGTCGTATTCTTTTTGCATAGATTGCACCGCAGACAATTGCTGATCATCGGCAATTTCTTCGCGGTCAAGGGCGATGACTACCGAATGGGGAATCGCGCCGGCGGCTTTGATGGCGGTGATTGATTGGCGAATGGAAGTGCCGGCGGTAATGACATCGTCAATAATCACCACCTTGCCGCGCAATTCTGCCCCGACCAATTGCCCACCTTCGCCGTGGTCTTTCACTTCTTTGCGATTGAAGGCATACCCAACATCAATATCGTATTCTTCGGCGAGTTTCACCGCAGTCGCCGCCGCCAGCGGGATGCCTTTATACGCCGGACCGAAAAGCATGAATTCGCCGCTGACCCGTTCCACGATTAGGCGTGCGTAATGCTGCGCGAGTTTGCCTAACAACGCACCGCGATTGAACAAACCAGCGTTGAAAAAATACGGGCTAATGCGCCCCGATTTGAGTTGAAACTCACCAAAACGAAGCGCGTCAGCGGTGATACACAACTCAACGAATGTCTTTTTCATGGGTCCTTTTCATGGGGAATGTATTTAGGGGGTAATGATTGGCGATGAAAGGTGATAGGGTAAGCGCGATTTTAACCCAGTGTAAAGCAAGCCCAATCGGCATAGTTATCAATATAGTCATGAACAAAATTATCGCAATTTATCTTGACAAGCGCATGTTGTTTATCTTTATAAACGGCATCGCCAGCGGTTTTCCGTGGGTGATTATCGGCTCGGCGATGACTTTGTGGCTGAAAGATTTGGGACTGACGCGCACCGCTATTGGCTTTTTCGGTTTGGTATTTTCGGTATATGCGATCAACTGGCTATGGGCACCGCTGCTTGACCGCGTAAGATTACCGTGGCTCGCCCGATTTGGGCAGCGTCGCGCTTGGTTATTGTTGACCCAATTCCTATTATTCATATTCATCCTCCTCATCGCCGCCACCGAGCCCGCGACAAGTTTGGTTTGGTTGAGTTTGTTGGCTTTGTGCGTGGCAGCCACTTCGGCGACTCAAGATGTGGTGATTGATGCGTATAGAATTGATGTGCTCGCCATCGCGGAAAAAGACAAACTACCGGCCACGGCGGCGTTAGCGACTTCTGGTTGGTGGGTAGGTTACGGATTAATCGGCTCCATTGCTCTATATTTATCTGATTTTGGTTGGTCGTGGAATGCGGTTTTTTTGTTGATGGCGATGTTCATGCCACTCCTCATGATCAACACTTTATGTATGAAAGAGCCGATTAGCGAACGCTTTGCGGTTCAAGCACTTGCACAACAATCCTATCAAAAACGGCTTGGCGATTCGCTTTTTGCGCGTTTGAGTGCTTGGTGTTTGGTCACTGTAATTGAGCCGCTCAAGGATTTTGTCGTGCGCTTTGGCAACGCCGCCGTAGTGATTTTGTTATTCATCTTTTTATTCAAAATCGGCGAAGCGTTTCTCGGCAGAATGTCGTTAGTTTTCTATAAAGAAATCGGTTTTACCAACAGCGAAATCGCCACTTATGCCAAACTCATCGGCGGCGGGCTTACCATCGTATTTTCGATTGTCGCCAGCATCATCACCATTCATTTTGGATTGTTGCGCGGATTGATGATTGGCGGCATCTCTATGGCGATAACCAATCTGATTTTTGCGTATATGGCGCATGTCGGCGCAGATACTGGCGTTTTTGCGGTGGCGATTTTTCTGGATAATTTTACCTCGGCGTTTTCAACCGTGGCATTTGTGGCGTTCATCTCGCACCTGACCAATCGCGCCTATACCGCCAGCCAATATGCGTTGATGTCGTCCATGGGTAATTTCGGGCGCACGTTGTTTGCCAGCGGCAGCGGTGTATTGGTGGATTTCCTAGACGGCGACTGGATGATATTTTTTGTGATTACCGCCGTGATGGTCATTCCAAGTTTGATCATGTTGTATTGGATCAGTAAAAGATTACGCCATTTATTTGAATGAAATCTCGTAACGATATTCAAGTAATTGTGCAACTCAAATTAATTACCGATAGCGCGAAGCAGAAAACCTCCATATTCTGTTAGCGGCGCAAGCAGCAATTGCTGCACCAGCCGCAAGCTCAGCAAAGTTAGGACGGGCGATAAATCAAGCCCGCCGAAGGATGGCAGGATACGGCGGAAGGGTGCCAGTAGCGGCTCGCTTAATTCGCCGACGATCTGCGCCGCCGGGTGCTGAGTATGCGGTGCAACCCAACTCAACACCACGCGAGCCAAAACCGCGAGCAAGAAAATCCACACCACCGCATTCAAACCATCGGCCAAACTCAATAGCAACGCGCCGCCCCAGTTGAACGATGCGCCGATGAAAAAAAGTGGCAATACAAATTTGAACAGCGCGACCAGCCAGATGAGCACGACTGCGGCGAGGTCAATCCCGTTTAACTGCGGAACGAATCTGCGCATTATCCGCAGCGGCGGAGCGCATATCGCGGCGATGCTTTGCACCAGCGGATTGCGAAAGTTAACCTGGAATAACTCTAGCAAAAATCGCAAGACCAGCACATTCAGATAAAACCCGATAATCGCATCAATTATTGTGAGCATAGTATTTGAGAAGTTATGAGTTGGTTGCGAATTGGTCGGCGAGTTGTTCGGCGCGTTTTAACGCGGCGGCGATGCCTTGGCTTACGGCATTATCCAGCCCAAGAGATTCCATTTTTTCCAACGCGGCTTCGGTGGTGCCGCCGGGCGAGGTGACCGATGCGCGCAATGTAGCCGGTGCGTGCTCACTTTGTTTGGCTAAAGTCGCCGCGCCTAAGGCGGTTTGCACGGCGAGCGCATTCGCGGTTTGCTGGTCTAGCCCGTGGTCGTGTGCGTTAGCTGCCATCAATTCCATTAGTTTGAAGAAATAAGCCGGACCGCTGCCAGAGACCGCTGTCACCGTATCCAGCAACGATTCGCGCTCAACCCACACCGTCTCGCCGACCGCGCGCAGGATGGTTTGCGCCAAGTCGCGCTGTTCGGCGGTTGCAAAGGTATTGGCAAATAATCCAGAAATACCGGCGCATACTAACGCTGGCGTATTGGGCATGGCGCGCACCACGGCCAGCGGTTCGCCGTTGCCGGCTAACAAATCTTTACAGCGAATGCCGGCGATTATGGAGATAATCAGCGGTTTTTGTCGTTGTAGCACTTTTGCGATGGACGCCGCCGCCGCTTGGAGGAATTGTGGTTTGACCGCCAGCACCACGACTTCCGCGCGCATCGCGCATTGCGCGTTGTCTTCAAACACGCCGATGCCAAACTGATTCGTCAGTTCGTGCCGCCGCTTCGCGAGTGGTTCTGATACCGACAAATTGGCGGGCGACCAGTTGGAATTGATCAGCCCGCCGATTAGCCCAGCAGCCATGTTGCCGCCGCCGATAAAAGCGATTTTGCTGGATTCGTTCATTATGATAGTTCGTAATGTACTTGATATGCCCTAACTTTGCCGACAAGAATTTCCGACAAGAAGGGTTGAGTCATGTCATTTGTTTAATCGCGCGCGCCAAATAGGGCAGTGCCGATTCTAACCATAGTCGCGCCTTCGGCGATAGCCGCCTCCAGATCGCCGCTCATGCCCATGGATAGATGCTCAAGCGCAAAGCCGCGCGCGTTCAACGCATCGCGCATTGCCCGACAGCGGCGAAACACAGACCGCTGCATCGCCAGCGTTTTGCTAACTTTTGGAATAATCATCAAGCCGCGCAGACGCAAATTAGGTAATTCGGCGAGCGCATCGGTGAGCGCCGGCAATTGCTGTTCGGACACGCCAGATTTCGCTGCCTCGTCGTCCAGATTAAGTTGAATGAGCACATTGAGTGGATTATTTCTTGATGCGCTTGGCGCACCCGACGCACATGCCTCCGCACGGTATTGCCCACGGTATTGATTGAGTTTATTCGCAACTTTGATATTGTCAATGGTGTGCACCCAGTTGAAATTTTCCGCAATCAAGCGGCATTTGCGGCTTTGGATATGCCCGATAAAATGCCAGCATAATGGCTTCAGGCTATCAGCGGCGAAACTTTGCGTGGTTTGCGTGATCTTTTCCATGCCTTCTTGTAAATAGTTTTCCGCAAAATCGCGCTGGTCCAGATGCGCCAGTTCTATCACTTTATTCACGCGGTGCTTTTTGCTAACCGCAATCAACCGCACCGCACCGGCCGGGCGTTGATAAACGGCGGTCAAGCGTTTAATTTCATCTTGGAGATGCGAGAAACGAGATTGGAGTTTACACATAGTCATGTACATGTCCAGCTGGTTTCAACGCACACCGATTGTCGCCAACACGCGTACCTTATTATCATCATCAGGCTCATTCCGGCGAAAATAAGGATACACTTTAACACGCCCATGAACATGCCTCATGAATTTCGTTAGCTGGGCGGTATTCGCCCGGGTTTCTCGCTTGGGTGATTGTATCAGGGTGTTGCCGTGCGCGTCACGATGCGCGTCATGATGCATAAATTGCCGCTGCCGATTTTTTACATGTATGCCGGTGTGTATGGACATCAACTTAAACAAGAACAAGAACATGAAAGCAAAACCTAACGCTCAACCAAATCCAACCCCAAAACCGCAATCGCTCAAAGTCGGCATCATCGGCGGTGCTGGTTATGCTGGGCTGGAGTTGCTACGCCTATTAGCCGCGCATCCCCATGCAACGCCGCTTTGCATCACTTCCCGTACCCACGCCGGTCAGCGGGTTGCCGATCTTTTTCCATCGCTGCGTGGTGCGGTTGATATTGAGTTTAGCAATCCGCAAGAATCGATGCTGGCGCGTTGCGATGTGGTATTTAGTGCCACGCCGAAAGGCGTCGCCATGCAGTATGCCGAAGGGCTGTTGCGCGCCGGCGTCAAACTAATTGATTTGTCGGCCGATTTTCGCCTCAAGGATGTGCGCCTCTGGGAGCAATGGTATGGCATTCCGCACACTTGCCCAGCGTTGCTGGAGCAAGCGGTTTATGGCTTGCCCGAAATCCATCGCGAGGAGATTAAATGCGCGCAATTGATAGCCAACCCCGGTTGTTATCCGACCGCCATTCAACTCGGCTACCTGCCCCTCATTGAAAACCACTTGATTGACCTAGATCATTTAATTGCCGATGCCAAATCCGGCGTATCGGGTGCCGGCCGGCAAGCCAGTCTGGATACTTCATTCGGCGAGCGCGCCGAATCGTTTAAGGCGTACGCAGTACCGGGCCATCGCCATCTGCCGGAAATGAAACAAGAACTGGAGCAACTGGCGAATCGGTCGGTCGGTTTGGTATTCACCCCGCACTTGCTGCCCATCATCCGCGGCATTCATGCGACTTTGTATGGTCGCCTTATGGATAGCAAAATTGACCTGCAAGATTTATACGAAAAACGTTTTGCCGCCGAGCCTTTTGTTGATGTTCTACCGGCCGGGGCGCATCCCGATACGCGCAGCGTGCGCGGTGCCAATACTTGCCGAATCGCGGTTCATCGGCCGCAAGACGGCGATACCGTGGTGGTGTTGGTGGTGGAAGATAACTTGGTCAAGGGCGCGGCCGGTCAGGCAGTGCAGAACATGAATTTGATGTTCAGTTTGCCCGAGACCGCTGGTCTCGATGGCATCGCGCTGGCTCCTTAGAAGAGTCGGCGGGGCGATTGACAAATGAAAGGTTGGCTCAAATGGACGCTGGCGGGCGGTGCGCTGATTTTGTCCCTGCCGCTGTTGTTGATGCTATTTTTTGATCAATCGTATTTCAAGCAAAAAATTAGCGACGCGGTTGAAGCACGCACTGGCCGGCCGTTAATTATGCAAGGTGAGTTAAAATTAATCGTCGGGCTGACACCGAAATTATCCGCCGAATCCATTCGCTATCCAAACGCGCCGTGGGGCTCGCATGCTTGGGCTATTGAGGTGCCGCGGGCGGTCGTAGCGGTGGATTTAATCGGGCTATTGCGTGGGCAATTGCTGGTGGATAACATTATCTTGGAAAAGCCAGTGTTGCGGGTTGAGATTAATTCATCCGGGAACCATAACTTGAATGTCTTGCGCCGCCGCAGCGGTGCGCGCCGAGCCAGTTTGCCGTGGGGGTTGGAAATATCCGGCGCGGAAATCGTGGACGGTGAAATCAGCGTCGCCACGAACTATCGCCACTGGGCTATTCGTATTCACCAAGCGCGTGCGACGAGTGCCGCGCCGGGCAAGCCGGTGATGGTTGATTTCCGCGGGATGGTGGAGGAAACCCCGATTACCGCCACCGCCACGCTCGGCAGTTTCACAGACCTATTCACTTTCCAGCCCACTGCGTTATCCATTGACGGGCAAGTCGGCGATTCGGAAAATCGTGTGCGCGCCACGGGCAACGCGCGGAATTTATTGAAGTGGATTGGGGTTGATTTGGCGATGGATTTTGACATCGCGCGGGTTGATCAATTATCCAAATTGGCGCGCACGGCGTTGTCGAATATATGCACAGTCCGCGGCACTGCCCGCTTTCATCAGCCCGAGCGATTGCGCACCATGACCTTGCGCGAGATTAATCTACGCTGCGCGCAATGGGGCCTCGCCAATACCCTCAACGGAGAAATCGCTAATCTCTATAATCGCACCGGCATTGCGTTGGATTTTTCAACTACCGGAAACCTCGCTCAATCCTTCGGCGGGTTGGTGGAATGGAGCGCGCCGGGTGAAGTAGCCACGCCGCTCATCACCCACATGACCGCCGAATTGCGCGGCTCGGCACGCAATTTGCGCATGCGCATTGAAAGCGCGAAAGTGGAAAACGCCAGCATATCCATAGAAGCCCACGGCGAAGTCGGGTTGCACGATGGCGCATGGCGCGGCGCGTTGCCGATTTCTCTCACGGTGAATAAATTTGGCGCGGCAAAATCATTGTCAAGCAGAGTGCTATCGCCCATCGGCCCGCTGACCGCGGTGGCCGGCTTGACTCACTCGCAAGGTGCTTGGGGGTTGAATGAGGTGAAATGGGTCGTGCAGCGCGAAGCTTTGAAAATTGAGGTTACGGGGGCGATTGATGATTTGACCAACCGACCTTGGGGGCGTTTGCATGTTAGCGCGGTAGCCGATGATGGCAGATACCTACAGCCGCTGCTTGCCGATTCAGCACAACTATTACCGGCAATGGAAACGCTTACATTGGCGGCTGATATTGATTTCGCCGACGGCGCGATGCGCGCAAGCGTGGATAAACTGGCGGGCAAGATATATGGCATTGATTTCACGGCAAGCGGCATCATCGCTGAGTTAAACCGCTGGCGCGGCATTGATTTCGCTATCAATGGCAAAGCGGACGAGTCGTGGCAACCGCCAATTTTCGCGGGCAATGCTTTGTCTGGCAAGGCTTTGCCCGGCAGTGGTCCAGTGCGCGTGGCGGCACGGCTGGCGGACGATGAATCCGGAACGTTGCATTTCACCGACATCACCGCATCGCTCACCGCCGCAGCGATGAAACTGGTGGCACGCGGGGAAATTCGCAACCTCGGAACATCCATGCGCGCCGACCTTGGAGTGGAATTAACCTTGACCGATGCCAAGCCAGCGCAAGCGTGGTTTGCGAATTCGCCAGTGGTTGCGTTTCTGCAAGCCGTGACACCGTTGACGGCTTCGGCGAATCTGTATTCGCAGGGCGTTGCCGATTGGCGGATTCGCGACTTCCGCGCAACTTCACTGACGGACGGAGCGGCTACTTCGGCATCTGGGGAAGTCACGGCTTTTGCCCCGCTGGATGCGCGTCTGCATGTGGCTATCAACGATCTGGCGGTGTCAAAACTGCCGGTGGAATGGAAAATTCCGCGGCCGCACGGCGGCATGCTGGATTTATCTATGGATTTGACCGCGAGGCGCGGCGATATTAGTGCGAAAAACATCACCGCCGCGCTCATTTCACCCACATCAAGCATGCTGTTGCACGGCGATATTGACCGCTTATCACCCATCGCTATCAATAACATGGCGTTGAAATTTGAGGCATCCAGCGTCGCCGCTTTGGAATGGCACACGCTTTCCGCCCTCAATCCCGATAATCCAATCTCGGGCAAGGTCACCGTACTGGCGGTGGACGCTGGTAATGCGCGCGCTGATGTGGCGGTAGCCGTTGGGCAAAACGATTTGCACGGTACGCTTAATTGGCGTTGGCCCGGGGATAATCAAGCGGTTCCGCGGGTGCGGGCGCGAGTTGATGGAGATTTTCTTTCTGAGCGGTTTTATCTTGCTGAAATACTGGCAGCGACCACCAAAAGCAGTCGATTTTTCTCGCCTGCCCGGCTCAATACTGATTGGATTCACCAATTAGATGGGCGCATTGAACTAAACGCCACGGGTGCTGGCAGCCGTCAACTCAGCATGCGTACTGTGAATATGCAAATCGTACTGGATAACGGCAGATTGCGGCAAAAAGTCAGCGGTAAAATGGGGCAGGGCGCGTTGGAAATGCACCTCGTGTTGGACGCCAATACCAAGCCGTTTTCGGTTGAGTTCAAAATGCACGGGGAAGATCTGAATGCCGAAGATTTAGTGGCATTTCGCCATGATGATTTCGTTGAGAACGGGATTTTTGAAGCAGACCTTGAATTCGCTGCCAGCGGGCAATCTATGGCGGAGCTGGCGGCGGCTGCCAATGGGCGTGTGTGGTTGCGGCTGGATGGGGCAAGGATGAAAAATCAGGAATTGAATGTATTCGGCGGAGACATTTTCACCAATCTGGTCACCGCCATTAATCCGTTCCGCTCGGTCGGCGAGTATGTTGATATTCAATGCGCAGTCATCGCGTTTGATATTGATAACGGCGTGGCAACCAGCAAAAATAATTTGGCGATAAAAACCGATAAGGTGACGCTATTGGGCGGCGGCAAAATCAACTTGAGCGATGAATCGTTGAATATCTTAATTACCCCCAAGGCGCGCAGAGGATTCGGCATTAATCTATCGTCGCTGGCGAAAATCATGCGCTTGGATGGCACTTTGGCGAAGCCGAAGATTGAGGCGGATGCCAGCCGGCTGCTGGAGACCGGCGCGGCAGTGTGGGCTGGGTTATATTCCGGCGGCTTGTCGTTAATCGCCCAAGGGCTGTTTGACCGCATCCATGCCAACACCGATGTCTGCCGCACGGCAAGCGAAATCAACGCGGGTGATGTGCGGCGTAATGCAACCGCTCAACCGGGCGCAGACGGATGATTTATGCGCGGATATGTGCAATTAATTATCTCTGATTTGCAAGGTTGTAGTATGATAGCGGGTCGGATTGGGTGCTACGACCAGCGGGAAATTTGCGCTATGCTAGCCGTCGCCGAACGATGTCAAATCGCTAGTTAAGCCGTCATTCGCCATTCCATTTCGCCATTTCAATATCAATTTTCATTTCAATACCAATCCTGACAGGAGTTCAATCATGTCCGTCGCCGATGCCCTGAAATTTATTCGTGAGAGCGAAGCCAAGTTCGTAGATTTTCGTTTTACCGATACCCGCGGTAAAGAACACCATGTCTCGGTGCCGGCCGCGATAGTGGATGAAGATACCTTTGAGGAGGGCAAAATGTTTGACGGCTCATCCATCGCCGGCTGGAAGGGAATCAACGAATCCGACATGATTCTGATGCCCGATGCCGAATCCGTGGTGCTTGACCCGTTTTATCAAGAAAGCACGGTGAATCTGCGTTGCGACATCGTAGAGCCTTCCAACATGCAAGGTTATGTTCGCGACCCCCGTTCAATTGCCAAACGCGCCGAAATGTATCTTGCCTCCACTGGAATCGGCGATCAAGCCTATTTTGGCCCGGAAAATGAATTCTTTCTATTTGATTCGGTGCATTGGGGCAATGAAATGGGCAGTGCCTTTTATGAGATAGATTCCACCGAGGCCGCCTGGAATAGTGGCAAGGAATACGACGAAGGCAATACCGGCCATCGTCCGACGGTCAAAGGCGGGTATTTTCCGGTGCCGCCGGTGGATAGCCAATCCGATGTGCGTTCGGCAATGTGCTTGGTGTTGGCTGATATGGGCGTGGCAACCGAGGTGCATCACCACGAAGTCGGCACCGCTGGACAGGGGGAGATTGGCACTGTATTTAATACAATGGTGAAAAAAGCCGACGAAGTGCAGATTTTCAAGTATGTGGTACATAATGTAGCCCACAATCACGGCCTGACGGCGACCTTCATGCCAAAACCGTTGGTCGGCGATAACGGTAGCGGTATGCATGTGCATCAGTCTATTTTCAAGGACGGCAATAATATTTTTTCCGGCGACCAATACGGCGGCTTGAGCGAAAACGCGCTGTATTACATCGGCGGAATCTTCAAGCATGCGTGGGCGATTAATGCCTTTACCAACGCCAGCACCAATAGTTACAAACGGCTGGTGCCGGGATTTGAAGCACCAAGCCTGCTGGCTTACTCAGCGCGCAATCGCTCGGCTTCCTGCCGCATTCCGCATGTGGCTAATCCCAAAGGGCGGCGCATAGAAATCCGTTTCCCCGATTCAACCGCCAATCCCTATCTGGCGTTCGCCGCCATGCTGATGGCTGGGCTGGATGGCATCCACAACAAAATTCACCCCGGCGAACCGGCTGACAAAGACCTATACGACCTGCCACCGGAAGAAGAAAAAAAGCTCCCAAGCGTTGCCCACGGGCTGGATGTCGCCCTTGAAGCACTGGACCGCGACCGCGATTTTCTGACCAATGGCGGGGTGATGAGCGATGAGGTAATAGACGCCTATATCAAACTCAAGATGGAAGAAGTCAACCGCTTGCGGCTGGAAACTCATCCTTGTGAATTTGCTATGTATTACAGCGTGTAAGGCGCGAAAATTAACAGGTTGCCTGAACTATTCACCTGAACTATTGCCGTAACTGGAAAGCATTATTGTGCAGCACCAGCAAAAGTCGCCGGCGGTGCGCATGCGCACCTACCTGCAACGAATCGCCACCGGTCCCGAGATGAGCAAGCCCATCAGCCGTGCGGATGCGTGTGATGCGATGCACATGATTCTCAATCAGCAGGTGAGCTCGGTGCAAGCCGGGATTTATCTCATCGCCATGCGCATGAAGCGGGAGACCGACGAGGAAAATCTCGGCTCGCTGGCGGCGTTGCTGGCGGCGGTTGACTATCAAACGGTGGATTGCGATGAACTCATTGACATCGCCGACCCGTTTAATGGCTATGCCCGCGGCGTGCCGGCGACGCCATTCCTCGCGGCGGTGCTGGCAGCATGCGGGTTGAATGCGTATTCCCATGGATTGCGCGCGGTCGCGCCCAAGTATGGTTTGACCCATCACATGGTCTATGCGGCGGCCGGAATTCCGGTGGATTTATCCCCGACAGAGGTAGCCCGGCGCATTGCCGATGAGCGTATCGGCTGGGGATATGTCGATCAATCCCGCTATTTACCTCAATTGCACAGATTAGTTGAACTGCGCGATTTGATGGTCAAACGATCCTGCATCACCACCTTAGAAGTGCTGCTCGGACCACTACGCGCCACCGGCAAAACGCACCTCATGACCGGTTATGTGCATAAAGCCTATCCGCCGGTCTATAGCCTGCTCGCCCGGCATGCCAACTACCACGGTGCGATGATCGTGCGCGGCGTGGAGGGCGGTTGTATCCCATCCCTCAGCCAGCCGGCAAAATTTTTCCAGTATCATGATGCTGCTGCCGACTGTGAAATCCGGATAACGCCCGAACAAGCAGACATCCAGCAATCCGCACGGATGATTCCGCTACCATCGCATATTCTCCGGGAGACACCGATGCAGGTTGGACATGTTAATGGTCATGTTAATAGTCATGTTAATGGTCATGTTAATGAGCATGCAAATCAAAGCGACCAGCGTGACGATAGTGGAATGGAAGTTATCGCGCCGTTGGATACCCAGCAAGCGGCGGCGCACTGCGTTGAATTAGGGATGAATGCGCTCGCCGGGGAGGGCGGTGCGATGCGCGATAGTTTGATTTACGGCGGCGCGATATGCTTAATGCACAGCGGTCGCGTAGCCACGCTCGGGTGTGGTGCCGCACAAGTGCGCACAGCCCTCGCCTCAGGTGGCGCGCTGGCGCGTTTTGTCGCGGCGCGCGCTAATAAATAATCATCGTTAATTCACACGGTATCGTTCACAAAGTGTCGTTAGTGTTATACTTCGCGACATACTCTGGCGACCATGTGCGTTATTGCGTCGCTGACAGCAAACTCAATTTACCTTAATAGGAAAAATAAATGCCTTGGAATGAACCTGGATCGGGTGCCCCCGACGACAAAGATACCTGGGATCGGCGCGAAGGCCGGCGGCCGGGGCAAGGGCGTGGCGAAAGCCCGCCAGACCTTGATGACATTTTCCGTGAGGTGAAAAAGCGCATTGAATCATTATTCGGCGGCGGCCGTGGTAGCGGTAATGGTGCGCGTGGCGGCGGCGATAGTGACGGCCGCAACGGCGGAATCAATCTCCCCGGCGGTGGTTTAGTGGGTTTAGTGCTGATCATCGGTATCGGAATCTGGCTATTCAGCGGCGTGTATACAGTTGACCAAGGGCAACAAGCGATTGAACTGCGCTTCGGTAAATACAGTGAAACCAACGAAGCCGGGCTCCATTGGCATTTACCGACGCCGTTTGAATCGGTGGAAATTATCAACGCGCAACATGTCAATACCGTTGAAGTAGGCTATCGCAAAGGTGCCAGTAGCCTTTCCACGGTGCCGCGGGAAGCACTGATGCTGACTCAAGATGAAAACATCATAGACATCCAGTTCGCGGTGCAATACGACATTAAATCCCCGACCAACCTGCTATTCAATGTCAGCGAATTTAATTCTCGCAACATGGCGGAGACAGTGGTTCGTCAAGCAACCGAAAGCGCGGTGCGCGAAATCGTCGGGCGTAGCACCATGGACTTCGCCATCACCGAAGGGCGCGCCCGATTAGCCGCAGAAACCAAAGGTTTGGTGCAACAAATTCTCGACCGTTATGAGACCGGCATCAACATTCGCACCGTGGAAATGCAGAACGCGCAGCCGCCGAGTCAAGTGAAAAACGCCTTTGATGATGTGGTGCGGGCGCGTGAGGACGAAGAGCGCATCAAAAACCTCGCCCAAGCCTACGCCAACGACATCATCCCCAAGGCACGCGGTTTCGCCGCGCGCATAACCCAAGAAGCGGAAGCCTATAAGGTTTCTACGGTGGCCGAAGCTGAAGGGCGCGCCTCGCGTTTCAATCAAGTGTTGGATGAATATCGCAAGGCACCGCAAATAACCCGCGATAGGATGTATCTTGAAACCATGGAAGAAGTGTTGAGCAATTCCAGCAAAATGCTAATTGACCAGCAGGGTGGCAATAGCGTTATGTATCTGCCGCTTGATCAACTCCTTCGCGAACGTGGTGGCTCGCAACCCAACCGCCCGTTATCGGGATTCCCCGCGGTCAATCAATCGGCCATCGGGCAATCTGGCGGGCAATCCGCCGATGGGCAGTCGGATTCTGATCGCAACGTCAATCGCACCGCACGAAATTAGGACAGAGGAACAATCACAATGAAAATTAAAAGCACGCTATTTCTGGGAATCACCGCGGTCGCCGCGGCTCTGCTGTTTACTTCGATATTCTTCGTTGATGAACGGGAACGGGCAATCGTATTCAAATTCGGCGAAATCGTTGATTCCGGCATCAAGCCTGGGTTGCACTTCAAGGTTCCTTTCATTAACGAGGTGAGATTTTTCGACGCCCGCGTCCAGACCATGGATGCCGACCCCGAGTTGTATCTCACTGGCGAGAAGAAAAACTTAGTGGTAGATTCGTTCGTGAAATGGCGAATCCGCGATGTGCACCAGTATTACACCCGATTGCAAGGGCGCAAAGTCAACGCGCGTTCGCGGTTATCGCAGCGCGTCAACGATAGTTTGCGTCAGGAATTCGGCAAGCGCTCGGTGCAAGAAGTGATTTCCGGCGACCGGCAGGAAATCATGGATGTGGTGCGCAAAGCGATGGATGAGGACGCCGCCAGCCTCGGTATAGAAATTATTGATGTGCGCCTCAAACGAGTCGACCTAGATCCAGCCATCAGCGAAAGGGTATATGACCGCATGAAGGCCGAACGCGAGCGCGTGGCAAAAGAGTTGCGTGCTCAAGGGGAAGAACAAGCGGAAAAAATTCGCGCCAACGCTGATCGCCTGCGCAAGATTATGTTAGCCAACGCCGAGCGCGACGGACAACAATTGCGCGGTGAAGGCGATGCCGTAGCCACCGACATCTACGCGAAATCGTTCGGCAAAGACCGCGAGTTCTACCAGTTATATCGCAGCCTCAACGCCTACAAAGAGACATTTAATAACCGCGACAATCTATTGGTGCTTGACCCAAGTTCGGATTTCTTTCGCTATTTCAAGCAATCGGAACCCGCTGAAAGCAATTAGCCCCGGAGCCTCTCACCGGGCTTCATTTTGCTTATTAAATACTCGCTCAGTTCTTCATTCCCTATTGGACTTAACCTGGCGTAACTTTATTTGGCATGGGTAATCTGACTTGGGTAATCTGACTTGGGTTATCTGGCATGGACGCATTGACCACCGCGGTCGTCCGCTGTCTGTTGCTGGAAGCGTTTATCCATTTCCCTATCTAACCAGATTCAAAAGGATTATGTAATTATGGGCAAAATGGGCATGGGCAAAATGGAGAATTTAACGCTGGGTATCATCGCTACCGTCGGCATGGTCGCTGGCATGGCGTTGTTATATTTCACCCGCTGACCTTAAGTTCACCGAGAGTTGCCATGGCAAACGTTGTAGTATTGGGAACCCAGTGGGGGGACGAAGGTAAGGGAAAAATCGTTGACTTGCTAACCGAGCGTGCCGATGCGGTGGTGCGCTTTCAAGGTGGCCACAACGCTGGGCATACGCTGGTGGTGGACGGCAATCAGACGGTATTGCACTTGGTGCCGTCGGGTGCCATGCGCGCTGGCGTGGAATGCTTAATCGGCAACGGTGTGGTGGTCAGCATGACACAATTGTTCACGGAATTAGACGAATTGGCTGCCATCGGCGTGTCGCTGGATAAGCGGTTGTTGGTGAGTTACGCCTGCCCGATGTTGCTACCCCATCATGTGGCACTAGATGTCGCCCGCGAAAAAGCGCGCGGCGGTAATGCGATTGGCACCACCGGGCGCGGCATCGGGCCCGCCTACGAAGATAAAGCCGCACGCCGTGGATTGCGGCTCGGAGATTTGCTGCATCGTAAGTTTTTTGCCGAACACCTGCGGCAAGTGATGGATTACCACAACCACACTCTCACCAATTTCTTATCTGCGAAGTCGCTGGACTATCAGCAAACCCTTGATCAAGTCCTCGCGCAATCGGAGCGGATGCGCGGCTTGCTCGGCGATGTGGCCGCACGACTCTGGCAGTTGCGCGTCGCTGGCAAGCCGGTGATGTTTGAGGGCGCACAAGGAATGCTGCTTGATATTGACCACGGCACCTATCCATATGTAACTTCATCCAACACCACCGCCGCAGCGGCGGCAACCGGTAGCGGCATAGGCCCGCTGGATTTAGATTATGTGTTAGGAATCACTAAATCCTATTCCACCCGCGTCGGTGCCGGACCATTTCCCACCGAGTTGTTTGATGAAGTCGGCGTCCAACTCGGCAAGCAAGGTAATGAATTTGGCGCCACCACCGGTCGCGCACGGCGTTGCGGCTGGTTGGATGCGGTTGCGTTGCGACGTAGTCGTCAAGTATGCGGGCTGAGTGCGCTGTGCGTCACCAAACTGGATGTGCTGGATCAACTTGAGCGTATCAATATATGCACCGCCTACCGTCGGCACGGCGAGCACATTGAATTGCCGCCGTACGGTGCCGAGGCAATGTCCGAATGCGAACCGGTGTATGAGAGCCTGGACGGCTGGCAGCAATCAACCGCTGGCATTCGCCGCTACGATGATCTGCCGCCAAACGCCAAAGCCTATCTCGCGCGCATCTCGGCGTTGAGCGGTTTGCCCATTGACATCGTTTCAACCGGCGCCGAACGCAACGACACCATCATCGTCACTCATCCATTTGAATAATATTCATGTCCATGCGGGCAGCGTGCCTGCGTAGCCAGATAATATCGGAGCCAACTATGAAATTGCACAATCCAGCACTCTACCGTCAACAATGCTACCTAAACGGTCAGTGGGTGAATGCCGCTGATGGCGCTACCATTGAGGTGAACAATCCGTCCGACGGTTCGCGCATCGCAACGGTGCCGAACATGGGTGCGCAAGAGACCGGCCAAGCCATTGCTCACGCCCACTACGCCCAAGCGCAGTGGCGCGGATTATTAGCCAAAGAGCGCGCCGCCATCTTGCGACGCTGGTATGAATTGATGCTGGAAAATCAGGAGGATCTGGCGTTGCTGATGACCATAGAGCAAGGCAAGCCGCTGGCCGAGGCGCGCGCCGAAATCGTCTACGCGGCTTCTTTTTTGGAATGGTTTGCCGAGGAAGCAAAGCGCGTATATGGCGAAATCATCCCTCCGCATCAAGGCGACAAGCGGTTGCTGGTAATCAAGCAGCCAGTCGGCGTCTGCGTCGCTATCACGCCGTGGAATTTTCCATCGGCGATGATTACCCGCAAGGCTGGTCCGGCGTTGGCTGCGGGCTGCGCGGTAGTGGTAAAGCCGGCCTCGCAAACCCCGCTTTCGGCGTTTGCGTTGTGTGAGCTGGCGCGGCAGGCTGGCGTGCCCGACGGCGTATTTAACGTACTCACGGGCAGTGCGCAAGAAATCGGCGGTGAGATGACGAGTAACCCGCTGGTGCGCCACTTGAGTTTCACCGGCTCCACCGAAATTGGCCGGCTGTTGATGAAGCAATGCGCCGATTCAGTTATCAAGGTGGCGTTGGAATTGGGCGGCAATGCGCCATTCATTGTGTTTGACGATGCCGATTTGGATGCCGCGGTGGAAGGGGCGGTTATGTCCAAGTATCGCAACGGCGGGCAGACTTGCGTGTGTAGCAATCGCATTTATGTCCAATCCGGAATTTATGATGAATTCGCCACGCGGATGGTCGCCGCAGTGTCAAAAATGAAGGTCGGAGATGGGCAGGAGGATGGCGTCGTCCACGGTCCGCTGATCAACATGGCGGCGGTGGAAAAAATCGAAGAACACATCGCCGATGCAGTGCAGAAGGGCGCGAAACTGACGCTGGGCGGCGAGCGTCACTCGCTGGGCGGCAGCTATTTTCAACCCACCGTGCTCACCGGCGTCACCGCTGAGATGAAGGTCGCGCGGGAAGAGACTTTCGGTCCATTAGCACCGCTATTTCGCTTCAGCGACGAGCAATCGGTCATCGCAATGGCAAACGATACCGAATTCGGCCTCGCCTCGTATTTCTACAGTCGCGATTCGGCGCGCATATGGCGGGTTGCCGAGGCACTTGATTACGGCATGGTCGGCATCAATACTGGTATCTTATCCACCGCTGAAGCACCTTTCGGCGGTGTTAAGCAATCGGGCATTGGCCGTGAGGGCTCCCGCCACGGTATTGAGGAATATTTAGAGATGAAATACCTGTGCCTCGGCGGAATCAACTAAATGCCATGTGGCGGGCATTTTATCGGATAAAATTGAGGTTGTATTTCTGCAAAATTTTACCGTATAGCCCTTGCATTTTTGCGCTTGGCAAAGGTAAAATCTGTCCATTAGAAAGCGGGTTGGTTGGGAAACTACTTCCCGCCGTCATTTTATTACACTGAACTGGAGAAATTTTGGCATGTTAAAAGTATCTAATCACATGAGCGCAAGTATGAATTTAAATCTAAATTCATGCCTGAAATTGATAGCAATTCTGGGGTTCGCCATGGTGGTGACTGGCTGTGTTAGTGCCAAAAGTAATTCTACCGAGCTTGCGCAACCCGCCGTTGCCCCAATCTCGCTCCCGGTGCCCGAACCTCTGAATCAATGGAGCGTGGTCGCTGGTAATCATCTGTGGGGGATTGCCGGGGTGTGGGAAGTATTCAATGTCCCGGAAAAATGGCCGCTGTTGTATAAAGCTAACCTTAGTCAGATTAAGGACGCAGATTTAATCTACCCGGGCCAAGTGCTGGAAATCCCGCGGGATTCAAATATTGATGAAGTCAATGCTGCTATTCACCACGCCAAAACCCGCGGCGCATGGTCGCTAGGACCGGTCGAAGCTTCCGACACGCAGTATCTGAAAAACTCGCCCTGATTACCTATCTAATCGACTAACCGTCTTAATTTTATCTCAGCCCGGGTTGGTTAATACCGGGCTGTTGTTTTTAAGGGATTGAATGCCGGTTATTAAATGCCGGGGTGATTTATTCATGCCAGTGGTCATGCTCACTTTGGTCATGCCCACTTTCCTCTCCGCCTCCTATTCGTTACGAAATTTCCGTTCCCACTCGGTCAAGCCACCACTTTCCGCAACTCAAACTCAAGAATCCCCGCGGCACCAGCGGCCTTGAGTGCCGGCACTATATCGCGCGCCTCGCCTTTATTGATTACCGTCTCCAGCGCAAGCCAGTCGTCGCCGTGAAGTTGACTGATGGTAGGCGCGTGTAGACTGGGTAGTTTTTTCACCACTTGCTCAAGCCGGTCAGCTGATACATTCATTTTTAACAGCACCTTGTCGCGAGCCGCCAATGCGCTTTCAAGTAGCAACGCGATTTTGTTTATCTTGGCTTTTTTCCACGGATCCGCGAGCGCGTCGGGGTTGGCGACTAAAACCGTGTGAGTGTGCAGTAAATCGCACACAATTCTGAGACCGTGGGCGCGGATGGTGCTGCCGGTTTCGGTGATTTCTACCGCTGCATCCGCCAGCCCCTCGACAACCTTTGCTTCGGTCGCCCCCCAAGAAAAATCCACCGTGGCGTTGATACCGCGTTCTTTCAGGAAGCGTTTGGTGAAGCCGACCAGCTCGGTGGCGATGCGCTTGCCGTTCAAATCCTCCAAAGTGCGGATGTCCGAATTCTGATCAACGATTAACACCCAGCGGCACGGATTGTCCGAAGTCTTGGAATACATCAAATCGCTGACCACCGTGACCTCAGCGCCGGTTTCCTCTATCCAATCTTGCCCGGTCAACCCGGCGTCAATCGTGCCGTTGGCGATATACATGCCCATTTCTTGGGCGCGCACCAATGCACAACTGATCTCAGGGTCGTCAATGGACGGGAAATAGTTGCGCGATCTGGTGGCGATATTCCAGCCAGCTTGGGAAAACAACTCCTTGGTGGCGGATTCCAAACTGCCTTTGGGGATGCCCAGTTTCAAGTTATTCGGCATGTTTTTCTGTCTGTTTTTCGGCATATTGTTTTGCGTTGCATCCGGCAAAGATCGGTAAAAAAGGCACGAGATTATAGCCGATGGAAGCACCAATCGGCTATTATCCATTCCCTCAGCCCGGTCGTGTTTGCTTGTTTTGGCATTGGGCGCAAGTACTTTGATGAAACCCGAATCTAGGCCAACCCGCAACAATCGTGCCCTCCGGCGCATCAACGCCGTGCTATTGTGCCTGAGCGTAGCGGTATTCTGCAATTTGCTTGCCGGTTGGCTCATCTGGCAACAATGGATAAGCGGCGAATTGGCATGGAGCATTCAACTCTTATGCGCCGGGGTATTAGCAGTGTTGATGGCAGCGCTTTTTATCCTCAATCGCCGGGCGTTAGTGGCACCCATCCGCAGCATTGCCGACTGGGCTTCGCGCATCCGCCAAGGCGATTTTTCCGCCCGACTGGAGAGACATAGCGGGTTGCACACCCTGACCGACGACATCAATCGCTTGGCAGAATGGCTGGAATCGCTGGCAGAATTGAAGAACCGCGAATTGCTGGAGCAGGGTGTCCGCCTCAAAACCCAGACCAACATGGTGCGTTTGCTGTATGACATTTCCGCGGATTTTAGCCGCGCCGCCACTCCCAACGCGCTACTGGAACGCACCTTGCGCCCCATGGCTGAGGTGCTGGAAGCCGAGCGCATCGTGTTTTATCGCCTTGCCGAGGAAGATAGAAATGAAAATGTAAATGGAAATGAGCGGCAGCGCGTGCGGGTGGCTGCTTGGGACCGCAGTAACCGCGTAGAACATGTCGATGCGCATGCGGATACTCCGGCGAATATTTCAGCCGATTGCGAATGCGTCAAAATCCCCGTGCGCTTGGGTGGTCGCGTGCCGGGTGAATGTCATCTCTGGTTTGCCGCCGGGCGATTTCCGTTGCCTGACGAATTTAGTCAACTTTTATACGCCTTGTGCCGCAATCTCTCCATGGCATTGGAGCGCATTGACCTGCATGAGGAATCGGCGCGGCTGTCACGGATGCGGGAGCGCACCCATCTGGCGAATGAATTGCACGATTCACTCGCGCAGACCATCGCCGGGCTACGTTTTCAAGTGCGAATTTTGGATGAACTGCTGCATCAACAAGAGGAACACGCAGTTTGGCAGCAATTGGAAAAAGTCGAGAACATGCTGGAAGAAGCCAATGCTGAGTTGCGCAGTTTGATTGGCTATTTTCACGCACCGATTGATCCTGGTGGTTTGCATGCGGCTATCCAAGCGGTGGTTGCGCGGTTTCGCCGCGAATCTGAAATTCCGCTGTTTTTTCAGGAGCAGTGGGGCGCGGTGGACATTCCGGAAAAGTGGCAGTTGGAGATTGTCCGAATCATCCAAGAGGCACTCAACAACATCCGCCGCCACAGTGATGCGCGAAATGCGCGCGTGTTGCTGCGCCGCGACGGGGAGGTAAAATACACTGCGCTGGTGGAAGATGATGGCGTGGGAAGCATGGTCATGCTCGCCGATGCCAATACCGATACCGTCACCGATGCCGATACCGAAAACACCGAAAACCCCGGAGAGCACATCGGCTTGTCGGTGATGGCGCAGCGGGCGAAATCTATCGGCGCTGAGTTTTATATGGACAGCGAGCCCGGCGAAGGCACGCGGATTCTGCTATCTTTTCAGCCGCCACCTAAGCAAGTGCCGACGGCGTAACCCGCTTGCGATTTGACAACGCATCCAAACCACCAGGCAAAAATATGCGTGTACTCTTGATTGACGATCATTCCTTGTTTCGCGAGGGGCTGGTGAGCCTGCTGAAACGCCGCAACATTAATATTATCGCCACTGGCGACGGTTATGCCGGCATGCAGCGTGCGGCGGAATTTGATCCGGATGTAATTTTGCTGGATTTGCGCATGCCAAATATCAATGGATTGGAAATCCTTGAAAAGTTTATTGCGCAAAAAATTCGCGCGCCAGTGGTGATGCTGACCACCAGCAGCGAGCAAGATGACCTCGCCGAGGCATTACGCAAAGGTGCCAAGGGATATTTGCTAAAAGATATGGAACCGGATCAATTGGTGGTGGCACTGCGCGACCTAGCGGCCGGCAAAACCGTAGTGGCACCCGACCTGACCCCGGTTTTGGCCGAATTGGTGAAGCACGGCAACCCCGCCGGGCAATACACGCCGACCCCATTTAGCGAATTGACACCGCGCGAAATGGAAATCTTGCACCACTTATCCGAAGGACAAAGCAACAAAGTCATCGCGCGCAACCTAAACATCTCCGACGGCACGGTGAAATTACATGTCAAAGCAATCTTACGCAAACTGAAAGTCCATTCCCGCGTGGCGGCGGCGGTCATGGCGGTTGAGCAAGGGTTGGGGAAGGGTGGTAGATAATGAGGGTATTGTTATGCTGTGATTGCAATAATCGTGAGTGTGTAAATGAAATTGGCAATGGCTGAATTAATAAACGTTTATACTTTGAAGGTTCCTGATATTTTTGTCACCCCGAGGAAATTAAAGTGAAAAACAAACCATACAGTGTATTTGCGAAGATCGGATTGTTTTTGTGTGCGGTCACTTTTTTAATAAGATGTGGTGTAACGCTACGATAATTAGAAAGACTAACGCCTGTGCAGCGGGCAAATACGGTTTGCGCGTATAGTTCAGATTATCAAAGCGCGAAAAAAAATGGCTGAACGCACAAGAAATATATAAGGATGCGCTTTGGCAGTATGATCTCTGGAAGACTGACGCAGAAAATGATTATGAAACAAGAAACAATGCCAAACGATTCAAGAACCATATAATACTACTGAACGTAGATGCACATATGTTTTAGGCTTAAGGTATTGTGATTCTGTAACTGTTACTAAATATCGATCCAAGCGGCGGTGTAAGAATGTTTATATGCCAATCAATACTCAATCTGCTTACGCCACAGCTCGTAACTGGAAGAACACGACCAGTAATAGAAAGATAAAAAAAGAACATTGTAGAAGCATTATGAATGCGGCTTGGAATTAATGTCATTCATGGGCTATACGTACTACCCGTCAATGTCTGCATAACTGGCTAAATGGTAAATGACTTACAATTTGTAAAAATTTGTCTGTGTAATTGATTATGGACAGTTAATTTTTTGTTATACCGTAATGCGCTATCCATGAGGTTTGAACTTTGTCGCCAACTGAATAATTAATTTTGTTAATAGTTGCTTCTGGAGTTATGCATGTGATTTCTCCTTGAATCGTATCGCCGACAACATTTTCAATACGGATTGTAATTTCAGCATATTCGCCAATTCTAATATGTGCATCGTCACCCTGTGTAGGCAGAGTGGGATGCGCAATATCTTTGATGCCATTCGTTTTATCGGCTAGACGCCAGCTTGTTGGTTTTGGAGCAGTGCAATTTTTAAGTTCTTGATACATGGTTGCCTTCTATAAAGAGCAAATATTAATCCAGTCCTTTTTATCATGACGCATCGCCACATGCTTGTCAAATGTCTTTCCTATTCTTAAATCCGGGATAAAGATTTGATTGTTGCTTCGCTAAGCGTTTTTTGGCGAGGGTGCAATATGCTTCGCTGTTATCAATGCCGATCCATTTTCGTTTCAATAAATCAGCGGCGATTATGCTGGAGTCGGAGCCGACCATTGGGTCGAGAATGATGTCGCCCGGGCGGGTGAATACGCGAATAAAATCAAATGGAATTTTGTCGGGAAATGCCGCCGGATGATTGCGCTTCTGGTTACTTTGTCGCCGCCGTTGGCATAGCTCCAAATCGTGCCGGGGCATTTGCGCGGATTGATTTTTATTTTTTTCGAATCTAGTGTGATGCCATCTTTGTTACGATTTGCCCGGCCGCTCATCTCTCGTCCGGCGTGCTTGCATGGAATTTTAATATCTTCTTTATGGAAATAATTGGGTCGTTTGCTTTTGATGAAAATGGGTAAGTATTCGTGGTCTACGCGAAATCTTTTTGACCACCATGCGCCATCCTTTCCTTGTTTTTGATAGATGTTGCACTCAAACAATCCAAATCCGATGTTGTCGCACCAATCAACAATCGTGCGAAACGAAGTCAAAAATTTAACCCCATCGGTTGTCTGATCTTGAATGACTATGACCACTATTTCGCCGTTTTTGGTAACCCGGAATAACTGTTCGCCGCGGGCGTGTAATCGCACTGATAGCCGTTGTAATCCCGCAACTTGTCGTAGGGCGGGGAGAAAACGGTTAAATCAATGGTGTCGTCGGCGATTTCCGTGCGCATGGTTTCCACTGCGTCGCCACGGATGATTTGATTGCTATTCGTTTACATGACCATCGGTGACTAACTGCAACCATCGACAATCATCCGACGTTATCACCCAATTCCGCCTAACACTTGTTCTATGCTTTGTTTGGCATCGCCGAAAAGCATGCGCGTGTTGTCGTTGAAAAATAGCGGATTTTCAACACCGGCGTAGCCGCTCGCCAAGCTGCGTTTTAGCACGATGACATCGCGCGCTTTCCATACTTCTAACACCGGCATGCCGGCGATGGGGCTATCCGGGGTGTCCAGGGCGGAAGGATTAACGATGTCGTTGGCGCCGATTACCATGACCACATCGGTATTTGCCAAGTCGGCGTTGATTTCGTCCATTTCCAGCACGATGTCGTAAGGCACTTTGGATTCAGCCAATAGCACATTCATGTGTCCCGGCATGCGCCCGGCCACTGGGTGAATGCCGAACCTCACGTTCACGCCTTTGTCGCGCAGGCGGCGAGTCAATTCGGATACCGGGTGTTGCGCTTGAGCGACCGCCATCCCAAAGCCGGGCACGATTACCACGCTACTGGCGTTATCTAACAATTCGGCGGTGTCCGCAGCATTGATAGTGGTGGCTTCCCCGTCTATTGGATGCGCAGCGACGCTGCTACCACCACCACCGCCGAAGCCGCCCATGATTACGCTGATAAATCGCCGGTTCATGGCGCGACACATGATGTAACTCAAAATCGCGCCGCTTGAGCCGACCAACGCGCCGGTCACGATGAGTAGGTCGTTGGAGAGCATAAAGCCAGTGGCCGCCGCCGCCCAGCCCGAATAACTATTGAGCATGGAAATCACCACCGGCATGTCGGCGCCGCCGATTGCCATGACCATGTGCACGCCGAATAGCAGTGCCAGTAAGGTCATGATTAATAATGCTATCAGCCCGGCTTCAACGCCGCCGACGGCGATAAATCCGCCGTTGATAAATATTCCGCCGAGATAAACGCACGCCAGCAAGATGCTGAGATTGAGCCAGTGGCGGGCGGGCAGCAGCAGCGGCGCGCTACCGATGAGGCCGTGTAGTTTGCCAAAGGCGATTACCGAGCCGCTGAAAGTGACCGCGCCGATGAGTATGCCGAGATAAATTTCAATTTCATGGATGGTTTTTTCGATACCGAAGAAATTACCGCTACTCGCCAGAAAGGTGGTGAATCCCACCAGCACCGCCGCCAGCCCGACAAAACTGTGCAGCATTGCCACCAATTGTGGCATGGCGGTCATGCGCACGCGCACTGCGACCACCGCGCCGATTGCGCCGCCGGCAAGCATGCCCACCGCAATCAAACGGTAATCGCCGACCGCGCCGCTTAATAGGGTGGCGATGAGCGCGATGCCCATCCCCGCGATGCCGCACAAGTTGCCGCCGACGGCACTTTCCTGGCGGTTCAATCCGCCGAGGCTGAGGATGAATAGAATGCCAGCGAGAATATAGGTAGCGTTGACTAACCCTTCGGACAGCATATATTCGGGCATCGGCGCGCCTATTTTTGAAACATTTTCAACATTCGCTGGGTAACCCAAAAGCCGCCGACGATGTTGATGGATGCAAGGAATAGCGCAAATAACGCCAGCCAGCGCCACTCTAACGCGCCGGTTTGTAGCAGTGCACCGATGACGATAATGCTGCTGATGGCGTTTGTGACGCTCATCAACGGCGTGTGCAACGCTGGATTGACCTTCCAAATTACTTGCCAGCCGATAAAGCATGCCAGCACGAATACGATGAAATGATTCATAAATGACGGCGGTGCCACCGCACCCAAGGCAAGAATCGCGCCGCCGCCGATGGTAGCCACGGTTAGAGTTCGTGCTAACGCATGCCAACCGCGACCGCTGGCGGACGGTGTGGGCTGCGCACGGGCATTAGATTGCGCCGCGGATTTCGCATCAAGTTTCGCCGCAAGTTTGGCGGTGGATGATGCCGGCGGCGGTGGCCAGGTAATTTCACCGTTGTGAATTACCGTAGTAGCCCGAATCACCTGATCTTCCATATTCATCACCAGATTGCCGTCTTTGCCCGGGGTCAGTTCGCTAATTAAATGGCGCAAGTTGGCGGCGTATAACTGGCTGGATTGGGTAGCCATACGGCTCGGCATGTCGGTATAGCCGATGATGCTAACGCCGTGTCGAATGACCACCACGCCGGGCTCGGTTAGTTCGCAGTTGCCACCTTGTTCGGCGGCGAGGTCAACGATTACGCTGCCGTTTTTCATGGATGCCACCATCGCGGCGGTAATCAATTTGGGTGCCGCCTTGCCCGGTATTAACGCGGTGGTGATGATGATGTCGCACTCGCTGGCTTGCTTGGCAAACAATGCCATTTCCGCCTGAATGAATTCGTCGCTCATGACTTTGGCGTAGCCGCCTTGCCCGCTGCCGTCTTCCGCAAAGTTAAGAATGAGGAATTCGGCGTTCAAACTTTCAATTTGTTCTTTGACTTCAAGGCGGGTATCAAAGGCGCGCACCACCGCCCCGAGGCTGGCAGCCGTGCTGATGGCGGATAGCCCGGCGACGCCGGCGCCGATGACTAATATCGTGGCCGGTGCGACCTTGCCGGCGGCGGTAATCTGACCATTGAAAAATCGCCCGAAATGCTGCCCGGCCTCCAGCACCGCGCGATAGCCAGCGATATTTGCCATGGAAGACCGTGCATCCATTTTCTGCGCCCGCGAGATGCGCGGCACTGCATCCATCGCCAGCACCGTTGCGCCTTGAGCGGCGATTTGTTGGAGTAATGGTTGATTTTGCGCGGGCCAGAAAAAACAAATGAGGGTTTTACCAGCGGTTAGCAGGCTCGCTTCGTGCAGCCCCAGTTCGCGGTTTTCAGTGGGTGGAGAAATCTTGCACACCAGTTGCGCTTGCGCCCACAAATCGCGGGTTTCATGCAGAATAATCGCACCGGCTTGCTGATATTCAGCATCGCTAAAGCCGGCGGCAACACCAGCGCTGCGTTCCAGTAACACCTGATGTCCCAGTTTATTCAGCCGCACCACCTCGTCGGGAGTGCACGCCACGCGTCGTTCATTATCCAGGGCTTCTTTTGGGATTCCGATTTTCATGGGGTTTTGGTGGTATGATTTGGCCGGACCGGATGAGGCATGCGCTTGCGAATCCGCCGGTCGTTAATGTTGTCCGTCCATTATATTTGTGCGGTAGTTAATTTTATACTGTTGATGCGCGGTTGGTTTGCGTATTGGCAATTATTGATTGCCGATACTTTACCATTCCATTTCAGTGAATACACCTTCAAGCCCCGCTCGGCGCAAGCCAAAAAATCATGCGCATGACGATGCGCATAGCGATTCGCATGACGATTCGCATGACGATTCACATAGCCAATTCCGCCCGGCCGACGAGTCGGGAATCGCGGTGCCGTCGCGACAACTCCTGTTAGAATTTCTCGCCGAAGACAATCGCCCGGTCGTCCTCCAACAAATCTGCGAGCGGTTTGCGCTTAGCGCTCCGCCCGCCAGCGTTGCGCTCGCCGCTCGGTTGGAGCGCATGCGCGTTCAGGGTCTCGTATTGCTCGATCGTAAAGGGCGGTATGCGTTGCCCGAGTGCATGGATATCGTAACCGGCCGAGTCAGCGGGCATGCCAATGGCTATGGATTTGTGATTCCAGACGACGGCTCCACGGATTTATTCCTGCATCACCGACAGATGCGCAAAGTTTTGCACGGCGACCGTGTCCTGGCGCGGCTCAAACGCATCGACGAACGCGGCCGCCGCGAAGGGGTGGTGATCGAGGTCGTGGTGGATGCGGCGCGCGAGATTGTCGGGCATTTTCATGTGGAGAGCCGCGTCGGTTTTGTTGAGCCGGACGATAGCAGATTTGCCCGCGACATCACCATTCCCACTGAGCATCGCAAAGATGCCAAAGATGGCGACATCGTGGTCGCGCGGGTTATTCGGCATCCGGTGGAGAATTTTCACGCGGTGGGCGAGATTGTTGAGGTGATGGGCAAGCAGCTGGAGCCCGGTATGGAGACGACCATTGCCATTCGCAAGCACGCTATTCCGGCGATTTGGCCCGATGAAGTGGGTGCTCAATTGCGAAAAATGGAAGACCAACTACACTCCGTGAAACCAGATATAAAATCTGATGGGGGCAGGCGCGACTTACGCGATTTGCCGCTGGTCACCATTGACGGCGAAGATGCCCAAGATTTTGATGATGCGGTGTATTGTGAGCGATTGGTTGGAGGCGACGATGCCGATTGGCGGCTGGTGGTTGCCATTGCGGATGTGAGTCATTATGTGCGCACCGGCACAGCGTTGGATGACGAAGCCAGATTGCGCGGCAATTCGGTTTATTTTCCCAATCGGGTGGTGCCGATGTTGCCGCAAGAATTATCCAACGGCATCTGCTCGCTCAATCCGAATGAAGACCGCAACTGCATGGTCTGCGATATCCAATTGGATGCCACCGGCGAGATTCGCGACTACCGCTTTTATCCCGCCCTCATGCGCTCCAAAGCCAGATTGACCTACGATATCGTCAACGAAATCGTGGTGACAAAAGACCCCGCCATGCGCGAAAAATGGAAGGCGGTGACGCCGCATCTAGATACTTTGTATGAGATTACGCATCTTTTGTTGGCGGTGCGTCGGCAGCGGGGGACGATTGATTTTGAATTTCCCGAGGCACAAATCCGTTTTGACCTGAAACAGAAAATCAGCAGCATAACCGTGCGCACGCGTAATCAAGCGCATCGCCTCATTGAGGAATGCATGTTAGCGGCGAACTGTTGCGCGGCGCGCTATCTGCAGAAAAATTTCGGTAGCCGCACGATTTACCGCAATCACCTGGGACCGAAGCCCGAATCAGTGCTGGAACTGCGACGTTTTCTCAGTGGCATGGGCTTGAAAATCGGTGGTGGCACTATGCCCACGGCGGCCGATTATGCGCAGCTGGTGGAATCCGCCGCCAACGACACGGATAGCGCCGCGATGGTGCAGTTGCTGTTGTTGCGCAGTTTGAGCCAAGCGGTTTATGGCACCGAACAAGCCGGGCACTTCGCGCTTGCCTATCCGGTCTACACCCATTTTACATCGCCCATCCGCCGTTATAGCGATTTAGTGGTGCATAGACAGATACGCCAACTCGTTAATGGCGATCAGGATGCGTCAGCGAAGTCGGGTGAAACAGGTGAATCTGCTCAGTCAAGTTTGGAGAAAATCGCCAAGCAATGCTCGTTCACCGAGCGGCGGGCAGATGACGCAAGCCGCGATGTGGTGGCGTGGTTGAAAGCCGAGTTCATGCAAGACAAAGTCGGCGAGCAGTTTGACGGAGTGATTTCCGGCGTCAAGGAATTTGGCGTGTTCGTGCAACTGAATGATATTTTTATTGATGGCTTGGTGCATGTTACTAGCCTCGGCGATGATTATTATCACTTTGACCCATTGCGTTTCCAACTCAGCGGCGAGCGAAGCGGACGGCGATATCGCCTCGGCGACCGCTTGACGATACGCGTGGTACGGGTCAATCTGGATGCTGCCAAAATTGATTTTGAATTATGCGGGGATGATTCCGTAGCGACATCAAAAGTGCGGATGAGCTCAAAATCAAAAGCGCGGATGAGTGCAAAATCAAAAGCAAAAGAAAGTTTAAAACCAAAACCATATGCAAAAAAGAAATCAAAAACCAAACCAAAAAACAAGCCAACCGCAAAAAGATTCAACGATAGAAAAAATACACATAAAAAACCAAGTGGCGCAACCTATAGTGGCAAAAAAACCGGACAGCGCGGCAAGCACACCCAGCGCTGAGGAAATTCTGTGTGGGTTTCATAGCGTGCGTTCATCGCTGGCGCGGGTGCCGGGCGAGGCAATTGAAGTGTGGATGGATGCGCGCCGCCGAGACCCACGGATGAATCAGTTGCGGTGCGAACTGGAGCAAAACGGCGTCACCATATCTTCGGTGACACGAGATGAACTGGAGCGATTGGCGCATGGGGTGCGACATCAAGGCGTTATCGCTCGAATTCGGTCGCAAGCACTCCCTGACCAATTGGAGCTATACGACCTACTGGAGCAACTCAACCACCGAGCGTTATTGTTGATTCTCGATCAAGTCCAAGACCCGCATAATCTCGGTGCGTGTTTGCGCACTGCCGATGGTGCGGCGGTGGATGCGGTGATTCTGCCGAAAGACCGCGCATGCCCGATTACGCCAGTGGTGACGCGGGTGGCGGCTGGTGCGGTTGGTAGATTGCCGGTGTTTTATGTCACCAATTTAGCCCGCACCATGGCAAGTTTGCAAAAGCGCGGTATCTGGATTACCGGCGGCGATGATGCCGCGAATAGTACGCTGTATGAGATGGATTTCAACGCCGACATCGCCATTGTCATGGGTGCCGAAGGTCGCGGGTTACGACGTCTGACTCGCGAGCATTGCGATCAACTGGCGCGGATTCCAATGTCGGGAAGCGTCGCGAGTTTGAATGTCTCGGTGGCTACCGGGTTATTCCTATTTGAAGCGGTCAGGCAACGAGCCGGGGCATCCGCTTCGGGCTAGTTCGAATTCGGGTGGTTAGGGTTGAGGCGTTCGGGGTAATCAACCGATTGCCAGATAACTTTCGCCGCATTATTCGGCATGCGCTTCGCCGTTGCGTTATTTCAATAGACTCGCGTATTTTCCATAACCCGTTTGCGCCAATTGATTTGCCGGAATGAAACGCAGCGAAGCTGAATTGATGCAATAACGTTTGCCGGTGGGTGCCGGTCCATCTTTAAACAAGTGCCCCAAGTGGGAATCGCCGTATTTGCTACGCAGTTCGGTCCGCGGGAATATCAGTTTGTAATCAGTTTTGTGCACGATGAACTCTGCATCAATCGGTTTGCTAAAGCTGGGCCAGCCGGTGTTGGATTTATATTTGTCGGCGGAGGAAAACAACGGCTCGCCGGAGACGATGTCAACATAAATGCCGCGCTCTTTGTTATCCCAGTATTCATTCTGATAGGGCGGCTCAGTGCCCTCATGCTGGGTTACCGAATATTGTATATCGTTCAGTTGCGATTTGAGTTGCGAATCTTCCGGCTTGCGATATTCGGAATGGGCACCAGCTTCTGTATTAATCAGCTGCTCGGCTTCATCACTGCTTTCATCACTATTTTCTGTATAGGTCGCGTGCAATGCTTTCCCCCAAGTTTTTTGCAGGTACTGATCGCGCCCCGAACCATACCGATAGAATTTATAATGACTGGGATTGGTTTTGTAGTAATTTTGATGATACTCCTCAGCTTTATAAAACGTTTGCGCGGGCGTGATTTCAATGCTTAGCGGTTGGTCAAAACGCCCCGATGCTTCCAGTTCATCACGAGTAGCCATCGCGATCATTTTTTCCTGTTCGTTGTGATAATAAATCGCCGGTCGATACATACTCCCGCGGTCAACGAATTGCCCGGCCGAATCGGTGGGGTCAATTTCGCGCCAGAAGTAATGTAGTAATCCTTGATAGGAAATCTTTTGGGGGTCGTAATAAACTTGCACCGCTTCGGTATGCCCGGTGCCGCCAGCACCGACTAATCGGTAGGTTGGGTCTTTGAGCCGCCCGCCGGTATAGCCGGAAACCACTTCGCTGATGCCATCCACCTTTTCAAGGGTTGATTCCACGCACCAGAAACAGCCGCCGGCCAAAGTGGCGATTGCGAGGTTAGCAGGGTTGGTGGTTTGGCTGACATCGTTGCTGGCAATGCGGTTGCTATCTTCGATCTCGGCACGGGCGTTTTCAACCGCCGGTCGGTCAATCCAGTTCCACAGCAATACCGCGGCCGCAACTGCGATGCCAACTATAAAAATACGTTTCATTTGGATGCTCGTTTAATAAGGGAATTGGTTAAATAGAGTCAACAATTCGGTAAGAGTTCCCGCATGCGTGGAAATTAGGGCTACTCGTTTTGCCACCGCTACCTCTGTGCGTCGACACGCATATATTAACCCGCCAGTAGCAAGAGCGCAATGCCGCCGCTGACCAGCGCGACGCCGATCAATTCAATGGCGTTGATTTTTTCCTTGAAAAATAGCGCGCCGACGAGGAAAGTGAAGATCAATTCTATCTGCCCGAGGGCGCGCACATGGGCGGCGTTGTGTAGGGTGAACGCGGTGAACCAAGCGATGGATGCGAATGCTCCGCTAATGCCGGCCGCGCCAGCGGTGCGTCGGTTTTGCCAAATCTTAATCAACTCGCCCGGCTCTCGGCAGATAAGGAAAATTCCCATCAACACGGTTTGCAGAAGCACGCTGATAAATAAGGTGTAGGCGGCTGCCATGATTAACTGGTCGTGTTCCAAGGATAATGCTGCACCGCGAAAAAATACGGTTGAAGCACCGACCGAAGCGGCGGCCGCGAGTCCGATGAGGGTTGATTTTTGCGTAACTGCTCGGCGCGCCGCTGCGGGCGTTAGGCGTGAGCGCGACGCACTCAACGCGATAACGCCGAGGGTGCTGATGACGATGGCGAGTATGGCGAACCGATTGAGGGATTCACCTAACAACCCGGCGCCGAGCAGTGCCACCATGATTACTTCCAGTTTGGAAAAGGTGGTGCCAACGGCGAAACTTTGATACGAAAATAACCACAACAAAAGTGCGGTGAATAAAATTTGACAGATGCCGCCGAGGGTGCAGTAGATAAAAAAACGAAGGTTGGCGACCGGCAACGCCAACGCCCCGACGTTATGCAATAGCCATAAATACAACGCCACCACCGGTAGTGCGAAAATAAAACGGGAATAGGCAGCAGCGGATACCGATAATCTGTCTTGAAGATGTTTTTGTAACGCCGAGCGAATATTCTGCAAAAATGCCGCGGCGATGGTGATTGGTATCCATGTCTCTAACATAACGTTCCGCGGTGAAAGGAGTGGCGTGCATTTATGGTGATGGTCATGCCATGTGATTTTTATTTTCGCTTTTTATTTTTATTTTTCCACAAATGCGCGTTCAATTACATATTCACGATAGTCGCTTTTTTTAGTTTCGCGGAATCCTTTTTCCTGCAGAATCGTGGATAAACTCTGCAACATATTCGGACTGCCGCACAACATGAAACGGTCGTCCTCAGTGTTGAACGGCGGCAAGTTAATATCACGCATCAATTTGCCACTTTCAATGAGCGTCGGGATGCGCCCGTAGTTTCGGTACGGTTCGCGCGTTACCGCTGGATAGTAAATTAATTTCTCGCGTACCGTATCGCCGAAATATTCGTTATTTTGTAACTCAGAAGTAATCAGTTTTTGATAAGTTAGTTCGTTGATAAAACGACAGCCGTGCACCAATATCACCGTTTCAAAATTCTCGTATACCTCTGGGTCTTTGATGACCGATAAAAAAGGCGCAAGACCAGTGCCGGTGCTTAAAAGATAAAGGCGTTTGCCGGCGCGTAAGTGATCCCATAATAACGTCCCCGTTGGTTTTTTGCTGACTAACAATTTATCGCCCACTTGAATGTGTTGCAGCCGCGAAGTCAATTCGCCGTCTTGAACTTTGATGCTATAAAACTCAAGGTAATTTTCGTAGTGAGAACTCGCCATGCTGTAGGCGCGCATCAACGGCTTGCCGTCCACGGTAATACCAATCATGGCAAACTCGCCGTTGCGAAAACGCAGCGAAGGGTCGCGGGTGGTTTTGATGGTGAACAATGTGTCCGACCAGTGGTGGACATCAATAACGGTTTCGGTGTGTGCTTTTGTCATGGCTATGATGGATTTGGTTATCGTTTATTGGAGCATGATGGATGAGCATGATGAAAGGGTATTATAAGAGAAATGGTTCATTATGCGCCCATGAAAATCATTCAATAGTGTGCCTCATATTATGCGCATTTGACCATCCCGATGGTAAAATTAGTAAAATTATTGGCACAAGTTTGCCGCACGGATGAAAAAATTTATATACTCTCCGACTTCCCATAAAATCACTTATCCGAGGCATGTCATGACCACATTTCACCTACATTCCGAACCGTTGCAAGATGCATGGCTTGATGCTTACGGTCATTTAAACGAAGCGTATTATCTCGTGCCGTTCAGCAACACCAGTTGGCACATGCAAGATCACTTTGGCCTCGGCGTAGCCTATTTCCAGCAAAGCAGTTGCGCCATGTATACCGTGGAAACGCATATTCGCTATCTTGCTGAAGTGCGCGCGCCAGCCAAAATAGCAATTGAAACCATCATACTCGGCTCCGACAGCAAACGCATGTGGTTCGCCCATGTGATGAAAGTAGATGGCATTTTACGCGCCACCGGCGAATTCATGACATTGCACTATCACACCGTTGATAATCGCACCATCCCCATGCCAAGACATATCCAAACCGCCCTAAAAAAAGCACAAGCTACCCACCCCCCAAACTGGGCCAGCCGCCATATTAGCCTGGCTAAATGATAAGCAATGAAAATTTCCAATGAAAATTTACCAATAAAAATTTAATGATGCATCACTCCGCCGGCAATGAAAGCGACTTCCTTGTCCGCCAGTGCTTCGGCGGATTACGATGTTTGTTGTTCCTGTAATTCCAAACAATCATTTATGTGAATAATTAAATTTTTGACTTGTTTAATTAAGCAATCCAAATCGGTTTTACTTATATATACCTCTTCGCCATCCTTTATTTTACCACCCCGGTGAACAATATCGTTTCGTTTTTGTATTTCTTGTTATAGTTCATTTAATATATTGTTATCAAGACACCTAATTCCTAATACATTTTTGTATAATTTTTTGACCTTGCGTAAATTAATTCAATGCATATTAATAAGATGCTTCTTCACTATATTGTCAATGCCGCCATGAACTTTAAATAAATCGGAGAGTTTTAAATTTCTCTCATTAAATGACGATGTTCTTTCTACAAATTTTATTGTTTTACTTTCGTTATTACAAACTTCGCCGATAAAAGTATCGCATAAATAGGTTTCAAGTGTGGTGATTATGCTGAGATGCATAATCCTATATAAATGACTGTGTTCAGCTATGTCTATATCCGATTTTATTATTTTATTAATAGAAATCCTGGTATCAATAAATGCTTCATGTGAATCGCTTAAATTTTCTGAAATATATATGTATTCATCCCCTTTAATTTTCTTTTCTGTCGGTGTCCATTCTAAATATTCACCGTCTAATTTCTTGGCGGCACCCGCGATAATATGCACCGGAATATAACCGTCAAAAGTTAAGGCCAATTCTTCTATTGATCTATATGGACCACTTCAGATATACTTAGATACACCTTCTTTTGCTGCATATAGAGCATTGTGTGTGGGATCTTTATAGTGTGCGTGAAACCATTTAAGCATTAACTCCATCATTTCATCCTCCGACTTTCCGCCAAAATTGAGATGATGATAGTTGACAATAATAAATTTGTTGTTCATTTTCATATCCTCAGTTTAGGTTGTTAATAATAAAAAGCAAGGTGGGTTTTACCCCAGTGGGTTATCAGTTTTTAGGGGTTTAACTGCGTCGCGCTCAAAATCTATATCTTGTAAATCGGCGTATAAACCAATCTGGCGCATGGCTCGGATGGCGGGGTATTTTTTGGTTAGTTTGTGCATGAGTTGGTAGTATATCTTATTAATGACTGGATTCCAGCAAGCTGGAATGGGATTCCCAAACCAGTTTGGTAGGTGCGCTGTGCGTAAGATTCCCCTCACTTCCCCGCCCGCAACAAAACATACACCGCCCCAGTGCCACCGTCTTTAGGCAAAGCAGAACAATACGCCTTCACTGCGGGTTGTTGTTCTAACCAGTCCAGCGTGAACTGCTTTAACACTCCGCCGAAGCCGCCGCTGTGTAGTCCTTTGCCGTGGATGATTAATGCCGCCGAGTTGCCGCCTGCGTGTGTTTGGTTTAGGAATTGGGTGAGGGCATTTTTGGCGTCGTTGGTGGTTTTGCCGTGTAGGTCAAGGGTCTCAGTGCAATGGTAATCACCGCGTTTTAGTTTTCGGAGTACCTTTCGTTGTAAGCCGCTTCGGGCGAATTCAACATATGCGCCTTGGTTGGTTTTATGAATCATGACGCCGGTTGTGACACCGGCTATGTTCGCCGAGTTATCAATAGCTGGTGATTTTTTTCTGATTTTGATGGTTGGTTTTGCGGTGAATTTTTCGGCGATGTTTTGCAGATGATGGTTTATTTTGTTAACGTTTGTACCGGCTACCGCTTGTCGAAATAAATCCGAATCTTCTTTACTCACGCCATGCGTGCCGCGCGATTTTTTGTCGTTAGCAGACATTGCAACCCACCATTATAACGTTTTTAAATAACGATCCGCATCCAATGCTGCCATGCAACCGCTGCCGGCTGAAGTTACTGCTTGGCGATAGACATGATCCATCACATCACCGCACGCAAACACGCCTTGGATGCTGGTGACGGTGGCGTCGCCGGCGGTGCCACCGCGGGTGGTTAGGTAATCGCCTTGCATTTTTAGTTGCCCCTTGAATAGGCCGGTGTTGGGGGTATGTCCGATGGCGATGAATACGCCTGTCAAGGCAATGTCGCGGACGCTGTGGTTGCTCACATTTTTGATTCGCATAGCGGTGACCCCGCTGTCGTCGCCGAGAACTTCTTCCAACGTGTGATTCCATTCAATGGCGATATTGCCGCCGTTAGTTATTGTTTTGCTCATTAGATGATCTTGCAAAATCGCTTCGGCGCGCAGTTCGTCGCGGCGGTGTACTAATGTCACGCGGCTGGCGAGGTTGGATAGATATAAAGTTTCTTCCACCGCGGTATTGCCGCCGCCGATGACCGCGACTTCTTTACCCTTGTAGAAAAATCCATCGCAAGTTGCGCATGCGGAAACGCCTTTGCCTTTATACGCATCCTCCGACGGCAAGCCGAGATAGCGCGCCGAGGCACCGGTGGCGATGATGAGAGCGTCGCAAGTGTAGACACATGAACCGCCGGTTAAAGTGAATGGGCGGGTGGTGAGTTCGGCGGCTTCAATGTGGTCAACTATTATTGTCGTGTCAAATCGTTGTGCGTGTTTTAACATGCGCTCCATCAACGCTGGTCCTTGTAGGTCGTAAGCATCGCCGGGCCAGTTATCCACATCGGTGGTGGTGGTTAGTTGCCCACCTTGCTCTATGCCGGTAATCAATACTGGTTTCAAGTTGGCGCGCGCGGCATAAACCGCGGCTGAATAACCGGCTGGTCCCGAACCGAGAATTAAAAGGGGGAAGTGTTTTGTTTCAGACATTGCGATTAGTTTATTTAGTAAGTTTACTTAGTAAGTTTATTTATTATCTCGGTTAACTTGGTAGCCCGCGATAATAATCCATCAAAATTTGCGCGACTTCCGGGCGGGAAAATTCTGGCGGTAGTTCAATGCCGTTGCTTAACATCTCCCGCACTTTAGTACCGGACAACAATACAAAATCCTCGGCGCGATGATTCGGTGCTTCGCGCATCATCACCACTTTGTTTAATTGATTAGACCACGCGGTATGGTCGGCGCGAAAAATCTCAATTTCAAGCGCGCCGTTGGGAACTTCATCATCAAAAATAGTTTGCGCATCAAATGCCCCGTAGTAATCGCCCACCCCGGCGTGATCGCGCCCGATGATGAGATGCGTGGCACCCATGTTCTGGCGAAACACCGCGTGCAACACTGCCTCGCGCGGTCCCGCGTATAACATATCAAAACCGTAACCGGTAACCATCATGCTATTCGCTGGAAAATAACGCGCCGCCATGGTGCGAATCGCAGCATCGCGCACATCTGCCGGAATATCGCCAGCTTTTAGTTTGCCGAGTAGCATGTGAATGATGCAACCGTCGGCTGATGTGCGTTCCATGGCGATGCGGCACAATTCTTCGTGGGCGCGGTGCATGGGGTTGCGCGTCTGAAAGGCTACGGTTTTGCGCCAGCCGTTCGCTTTAATCTGCGCGCGAATTTGTACTGCGGTGCGGAAGGTATCGGCGAACTCGGTGGCGAAATAACTGAAATGGAGAACGCGGATGGCGCCAGAAACTGCGACTCTGCCTTGGGCAAAAAACTCGGCGACGCCGGGGTGTTCGGCATCGGAATTGCCATATACATGGTCACTAATGCGGGTCATTTCAGCATCGCTGAATACTTCAATCGCCGCCACTTCCATCACCGCCAACGCCGTCGGACGACCGTCCGCATCGCGTGTATTGGGGTCAAGCAATGCGACGCGTTTCCCGACTACCACATGATCGGCCGATTCAACCAAGCACAACACCGGCGTGGGCCAGAACAAACCGCTGCGGGTGTGCATATTTTCCGCGACGCTAAACGCATCGGCCTTATCCATAAATCCACTCAACGGATTGAAGTAGCCGGCACCCAACATCACCGCATTGGCAGCACTAGCCGAGCTCATCAGCAACGACGGCATCGCGCGCGCTGCATCAACGAGTGCCGCGTTTATCCCATCATCGGCGATATACAGCGGATTTAATTGGTCCGAACCGTGAGGTTTAATCATCATGAACCTCCCCCTGATAAGGGGGATTGAGGGGGTTTAATAAAATAAATTTCAAAAATAAATTTCAATCAGCTAGATCATCAAATGGTCACCAATCCGTCATCAAACCCTGAAAAATCACCCCAACTAATCAAGGCAATTCAACCGCAGCCCGCCGCGTGCGCACAGCCGCCGCCAGACTGCCCAGCATCTTTGCAGTGGTATCCATATCAATACAAGCGTCGGTAATACTCATGCCATACACCAATGGTTTTCCGGCAACTACATCCTGCCGCCCGGCAACCAGATGGCTTTCAATCATCACGCCGATAATCCGCCGCTCGCCACGGGCGATTTGCGAAGCCACATGCGCGCATATGTTAATCTGGTTTTCGGGAATTTTCCGGCTGTTGGCGTGGCTGAAATCAATCATCAATCTCGCCGCCAGCCCCGCCGCGCGCAGTTTTTCGCCGGCTTCGTTTACGCTCACCGCATCGTAATTCGGAGTTTTGCCGCCGCGCAGGATGATGTGGCAATCGGGGTTGCCGGTGGTGGTGTAAATCGCCGAATGTCCGGCTTTGGTGAGCGATAGGAAATGATGCGGCATGCTGGCTGCGCGTATTCCATCTACGGCGATGTCCAGATTGCCGTTAGTGCCATTCTTTAGCCCGACCGGGCACGATAATCCCGATGACAATTCACGATGCACCTGGCTTTCGGTGGTGCGCGCGCCGATAGCGCCCCAGGAAATCAGGTCGGCAACATACTGCGGCGTGATGATATCCAGATATTCGGTGCCAGCCGGCACGCCCATGTCGTTGATATCCAGCAATAGTTGGCGTGCCAGTGCCAAGCCCTTATTGATGTCAAAAGTGTCGTTCAAATCCGGGTCGTTAATCAATCCTTTCCAGCCCACAGTAGTGCGCGGTTTTTCAAAATACACGCGCATAACCATCAACAAATCATCGCGATGCTGACCGGTTAACTCACCCAACTGTTTGGCGTAATCCAACGCTGCTGCAGTATCGTGAATGGAGCAAGGTCCCACAATCACCAATATACGGTCATCCCGCCCCTCGAGAATGTCATGAATTTCCCGCCGAGTATTGAACGTAGTCAGCGCCGCCGCATTGGTCACCGGAATCCGCGCAATCAACTCATCGGGGTTAATTACATGGTCAATGCTGGCGATTCTCAAATCATCAATTTTGGCAAGCGTCACGGCGGTGTCCATGGGCGTAAAGATAAGATTGGCAAGCGGCGGCAAGTGGTGGATTGTATGGCAAGCGATGCGCGGTGTTAAGGCTTTGCCGCATAAAAAGGACGCGCTTCGCGCAACTATCTTACTGGAATGCCTGAATTCGCAAACCAAGTGCAACACCTATCAAGTAAGGTGTCGTCATGCAAACCTATAGCCAATTACGATTAGAATAGCCGGAATTGTAGGTGATCACTAATTCGCTGACTGATTTGGGTCGTGAAAAAAGTCATTTGTCGCTCAGCGAATCATTCATTTGTTTAGGGATTTTGATGTTGATGCCTTGATGTGGCTGGAGCTCGTTATAGTAGAGCAAATACTCTGCCAATTCGCGCTTGAATTCCTCCACATTTTCAAAAGTCGTGTCGTCTATTAAATCCTCGTTCAGCGTCCGCCAAAAATGCTCCACCTTGCCGTTGGTTTGCGGGCGATACCGGCGCGGGTAGCGATGCTGGACGCCCAACTCCAGCCGCATCCGCTCAAACGGATGACCGCTG
>WASV01054510.1_pt1 | contig 43160 bp, 40 predicted proteins | sample 5698531 | NCBI WGS metagenome assembly WASV01 (sample SAMN11175559, study PRJNA528189) | sponge metagenome | isolation source: marine sponge | host: Myxilla | place: Antarctica: Western Antarctic Peninsula, King George Island | collected 2013-01 | reverse complement strand
ACCTTTTTTATCCATGCATATCTTAAAGCAATTTGACCAGTTTCTGGAAAAAATTGAAGGCCACCTGATTGTCTTGGTCTTGAGCCTTATGATTCTACTTTCGTTCGGCCAAATGTTGCTGAGAAATTTTTTTGACATGGGAATTGTATGGGGAGACACCCTGCTTCGACAATGGGTTCTCTGGCTGGGGTTTCTGGGGGCCTCTATAGCAGCCCGACATGACAAACATATTTCCATTGAGGTTTTTTCCGGTTTACCGTCGCTTTTTTGGAAACGGGTTATTAAAGCTTTTACGAGGTTTTCAGCTGGCATTATCAGCGGCTTTCTGGCTTGGGCGGCCTGGTCATTCATGCTGTTTGAAAAAGATGCAGAATCCGTTCTTTTCCTGAATATTCCCGTCTGGATTTTCCAGGTCATTCTGCCCTACAGTTTTATGGTTATAGCCATACGTTTTATGATAAGTGGTGCCGTTTTTTTTGAAAACAGTTCTGGGCAAGCACTCAAATGATCGCCTTAGGGATCGTCTTGCTGGCATTGCTGGGTGTCCCCCTGTTTGCCGTCATTGGCCTCTCGGCCCTAGCTTCTTTTTACAATGCCGAGATAGATTCGGCAGCCATATTTGTTGAGCTTTACCGGGTGGCCAGTAACCCGACACTCATCGCCATTCCGCTATTCACCTTTTCCGGATTCATTCTCGCTCATGGCAAAACTCCCGAGCGTTTAAAGCGAGTCTCCCAAACCATTTTGAGCGGTGTTCCCGGCGGCACCCCTCTGGCTATCCTGATAACCTGCGCATTCTTCACGGCCCTTACAGGAGCTTCCGGAGTGACAATCATCGCCTTGGGCGGTTTGCTATATCCACTTTTATTAAAGGAAAAATATGGTGAAAACTTTTCTTTAGGGATGATCACCTCATCAGGAAGTCTTGGGCTTTTATTCCCCCCTTCCCTGCCACTTATTTTGTATGGCCTGGTCGCTCAGGTCAGTATCGACAAGCTATTCATTGCAGGCATCGTCCCCGGTCTGATCATGATCATGATTGTATCGGCCTTCGCCATCACTCGAAGTGCCCGATCATCCGAAAGATTTAACTGGCCAGAAGCCAAAGCAGCTCTGATCGATGCTGTTTGGGAACTGCCCCTACCCTTCCTTATATTGGTGGGGATATATGGAGGGTTCTTCACCGTGACCGAGGCCGCATCCGTGACCGTGGTCTATGTGATTCTGGTAGAAACATTCATCTACAAAGATCTCGACCTTTTCAAAGATTTGCCGGGCTTGATGAAAGAAAGCATGATACTGGTCGGCACCATCCTCATCATTCTGGGAACTGCAATGGGATTCACCAACTATCTGGTGGATGAGCAAGTGCCCATGACCATACTGGCAACCATGAAACAATACATCCATGACCCTCTGACGTTTTTGATGGTGTTAAACGTGTTCCTTCTCATCGTGGGTTGTATGATGGATATATTTTCCGCAATCATCGTGGTCGTCCCATTGATTATCCCGCTTGCGCAGAGTTTTGACGTTAATATGGTACATCTTGGGATCATTTTCCTGACCAACCTGGAAATTGGTTATTCAACACCTCCGATAGGAATCAACCTTTTTATAGCCGCCACACGTTTTAACAAGCCCGTATTAAAATTGTACCAGGCCGTTTTGCCGTTTCTAGGATTACGACTAATTGGTCTTATTCTGATAACTTATGTACCTGCACTCAGCCTCTTTTTGGTGGACTGGGTTTCCCCGTAATAGCATTTCTGTTTTTTGACACCTATGTTATTCTGCCGGGAATATTTGCAAGCCATCGAATGACATGAAAAAAAAATATAGCCATAGCCTGAAGGGTGAAACTGTTTTTTACACCGTCTTTAAAAACCCCATTGGATTAACGGGTCTTGCGGCAACACAAAAAGGCCTGATCCGGCTTGCAAACAAGGTTCCTAGCGAAAAATATTTTGAAAAACTTTTAGTTAAGGAACTAGAGTTTCAAATTATAAAGAACCCAAATCATTTCAAGGGCCTCATCGAACAGTTTCAAAGTTACTTTAAAGGCGAGCTCAGATCCTTTCGATTTCCTCTGGATTTGCGGTTGGGGACTCCCTTCCAGCAAAAAGTCTGGAAAAGTCTTCTCACCATACCTTATGGTTTCACCCGAAGTTATAAATGGCTGGCCGAATCCATTAAAAATCCTGATTCAGCCAGAGCCGTTGGCAACGCAAATGGTCAGAATCCTCTTTCCATCATCATCCCATGCCACAGGGTGATCCTCAAAAATGGTGAATTGGGAGGGTATACAGGAGGCGCACAGACAAAACGTTACCTTCTGAAACTGGAAAAAGCTATTTAATGGCCCTCTATAAAACCAGAGCCATAGCGATTAAAAGCATTAACCTTTCCGAGTCAGACAGGTTAGTCACTTTCATGACAGAGAACCACGGTAAAGTTAAATGCGTCGCCAAAGGAGCCAGAAAAATCAAGAACCAGTTCTGGGGTGCCTTGGAACCCATGTCCCTGATTCATCTAATTTATTTTGGCAAGGAGCACCAGAGCCTTTTCCGGCTAAATCACTCAGATATCATAGAGTCCTTTCAAACAATCCGCGATGACTTTGACAAGCTCTATACAGGCGTCTACTTTCTCGACCTGATCGATTCCATGATTCTTGAAGGCCACAGGGAAGTAAAAGTTTTCAGCCTGCTTTACCAATCGCTGGCAGCACTCAATCAACAGAGCGAATTAGAACCTCTGCGTCGGCTTTTTGAAATTCGCCTGCTTTCATTAGCCGGATATCAACCGCAACTGGAGCATTGTGTCCTTTGTAGAAAGGCACCCCAAAACGGATTGATTTCTTTCAGCTATGCCCATAATGGAATTCTTTGCAATTCATGCTGCAACAGGGGAAGAAGCGACATACAATTCAGCACGGGAACAAGAAATTACATAAAAAAATTATTAGCGGTGGAAATCGAAACCTGTGACAGGTTAAAATTTCCTAAAGGCCAAACGGATGAAATCGAGAAGGTGACCCATCGCCTGGTTCTTTCCCATTTAGGCCGTGAGTTGAAGTCTTATCCTTTTATTAAAAATATGGCAGAACTTTAGGAAATCCTTATGGAAAAGAAACAGGTTCAAACATCTAAAGCCGCATCAGCAATAGGCCCCTACTCCCAAGCCATTCGTATTGGAGACTTCTTGTACACTTCCGGCCAAATTGCCCTTAATCCTGAAAACATGGAGATGATGAACGGCGAAATTGAGGAAGAGACCGAATGGGTTTTGAAAAATGTAGAAGCGATTTTAGAAGCCGATGCCATGAGTCTGGCCCATGTTATCAAAACCACGGTTTATCTGACCGATCTCAGCGAATTTGCAAGAATGAATCAGGTTTATGAAAAATTTTTTGCAAAAACCAAACCTGCCCGAGCCTGCGTACAAGTTGCGGCACTCCCTAAAGGAGCAAAAGTAGAAATTGATGCAATTGCTCACTCCTAAAACAATTCACCTCAACCCCGAAAAATAATTGTGGCAAAAAAATCAAACGGAACAAGAAATTTTTATCGGTTCATGATGCTGATCGGAGTTGCCGTGACCGGTAGCTTGGGCTATTCATTCATAAGTGCCGCACCGGACTTTAAAAAATCGGAGTATCATCAGGCCACAACTCCGGCGGCGCAATGCATGCAATGCCACAAAGGGGTGGAGAAAATCCCCATCATGCCTCATCGGCCTATGGGAACCTGCACCGCGTGCCACACCCCTACAGACATTTGATAAAGGTTAGATACTGAGAACCATCTCGAACAACAGCACACAGCTATAGAGCAAAAAAGCTCCCGCTGGACAGCGCAAACGGGAACTATCTCGTTTATACAAGGTGGGATAATTACAAATGTGTCAAGGCAGGTTTCCCTACAGGATAAACATTGAACCCTATCTCGTAGAGTGCCTGGTGATCCAGATGATTTCTTCCATCAAAAATAAAAGCGGGTTTTTCCATCGTATCAAAAATTTTCTGATAGTCCAGTTGCTTGTATAAAGACCATTCAGTGATCAACGCGATTCCATGTGCCCCCTCAGCCGCTTGACAGGGATCTTCAATGAAGTCTACTTTCCCTTCAGCACCTTGAAGGTCTTTCCTGGCATTGTCCAAAGCATAGGGATCGGTAATTTTCAGACAGGCCTTTTCATCAAGAAGCCGCTTGCAAATATAAATCGCAGGGGCATCCCGGGTATCTCCCGTATCAGGCTTGAATGCGAAACCAAAGACCGCCAGTTTCTTTCCAGTCAGCGTATTGAACATGGCCTGCAGAATACGCCGGACATATCTCTCCATCTGATAATCATTGATCGAGACCACCTGCTCCCAGAAAGCGGCAACCTCATTCAACTGATAATGTTCACACAAATAGACCAGATTCAAAATATCCTTGCGAAAGCAAGAGCCGCCAAACCCCGGCCCGGCATTCAGAAATCTGGAACCGATCCTCGAATCCATCCCGATAGCACGAGAAACCTCCGTCACATCAGCCTCTGTCACCTCGCACAGGGAAGCAATGCTGTTAATGGAAGAGACCCGCTGGGCGAGGAAAGCGTTGGCTACCAGTTTTGATATCTCGCTACTCCACAGATTGGTGGTGATCAAGCGTTCCCCTGGAACCCAGTGAAGATATATATCCATCAAAATATCGCGAGCTGCGATTCCAGACGGTGTGTCCATTGAGCCGATCAGAATTCGGTCAGGGTCTTCCATATCACTGATCCCCGTTCCTTCTGCCATGAACTCAGGGTTGGATAAAACTTCAAACTGGACTGAGTTGTTGCCCGAATGAAGAATGGTTTTCAGAGTCTCTGCGGCGCGAACAGGAAGCGTACTTTTTTCCACAACGATTTTGTTGGATTTGGAGTTTTCTTTTATACGTCTCGCCGTTTGCTCAATAAATTGCAGATCAACAGCTTTTCCTGCCCCTTCCCCAAACGTTTTAGTGGGGGTGTTGACGCTGACAAAAATGATATCCGCTTCATCAATACAGCGATCAATTTCCGTAGAGAAAAACAGGTTTTTCCCACGAGCACTCAGCACTCGTTCCTTCAATCCTGGCTCAAAAATGGGCAGTTTGTCTGAGTTCCAAGCATTGATCTTTTCCTCAGAAATGTCGACAACGGTCACCTTGTAATCGGGGCATTTGTTGGCAATGATGGTCATGGTCGGTCCTCCGACATAACCTGCTCCAATACACAGAATATTTTTTTTGAAGTTTTTTGATGCCATTAGGAGCTTTTCGGTAAATGAGAAGTAATGCTTGAAAAAAAAGGCCTGGCCCTGGAAGGACCAGACCTTTTTATTCAGGAATCAGGGAAAATCACTTTTTATAATTGAAGGTTTTTTTCTTGCTGTTATAAGGCTTAGTGCCTTTTATAAATTTCAGCTTACCTTTATCATTGATCTTAAAGTCTTCAATCGACAGCGGGGTTTTCTCCGTCTGGCCGACTTGTTTAGCACGTTCGTCCTTTTTCTCCAGTTTCTGGTCCAAATTATCATCGTTCCAGTAATCCTCGAATTTATGGACTTTCAACTTCCGCTCTTCAAAGTTGAATTTATACTTATCATGAACCTCTGGTTTAAAAGGCGTACTCTTATGCGTATGACACCTGGTACAGACATTGGCATAATCCCAGCGCTGTCCGTATTCCTCCGTCTCCGCTTTAGTGAAATCTCCTTTAGAGGATTTCATTACGGCCCGGAACTGAGAACCACCGGCAACCGAGTGACACATTTCACAACCGACTTGTTCCTTGTTTGGCTCTTCAGGGTCTATCTTGCTAGCCGTGTCTTTACCTTTTTTATTCATGCTGCCAGCCGGTTTGAATCCGCCTTTTTGACGATAACCAGTCGTATGGCATCGCAAACAAAGGGGTGTCGTGGTGTAATCTTTTTCAGGGTCCAGTTTAGCCCGTACTTTAGCTTCTTTACGTTCACCCGGTTTTAACAAGTTATAAGTACCGCCATGGGGTGATTTTGCCCAAGCCTGGTAATAAGCGTCATGACAACTGCCATTACATTTGACAGCACCAACATATTTTGGTTTTTTCCTCATATCCTTGACCGCCTTGGCCCGTTTTTTTTGTTTGACTTCCCATTTATCAAACATGGCCGTTTCTTCTGCGGTCAATTCAATTTTCTTTTTCTTTTTAGCGTCCACCTCAACACCAGTTCCAAAGACCAGAACCATGGAAACCAAAACCAAGCTCAAAATTTTCACAATACGTCCCATTTTCCACTCCCTTTTTTCCACAAGCCCTCCATGTGTTCGAGGCTATGTTTACACAATAATCCTGATCGGGGGGAAACCATTGATTCAATGCCCCTCGCACGACAGGAGAAGGATAATATAAATCCTTTACAGGGTCAATAGCGGAGTACCTCCCGCCCATTTGGCGTGGAGCCAACAAGTATGAGCCCGTCGCGAGCCTCCAAAACTACTTGCTCGCCAAACAAAGAAGTATAGACGGCTTAATAGGCTCTTGCTATATTTACCCTTGGGCATGAAATCAAAGTTGGGGATATCACATCCCCCCCTGGAGTGGGTAAATTTCTTGCGTAAATCCTGCTCCCCTTTATTATAGACTGACAATATCAAATCTATCCCGGCATACTCCCTTGAACCATAAGCTTTCCCATTACGATTTTGCTTTACCAACCGACCTGATTGCCCAAAAACCAACCCAACGCAGAGGCCAATCACGTTTGCTGGTGGTGAACCGGAAAAAACAAACCCTGACGCACGACACCTTTACCAATCTAAAAAGCCATCTTAAAAATCATCCTCTTATGATTTTTAATGATACTCGCGTCATTCCGGCAAAACTTCTGGCCCGGATAGAATCTAAACAAGTAGAAATTTTGCTCATTCGTGAATTGGAATCTGAAGTATGGGAAGTCATGATGAAGGGATTGGGCCGGTTAAAACCGGGGGCCTTGCTCAAGTTTGGAGATCGCGGTCTAAGTGCCCAATTCCTCAGGCGACAGGATGACCGGGCTGTTATAAGTTTCTCATCCGCAAAAAAACTTTCAGCTCATTTAAACAGAGATGGACGAATGCCCCTGCCTCCATATATTCATAGACCCCTTGACACGGCTTTGCAAACCCTGGAGTTGGACCGAAAGCGGTACCAAACCGTTTTTGCCTCGCACACCGGAGCCATAGCCGCTCCGACAGCAGGACTACACTTCACCCAGTCACAATTAGCAAGTCTGCGAGAAAAAACTGTCAACACAGCCCGCCTGACCCTGCATGTGGGACCAGGAACTTTCGTTCCCATTCGTGATGAAAATTTTATTGACCATAAAATGCAGGAAGAATATTTTCAAGTTTCGCCTGGAAACTGGAACAAGATTACTCAAGCAAAGAAGAAGGGGCAAGCCATTTTGGCGGTGGGAACAACATCAACCAGGGTTCTGGAAACCCAGGGGTTTGAAAAAACTATCCAAAAAACGATATCCGGTTGGAGCAATTGCTTTATTTATCCGGGATGGGAATTCAGGAATGTGGACCATCTACTCACCAATTTCCATCTGCCCAAATCAACGCTATTTTTACTGGTATGCGCTTTCATGGGTGATAAAATGGCGAAATCTGCCTATAGCGAGGCTATTAAGCGAAAATACCGCTTTTTCAGTTACGGTGATGCCATGCTAATACTTTGAAAATAAGGCCCTTGGCCAAGATTTGATCAAGCCTTACCCTCATCCACCACTTGCTTGAAAAATTTACCCGATTTAAAACGAACCACCTTCCGCGCAGAAATTTCAGCTTCCTCCCCGGTTTTGGGGTTTCTGCCAATACGCTTGGTTTTTGCACGGACCTGGAATGTTCCAAACCGACGCAAGATAACCGGTTCTCCATGACCGAGAGATTCTTTAATCAATTCGATCACTGTTTCCACAGCCTCTTCAGCTTTAGCTCGTGATAAACTAACACGAGATGAGACTTGGTTTATGATATCTTGTTTGGTCATACTCCCTCCTCAAAAAAAACTAATGCTATTTTTAAAAATTGAATTGTCCAAAATAGTAATTTCTATATTCACACCTCGATAAAAATCCGTATCTCTCCTGTAATGCCACCAAGGTAAAACCGGGAATCCCCAAGGTTATAAAACAACCTCCTAATACTTGCATCGGTGGCATTACTTTATCACTTAAATTAGAAATATCAATAATTAATTCAAGAATTTAGCAGTATTTTCCTGTTATTGAAGTTTTTCAAATACCACACTTGACAAAGTTCCAAAAAGACCAAAACAGGAGGCCTAGATAACCCTTTTTTTTTAAAAGGGTTATAAAAATGCCGCATTAACGGGCATTAGCAATCAGAAATCAACAGGAAAAATAATTATGGGGACAGAGGTGAGGGTTTTTGCGTTTGGACGATGTGATAAATCTGGTCGCCTGGTTTGATCAGATTCAGTTTTTCGCGGGCAATTTTTTCAATTTCGTAAGGATCGGACTTCAAAGCGGTGATTTCCAATCGAATTTTTTCATTCCCAGTCCGCAAACTTTCATTCTCGTTTTTCATTTTAAGTTGTTCCTGCTCCAACCGGTAAGCATTCAAAATACCATTCTCATGAAAGACCGCCATCATGCCCAACAGCAAAAAAAAACCAAGGGTCAATAAAAGTATTTTCTGGGATCGTGAATTTTCAGTCATAAAACCGCATCTATTTTCAGATAATAACTCGAAAGTCACCGCAAGTCAGGTCAGGTTGTAAAAAACATCTCGTCCCCGATAAATTGCGGTGTCTCCCAGGATTTCCTCAATGCGCAGGAGTTGGTTGTATTTGGCAGTACGATCGGTTCGGCACAGAGACCCTGTCTTAATTTGACCGGCATTGACCGCCACAGATATATCGGCAATACTGGTGTCTTCTGTTTCGCCGGAACGATGCGATATGACCGCAGTGTATCCGGCCCTTTTGGCCATCTCCACCGCATCCAGGGTTTCAGTAAGGGTTCCTATCTGGTTAACTTTTATCAGGATCGAATTCCCCACCCCTTGCTCAATTCCCTTGGACAGGATTTTCGTATTGGTAACAAACAGATCATCACCGACAATTTGAACAGAGTCACCAATTTTATCCGTCAACTTTTTCCAGCCTAGCCAATCATTTTCCGCTAAGCCATCTTCAATACTGATGATGGGGTATTCCCCTGCCAAACGGGCCAGATAATCCACCATCTCACTAGAAGTCCATTTACTATTTCCTTCTGCTGCTAAGGTATATTTTTTGCTGGAGAACAATTCGCTGGCGGCCACATCCAGAGCAATCAAAATATCTTTGCCGATTTTATAGCCAGCACTTTTGACAGCTTTAATCAAAATTTCGATCGCTTGCTCATTCGATTGCAGGTCAGGAGCAAAACCACCCTCATCTCCGACTGCGGTGTTGAAACCGCCTTTTTTTAAAACCACCTTTAAATGGTGAAACACTTCGACACCCATTCTCAACGCTGCCGAAAAAGACTTTGCACCAACCGGCACAATCATAAACTCCTGGATATCCACATTATTATCTGCATGCGCGCCACCATTCAGCACGTTCATCATGGGTACAGGAAGCTCTTTAGCATTTGTGCCGCCTAAATACTGAAACAAAGGCAGGTCAAGATCGCTAGCCGCCGCCTGAGCCACTGCCAGGGAAACCCCCAGTATGGCATTGGCGCCCAGCTTGCTTTTATTAGGAGTTCCGTCCATTTCTATCATCAACCGATCTATCAATATCTGTTCTGTAACTTCAATCCCAATAATTTCCAGAGCAATTTTTGTATTCACGTTTTTGATCGCTTTGGAAACCCCCTTCCCCTGAAAAACCCCGGCGTCCCCATCACGAAGTTCAACAGCCTCTCTGGAACCCGTGGATGCTCCAGATGGAACAGCCGCTCTGCCCATCGCTCCACTCTCTAAAGTTATGTCCACTTCCAGAGTAGGGTTACCCCTTGAATCCAAAATCTGTCTACTTTGCACCCCAATGATTTCACTCATAATCTCAGTTATCCTCGGGCCGCGGTCAACGCCTTGCGGCTGGCTTCTATGGTCAGGTCGATGTCCTCATCCGTATGAACCGCAGACATGAAACCGGCCTCAAATTGAGAGGGCGCGATATAGACCCCCTCCTCCAATAATCCATTGAAATAGCGTTTAAAGAAATCCGTATCACAAGATTTGACCGTTTCAAAATCAACAATTTCCTGAGCGGTAAAAAACATGGAGAACATCGAACCCACCCGGGTAAATTGTGCCTCAATACCGAGGGCTTCGACATTGTCTTTCAAACCTTGACAAAGTTTTGCGGACTTCTGCTCCAGGCTTTCATAAACTCCATCTTTAGAGAGCAAGTCCAGCATTACGTTTCCGGCCGCCATAGCCAGAGGGTTGCCGGACAAAGTGCCCGCCTGGTAGACAGACCCAACCGGAGAGATATGATCCATCACCTGGCGCGATCCGCCATAGGCACCTACGGGCAGTCCCCCACCGATTATTTTTCCCATGCAGGTGATATCCGGTTTAACTCCATATAGTTTTTGCGCCCCTCCAAATGAGACTCGGAACCCGGTAATGACTTCATCAAAAATCAAAAGCACCCCGGACTTTTGGGTCACTTCACGCAAAGCCTCAAGAAAACCCGGTTTTGGCGGGACTACACCCATATTGCCGCCGATGGGTTCTACAATCAACGCAGCAATTTCATTGCCCTTGTTTTCAAAAAGTTCACGAACCTGATTTATATTGTTGTAGGAAAGGTTCAGGGTTTTCTCGGCAAGACTGGAAACAATACCAGGACAATCCGGAATTCCCAAGGATGCAAGCCCCGACCCGGCCTTAACCAAAAGGCTGTCTCCATGCCCGTGATAACAACCCTCGAATTTTACGATCTTGTCACGCCCGGTGATTCCTCGAGCCAACCGCACCGCGCTCATCACCGCTTCGGTACCCGAATTCACCATCCGCACCAGCTCAAGGGAAGGCACGGCCTCGACAACTTTTTCCGCCAACTGGATTTCCAATTCGGTAGACGCGCCATAACTGGTACCTAACTGAGCCTGTTGGGTTATCGCAGACACGATTTCAGGATGAGCATGACCAAAAATAAGCGGCCCCCATGATGCCACATAGTCGATAAATTCATTGCCATCGACATCTGTCATCCGTGATCCCTTAGCGCTCTTAACAAACAAGGGATCTCCCCCTACCGCATTAAAAGCTCTGACCGGACTATTCACACCTCCAGGCATCACCCTCTTGGCTATGGGAAAAAGACGACTGGAATTTTTTCTATTCATGGACATTAACCGAATAAAATTGAAAGCTCATCCTTTAGATCTGGTGGAATTTTTTCAGGATCGGTGACCACAGCGAATTTGGCAGCATCACAACAGGAGCAAGGTTCAATGCCTTCCAGCATGGGCAATAACTCTTTTAAAACTTTCTGCGCCTGTTCCACATTTTTATGCATGATTGCCAACACGGCCTCAAGAGTGACAGGCTCTTCTTCCATATGCCAACAATCGAAGTCTGTCACTAAAGCTAGTGTTGAATAGCATAACCCCGCTTCCCGGGCCAGTTTGGCCTCGGTGACATTGGTCATTCCTATAACATCGACATCCCACTGGCGGTACAATAGCGACTCTGCTCGGGTGGAAAACTGGGGACCTTCAATACAAATATAAGTTCCCCCTTCATGAACGTCTGCGCCAGCCTTTTGGGCGGCCTTAAAAAGGGTCCCCGCAGTAGAAAGGCAAACCGGATCAGCCAGACTGACATGACCGACCATCCCCTGGGTAAAAAATGTACTGATGCGCTTATACGTCCGGTCAATAAATTGATGCGGCACCACAAAATGGCCAGGGGGCATATTTTCCTTCATGCCTCCCACAGCGCTTACAGAAATAATCCGCTCAACGCCAATTTTTTTCATGGCAAAAATGTTCGCCCTGAAATTTATCTCAGAAGGTGGAATGACATGCCCTATTCCGTGACGAGGAAGAAAAGCCAATTTAACCCCATCCAGTTTCCCGATAACGATGCTATCCGAAGGCGAACCAAACGGAGTATCTACCGCTACCTTCTCGATCACCTCAAGGCCCTTCATCTGGTATAATCCGCTCCCGCCGATCACACCTAGCAATTTCTCCGCCATGAAAATTCACTCCACCAATTATTGAAGGGGATTTAGCCCAAAGACCGTTGAGTCTAATAAGGAAAAAAGACTGGACAAGCAGAAAGCCTATCCGATTAACAAAATTACAACCCCATTAAGGGAGAGGTCATTGGTTTCCGACCCGTTAGTTTAACCCGGCTAAGCCGAGTCATCTCTTTTTCTTTCTACTTCGCCCAATAAAAATTTCAATTCCGAGATATGTTCTCCAGCCTTGCTGATTACCGCTCCCTCTTGCTTGAGGTTTTGAAGCTTGACATTCACATCCTCCGCCAACAAATTCAGTGAACTCAATCGTTTTTCCACCTCACCAAGTGTATTGATCTTGCTGTTGAGCAGATCAATTTTTGATTCTGCATCTTCGGTAATGGCAGTTAGTTTTTCAATATTCAGGATGATTCTCTCAAGGTTATCTTTTTCCTTGTCGATTCTGGTTTTTTCAGTATTGGTGCGGTTGATAACCAGCTCAAGTTCGCCAAGAGCCTGCTGGGTGCGCTTGACTTTTTCCTCGCTTTCATGGATATGGCTGATACGATTTTCCGTCCTGTCCAGCAGATTGTTGAGTTGATCTACTTTCTTTTCAACATCCAGCATGAACTCCTGCTTTTCATCCAAGGCGTCCTGCCTGTTGCCCAAATCCTTCATCAGATTATCAAGCTCATGAAGTTTTAAATCTGTCTTTTCCACCCGGGCCGAGTCTTTGTTCAACTCGTCCATTTTGCTTTCAAAGTTGGTGGTTATCTGCCCCAATTCCTCCCGGATCTGATCGATTCTGGAAATTTCGTCTTTGGCTGCCTGAACTTCCTTAAACCGGGTACGCAATTCAATTTCCTGAATACTCAATTTGGATGAAATGTTGTTCATCCTTTTTTCCTGGTCATCCATCGCCGCCTTTTCCTTGGCCAGATCGAGGATTTTTTCCTCAATGGTGTTTGCCATGGACTTCAAATCCTCAAGCTTCTGGTCCACTTTCTCAAGGAAATCGATTTTCTTGGAAACTTTAGCAATTTTGATGTTTGCCTCTTCAATGAAGAAATCCAGCCCGTCCACCTTTTTCTCCATTTTCTCAATGAGGGCCTTTCTCTGCATCTGTGCTTCCATCTTTACATCAAGGCTGATGACCATGGAGCTAAGATCGTTGATTTTTTTATCCACCTGCCCCACCAATTGTTGCTTGCGAATGATCTCATCCATTTGTTGCTGGGTGGATTCGTTCATCACCTCAACCTGCTTGAGAATCCCGGAAACCGTATCGATTTTCTTGATGTCCTCATCCAGCCGCCTGACCTTCTGTTCCGCTTCCTCAGCCATAACGTTGAAGCGGCTCATCCTTCCATTGGCATCATCAATGACCTTCATCTCATCCTTCAAAACCTTCATTTTGTTGCTGAGATTGTCCATAAGAAAAGAGTTGAGCTTGTGTATTTTTTGCTCGGTCTTTTCAATCAGGGGCTTTTCGTCCTGGATCATGGCAATCCTGGTTTCCACATCCACGGACAAAGAATCCAAGTCCCGCAAACGCCCAGTGATGCTCCGGATCATTTCATTTTTAACCGAAATGTTCTTGGATTCGATTTTAAGTTCGCTGATTTGTTGCATCAGGTTCTGAAGGGTTTCCTGAGTCTCAACAATCATATGGCTCTGCCCAAGGAGCTTTTCATAATCCCCCTGCACACTGACAAGGATACGCTTTAACTCTTCCGTATCCTGGGTATGGCTTCCTATGGTTTCTTTATTCTTCTTGATCTGTTCATAGCGGCTATCGAGCTCTCCCAAGATGTCCTTCATAGTCCCGACTTTTACAGCGGCCGTTTTCAACAACTCTTTCATGTTGACAACGTCCTGCACCTGACTCGAAACACTATCGAGCATATGCTCAAGCCGGTTGATATTACGATCAGCAGACTTGAGGAGTTTACTTTCCTCGCGCAGTTTTTTAATCTTGGAATCCATGTCCCAGACCATGACATTTAGGCGGCCCGCATCTTCGTTGGCTTTTTCAACAACCTGTTTTTGCCGACTCAGGCTTTTAATCTTGCTGTCAATATGCTCGTTGAGCAAATGCAGTTCATCTAAATCCTTTTTCAGAGTGTTGTAATTGGAGTTCACCTCCTTTGAAACACGCTGAAAGTCACGCACCCGAACATCAAAATTCTTGATCTCCTCAAAACGCACGTCCAACGAATCCAGTTTCCTTAACGCAACAGGCATTTGTCCGCTGAAGCGGTCAAAAGACCTTTTTTTGTCTTCCAGTTCCTCTGACTTCCGCTCAAAATACTCTACGAGCAATTGCAGGTTCTTGCGCTCATGCGAGGCAACCTCAATGAGTTCTTTAAATTCTTTAAGGTCGAAATCGGTTTTTCCTGAGGGTGTGGAACCTTGCGGAGTATCAGGTTTGAAATCTTCAGCCATAGCAAAAGTCCTGTATCAAAGAGGAATGTTTTTTGGCAAAGAGCCAAATACCATAACGTACTATCTTTTATATACTTATGAGAAATAAATGTCAAGCTACTAGCCGCAGCTAAGCGCGGACCAGCGTGACGCTAGACCCAATGAGAAATGCTTCTGGTTGCTAGCAAAGAGTCGTCTTGGCTTGAGTGGGGTTCTTCCCAGTTTCTTCCTCTTGCAAGGAACTGGCTATCTTTGAATCAGGCATTCTGCAATTTGAACAGCATTTAGCGCCGCCCCCTTGCGCAAGTTGTCGGACACCACCCAGAAGTTGATGGCACTCTTGCAGGAAATATCATCACGAATTCGACCCACAAACACCTCATCTCTGCCAGCCCCATCAATCGCCAACGGATATTCGTTGGCCTCAGGATTATCAACCACTCGAATGCCAGGTTGTCCTGACAATAGTTTCTTAACCTCCTTGGCACTGACAGGTTCCTCGGTTTCCACATTCACGGATTCAGAGTGGCTATAAAATACCGGCACTCGAACCGTGGTGGGTGAGACCTGAATCGATGCATCACCAAGAATCTTTCGAGTCTCATCCACCATCTTCATCTCTTCTTTGGTGTAACCATTATCTAAAAAAATATCTATATGTGGCAAACAGTTAAATGCTATTTGATGTGGATATACATTAGGTTTAGATGGTTTGCCGTCCAGCAGGTTTTTAGTCTGGGTTCGCAGTTCTTCTATAGCCTTTTGACCCGAACCGGAAACAGACTGATAAGTGGAAACCACAACCCGTTTTATTTTAAATTTGTCATGGATCGGCTTTAACACCATCACCATTTGAATGGTCGTACAATTGGGATTGGCAATGATACCTGGGTCAGAGCCGATTGCTTCCGGATTCACCTCCGGCACCACCAACGGGGTATCCGGTTCCATACGAAATGCACTGCTGTTATCAATCACGATGCAACCGGACTTCACGGCAAAAGGGGCAAACTGACGGCTCACACTGGCTCCCGCCGAAAACAGGGCGATATCTACCCCTGCAAACGAATTTTCGTTCAGCTCTTGAACAGTGACAGGGTTTCCTTTGAAGGTAAGGGTTTGCCCCACCGACCTAGCCGATGCCAGAGCCTTCAGGTCAGCGAGAGGAAAGTCCCGCTCTGCAAGAATTTCGAGCATTTTTCTTCCCACCGCACCAGTAGCACCAGTTACCGCGACATTGTATTGTTTCTTCTTAGCCAACATTCTTTTTCTCCAACTCTTCAGCAATCAAATCACCCATTGCCTGGGTTTCCACCTCTTTCATGCCAGTAGACATGATGTCACGGGTGCGGACCCCTTTGGCCAACACCGCTTCAACCGCTTGTTCTATCCAAATATTCGGCTCCTCACGCTCCAGAGAATACTTGAACATCATACCTACGGATAAAATTGTAGCCAGCGGATTGGCCAGATCCTGACCTGCAATATCCGGCGCACTGCCATGTATAGGTTCATACATAGCATATTTTTCCCCAAGACTTGCAGAAGGCAACATCCCTATTGATCCGGTAAGCATGGAGGCCTCATCACTTAAAATATCACCAAACATATTGGTTGTCAGGATGACATCAAATTGTTTGGGGTTTCTCACCAATTGCATGGCGCAGTTATCTACATACATATGCGAAAGGTTCACATCTGAGAAATCGGAATGCAGGTTGGTCACCACCTCGCGCCAGAAACCGGTCGACTCCAACACATTAGCCTTATCCACCGAGCAAACAGATTTGTTACGCTTGCGAGCCACATCAAAGGCGATGCGAGCAATACGCTCAATTTCCGGCTCGGTATAAACCAGGGTGTTGAATCCTCTGCGGGTGCCATCTTCGAGTGTATCAACCCCGCGCGGCTGGCCGAAATATATCCCGCCGGTCAATTCACGCACGACAAGAAGATCCAAACCTTCAATCACTTCACGCTTCAGCGTGGACGCATCAACCAAAGCAGGGAAAACACGTGCAGGACGAAGGTTCGCATAAAGCCCCAAGCTGGACCGAAGTCCCAACAAGGCTCGTTCTGGTCTGAGGGAAAAGTCAATATTCTCCCACTTAGGGCCGCCGACCGCACCTAACAATATCGCATCGGCATTTTGGGCCGCTTTCAAGGATGCTTCCGGCAAAGGGTGACCGGTAGCTTCATAACCTGCACCTCCTACCGGCGCCTCGTTGATATCCATCTTTAAACCCAGTTTGGACTCGATGATCTTGAGAATTTTTAGAGCTTCGCGGATCACTTCCGGCCCGATTCCGTCACCAGGGAACACCGCAATATTGAATTCAGTTTTCATAAAACAAATCAAGCTCCTCTTCAATCATTGTTTCCAATAATAGCACTACCCGCTACGTGAGTGGAGGGAGGAAATAGTAGCAGACTATAGTTGAAAGCCCAACAACCACTTTCTACTAGGTGGAATCGACAAATCACATCCGGCGGTTCGCCGGTCAGTATTAAATCTATTATAAATATTTATTTTTTCATTATCATAACCACCAGCATTGAAAACTCGAAAAATCTCTTGATCCTTCCCAGCCCATGATTAATGGCAAAAAAGTCTGTGTTGTCATGCCGGCCTACAATGCCGAAAAAATCCTCAAAAAAACTTATGACGAAACCCCAAAAGATACTGACGGCGCCTCACCCATCAGCTTTTGTCGTAGCGTGACCTATGGTATGGGAGTGATGCAAACCGCTGTGAAATATGCCATGGCCAAACGCCGCATGGGACATTTCAAAACCTTCAATCCAAACGGCAAAAAGCTGCGCGGTGAGCCACCGGAGGCAGCAAAAGACTCTAATACTCCACCTTGATCAGGCATAGGCCGTGGGACGGGGCGGTGGGGCCGGCTACCTTTCGGTTGCGGGCTTCAAGAATAGTTTTCACTTCTCTTGCTGGCATTTTCTTTCGTCCAACACAAACCAGAGTTCCTACAAAATTACGCACCATATATTTGAGGAACCCCTTGCCTTCAAATTCAAAGTTCAAAAAGTCGTCCTGCTTGATAATTTCAGCACGGTCCATGGTCCGCACAGGAGATTTCGCATTGCAGTTTCCCGCCCTGAATGAGGTGAAGTCATGCTTCCCTTGCAGATATTTAGCGGCTCGACGCATGGCAGGGACATCCAGTTCATGAGGGATGAACCAGGAGCGGCGGAAGTTGAGGGCAGAAGGGTAATCCCGATTTAAAATCGTGTAACGGTAAAGTTTGCGTTTGGCAGACCCCCTGGCATTGAAGGCCATCTTAACCCTATGCACTTCCCTAATCGTGATGTCGTGCGGCAGAAGACTGTTCAAGGCCAACTGAAATTCGGAAGGTTTCATTTTAGATTCTGTCATAAAATGGGCAGGCATCCCTTCGGCATGCACACCGGCATCTGTTCGACCAGAACTTAATAGAGTTGTCGGGGTATTGGTGATTTTACTCAGGGCTTTTTCCAGAAGTTCCTGGATAGTGATGCCGTTTTTTTGCACCTGCCAGCCGTGGTAGGCAGTGCCTTCATACTCCACGATGAGAAGATATTTTTTTTTCATTCCACCCTATGCCTGAAAATGAAAAACGCGTTGAACTCGTCAACGCGTATTTTCCTCTTTTTATTGGCCCACTTTCTGGACAACGTGGGTCCGTTCACATTTATATGCGAACCTTTATGTTTGTTCTACTCAATTCTTTAGGTGGATTCTCAGCTCCTATAAAGACCTCCTGGTTAAAGGTTGGTCTCAAATCCTTTACTGGGTAATATAATCCCTCCACCAAGTTTCGCAACATATCATAAAACTTTTAAATTTCTCTTGTATTACTATTAGTTATAAAAAAATACTCGTGAAAAAGGTTTAACTGTTGCCAAGAGCAGGTTATCCTGAGCCCGGGTGATTCCTACATAAATCATGTTACGGCTCTCCTCCCTTCTAATAGGATAATTTTCTTCATCGGGTTCTACCATGGCGACAGAATCGAACTCCAGACCCTTGACCTGATGAATATTTGTCACCATGATACCTGGCTCAAAAGAGAACTGGTCGCGGTGCCCCAAACGAACTTCTCCGGATAAAAACTCTTCCAGTTCCTCTTTTAATTCCATGGCCTGTTTTGGATAGCGGCAAATGATGGCGATGAGTTTATAGGGGTCGGCCTGCACCAGACGATTACTCCAATTCACCAAATGTTCCAGCAGGCTCTCCCTGTCATCAGCCTTGTGCCATTCCGGATCAGGGCCTGCCCTGCCCTCAACTTTTTTCGGATCGCCTGCCACCTTATGCGCCAAAGTCATGATCGGCACCGTACAGCGGAAAGAAACTTCAAGGCGGATAATGGAATCCTCTTCCATTCCGAGCTTTTCCATCACCTTGTTCCAGCCAATGAATTTTCTTGCCAACAGAATCTTCTGGGCCACATCGCCGACAATGGTTATCTGGCGCTTATCGTTGACTGCAGACATCATGATGGCAAACTCAACAGGACCAAAATCCTGAGCCTCATCGATCACTAGATGATCCAGAGAAACCACGCCACCCGATCCATCCGGCAGTCCCCCATTTTTAAGCTGAATGAGGCGCAAAACCAGAGCCATGTCGAAATAATCCAGATTATTCCTGGCCTTATTTTTATCCGTCAACCTTTGCAGATACTCAAGGTTAGAATCCAGCTTAGGGTGAGGAGACAGATAGTTTTTCAAATGCCCGGCATCCGCCAGGAGGTTGTAAACATCCTGAATATAATCACTCAGGTCGAAGCTTTTACGCTCCAGAAACTCCAGGCATTTGTCCTTGTTATATTTTGGGAGGCTGGACTCTTTAACATCATGGGTAAAATCCTTAAGCCTAGGCAATAAGGAAATATCCTCTGCCTTCTTCCAGGATTTTAAAAGCCCGGGCCAGAGCTTAAAAGTCTGCTCGATTTCTCCATTTAAAGATCGATATTGCTTATCCATCCACCCTTCAAGAGCCTTGAGGATTTCTTCAGAAAACTTTATTTCCTCAACAAATGACGGAACATTCAGAAATTTAAAAAAAGGCCGTCCGCGAACCGCTTTGCTAATGACGGACAACGCCCAACTATTGAAGGTTGAGGTTTGCACGCCCTCAATACCCATTGACGGCAAGGTGGCACTGACATATATCTGCAATGACTTGTTCATAACCAGCACCCGGGTGCTCTTCGCTCTTGCGAACGAATTTTTTTCATGCAGAAGCCAGGCCAGCCGATGTAAAGCAACGGTTGTTTTACCAGAACCCGCTGACCCCTGAATGATGACAGGTCGTTCCGGATCGCTGGTGATCAATTCAAATTGATCCTTAGTGATTAAAGAAAGAATACTCGGCAGGCGTTTTTCTGTCGACCGGACAGCCCTTGATCGATGCGCTACAATTTCATCTTCGACATCGAGTTTCTCCCAACCCGCTTCGTTTCTGCAGAATACTCCTTCGGGTGTATCTATCTGCATCATTTGACCATTTTCAACCCGGTAGGACCGCCGTAATTGAATGTGGCCGCTCCGCTCCCTCTTATTGATGACCTCGTAGAACTCTTCTTCCTGCTTGTAATTGAAATATAACCCTGCGATGGGACCGTTGCGCCAGTCCACAATGCCCGCCTCGATATTGCTTTTTTTCCCGACGAGGAAAGACACTTCACTGCCATCTTCCTCCTTCGTGCAAACCCTGCCAAAATAAGGTTCCTGGATCAGAGCGAGCAGGGCCTTATCGCTATTCTTGCGGATATCCAAAACACGGTGGGCCACAGCCTCATCCGAGACCAGAGGTTGCCTTTCTTCATGATTCCATTCATTGACCACCTGCATGGTCAATTCGCGGGCCGCCAGGTTGGCACTGATTTTCGATTCCTGGACAAGGGGAAGCTGCCGACACAACGAATGCAAAGTGTCCTCAAACAGCTTCTCTTCTTCCTCGATCAACAGCTTGTCTTCTTCCGTTAAAGCCATGCTTTACTTTCCTCAGATTAAAAACCCTTACCATGTGCAAGAGCTAAACATCCTAAGATAAATGAGACAAACCTTAAGGGTCAACCAAAAACAACCAAATGGAGAAAGAAATATTCACGCATAAACATTTTCTGACTGAAGACCCAAGAAAACCTTTAAAACATGAGGTTTTTAATTTAAGATGGCATATTCAATTCCAATAGACATTGAAACCAGAGTACTAAAGGCCAGAATATTTAAAGGAGCTTTTGCATGAAAACTTATGAGGATCTGGAAGGCGATGGTGGATCCAATATAGTCGGGCAGGTCGCTCAATTAGGCGAAAAACTGCGATCTCGTCTCGATAAAATCAAATATAAAGTCGCGTTAATGAGCGGTAAAGGCGGTGTCGGCAAAAGCTCCATCACTGCCAATATTGCCTCCTGTCTTGCTGATCGCGGTAACAAGGTCGGAATACTTGATGCCGACCTGAATGGACCCAGCATCGGCCACCTTCTGGGAGTCGGCAACGACGTTCAACTGGATATGAAAGACGATGGTCTGGAACCGGGTATCGGATATCAGGGAATCCGCATCATGTCGATGGATATGCTTTTGAAAACCGCCGACACTCCAGTCATGTGGACCGATGCAGACGACGCCACAGCGTCCTGGGTCAGCATCATGGAGTCCACCGCCACCCGCGAACTAATGGCAGATACCAACTGGGGCGAACTGGACTACCTTCTCATCGACATGCCACCGGGGAGTGACCGCATTGATAACATCCGTTCCCTGATTCCTGAACTGGCAGGGGTGGTGGAGATAACCATCCCGTCTCCCCTTTCCCAGCACATAGTGACCAAGTCTATCACCAAGAACAGCAAGATGGGAGTACCCATCATTGGATTGATCGAGAACATGGCCACCTATGTCTGCCCTCATTGCGATAAAGAAGGCAAATTGTTTGAAGGGGAAGATGTGCACAAACTAACCGAAAGAAAAGAGATTCCCTATATCGGCAAGATCCCGTTTGACACCCGCGTGTCGCAAACCAGCCAATCGGGAAGCCTTTTTTATTCCACATTTAAAGATTCTATTACCGGCAAAGCCATTGCTGAGGCCGTAGACAATATTCAAAACTTTATCACCAAATAGTTCAAACAGGAGACCCAATGAAATTCCTTTGTATCCCTTGTGACGTCAAGATGGAAGTGCAGACCGAAGGCATCATGCCAGAAGAAAAGGCCAATCTTGCCATGAAATTTAAATGTAAAAAATGCGGACACAGCATCGCCATGCTCACCAATAAATTTGAAACCGAGTTTGTCAGCAAGCTAGGCGTTGAGTTGGGTGGTGCCACGGATATGGCCAAAGCCCCGATGGCGGCAGTCGGCTCCTCTTTGGCTCAAGCCAGGGAAGAACTGCAAAAGACCAACCCTGAAGATGATATGATCTGGACCGAAGAGGCTTTGGAAAGAATCAAACGGGTTCCTTTTTTCGTGCGCGGCATGGCAAGGAAAACGGTTATCAACTTCGCTGTGGAAAAAGGCGCCACTACTATTGACGCCAAACTAATGGACGAGGTCCGCGAAAAAGTCGGAATGTAGCCGCTAGAGGCGGCAGGCAACAGACCTGACGCTTTTAGCCGCACACTGGATTTTTGTCATACATTTTTTATTCGGTAACGCCTGAATTCACCTGACGCCTTAGCGGTCGGCTGGAATGATTTTTTATATGCGGGATTACAGTTCTGCCTCATTTATTTCTGCAACCTTCATTAGATGCCGTTGCAATCCGAGCTTCAGTGACTTGTTGCTGTGAACTGGAACAGAAATGCGAGCAGTTACCCTCGTTTTTGCATAAATGTGGTGGCCTCCATTTATTCTCTTTAACTCCAGCCCTTTCCCTCAAGCAACCGACAAAGTCTTTTGCCTCCGACAGCTTTCAAACTGCTATCTCTATTATCTTATCTTTTGCGGATATAGTAATATCCTGAACATCTACCGATAGACAACCTTCAACAGTTTCATAAATATTACTCAACAATTCATCAAAAGAATCTCCTTGCGTTGCACACCCTTGGATGGAGGGTACTTCAGCCCAATAGCCCCCTTCTTCCGCCTCATGTACTACTACTTTTAATTTCACAATGTCTCCTTAGTTTATTGGGCACATAACGCCTGAATTGAACTGATGCCTTAACGGTCGGATGGTTTTCAATAAGCTGTCCTGATTAAGAGAACACCTCACCGTAACCATAGCGTTTTTTCAATGGAATGACTTTCGAGTGATCCGGAATGTCTTATCGAGAAATAAAAACAGGCCCGCAGACTCCTACCCTGTTTAAGTATGGTCGTTCTGATAACCGATAACAGCTCTCCCAACCTGCCACAAAAACCAATGGTTTAGAGCTAATTTTCAGCACTTTTACTTTTGCAGGTCGAGCATTCACAAAGTTGCCGCAGGAGTTCATGTGTGTAAAGTCCGGTATCGTGCCCGTCACTCCAATAAAACTGGATAGCATAAAGTCCAACTGCCTTAAGGTTTTTAGGGCGAATGTCATCGGTTATGGAGTCTGGGGCGATCAGCTTTTTTCCGCTCCATTCATCAATGCAGTTCGCACACGGGCAACTTTCCCTTAAATTTTTGACCGAATAAACCGAGTCGTGTCCATCGTTCCAGGAAATACCTAAAGTGGACTCATCAATCTGTTTAATGTTTCTGGGTGCAGGAGCTGCCATAATCGTTTGTTCAATCCTCTCTAGCCTGATATTTTTGTTGAGTCCAGCGTCAAGCTGGTCGGCGGTTGCTTGCGATGTTGCTTCATTAGTTTTTATGCCCTGGAAGGGTATTAGCGTCACCGCATCATTGCCACTGGCGGCTAACGCCGGGCTAGCTTTTCCAGGATAGTTCAAAGTCAGCGGGAACTTTTTCGCCTTTATTAGCCTGATTGATACTGAGTTGTGCCGCCACCTTCCCTGCTAAGTCCTTGTAGGCCTGAGCAGCAGGAGATTCAGCATCGGCTATGACCACGGGAATACCAGAGTCTCCACCTTCCGCTATAGATTCGATGATCGGTACTTCTCCAAGAAGCGGGATATTAAATGTATCAGCCAGTTTTTTTCCACCGCCCTGTCTAAAGATATGATGTCTCTTATCACAACCATCGCAGATGAAATAGCTCATGTTCTCAACAATACCGAGAAGGGGAACTTTGACCTGCTGAAACATTTTCACGCCCTTGTCCGCATCGATCAGGCTGACTTCCTGCGGAGTAGTCACAACCACTGCACCGGAAATAGGTGCCTTCTGGGTCAGAGTTAACTGCACATCGCCAGTACCCGGCGGCAAATCAATCACCAGATAATCCAGCTCGCCCCATTCCACATTTTGCAGAAATTGCTGAATGATACCTCCCAGCATGGGTCCGCGAAGCATCAGGGGTTGCCCTTGTTTGGTTAAAAACGCCGCAGAGACCACTTTCAATCCATACTTTTCATGGGGAAAGAATTTATTTTCTGAGCCGACTTTCGGCGAAGAGATGGGAATACCCAGCATCTGGGGTATGCTGGGACCATAAATGTCCGCATCCATCAAACCGACTTGAGCACCGGTCATTGACAGAGCAATAGCCAGGTTGGTGCTGACTGTGGATTTCCCCACACCGCCCTTCCCACTCGCCACGGCAATGATATTTTTCACTCCGGGCAAAACCGGTTGTGAATGCTCGGTAGACCGAACAACGGCGGTCATGTTCACATCAACCTGATCAACTCCATCAATGGCTTTGACTTTGGTTTCGCATTCCGTGCGCAGCTGTTCTTTCACTGGACAGGCAGGTGTGGTCAATTCAACATCAAATTTGACGTTTTTCCCCTCTATACTCATATTCTTGACAAACCCAAGGCTGACAATGTCTTTATGTAGGTCAGGATCTTGAACCGTCTTCAACGCATCAATTATTTTCTCTTGCAGCTTGGGGTCAGACATGAATCGCTCCTTGAACTAAAATATTTTCCCAATCGATGATGACACCGAATCTTTAAAATTGTGAGGCGAAAACAAAAACCCTCCTAAGCACTCCGCCGAACACTAATAGGATGGCACTCTCTTGAAAAAGGTTTCAACCTGCTGAAATGAATTACATTAACATTTTCGAAGGTCGCCAGAGAAGCTTTGGTTACTCTTTGGTTTCACTTGCTTTATAACTCTACATATTGTATATAAATAATTCAGACCATACAATATATGGATGTATTTAGACCAATAAAAATTACACGTCTAAAAAGGAAGAAGGGCCTAACCCATTGAAATTATTTTTAAGAACTAAAACCTCCCGACCAAGTTCAAAAACTTCTAGCCTGACAACTGTATAAGACCGCAAATCACAAACGCCAAGCTGAACCGCTCATCTTTTCTTAAACTTCAATAACAACCTGGGATCACCTCATGGGGCAGGAAAAAAATTCCGATTTACAAGACGAACTCGAAAAAAGGTTTTTAACCTACGCACTTTCTACAATCGTCTCCCGATCTCTTCCTGATGTACGGGATGGTTTGAAGCCGATACACCGCAGGATCCTGTTTGCCATGGAAAGCATGGGAATGAATTCCGCAAGCAAGCATGTCAAATCCGCCAAAATCATCGGTGAGGTGCTCGGTAAATATCATCCTCATGGAGATGCATCCACCTATGAGTCAATGGTGCGGATGGCACAGGACTTTTCTATGCGTTATCCCCTGGTAGACGGGAAAGGTAACTTTGGTTCCATGGATGGAGATTCACCGGCCGCCTACCGTTACACCGAAGGCCGATTGACACCCATAACCTCATATTTGCTGCAGGACATCAAAAAGGATACCGTCGATTTCCGCGCCAATTACGACAACACCCTGAAAGAACCTGTGGTGCTGCCTTCCCGCATTCCCAATTTGCTGGTCAATGGCGCGTCGGGCATTGCAGTGGGAATGGCCTGCTCATTTCCCAGTCACAATCTGGGTGAAGTCATGTCTGCTTTAATTTCTTTGATCGACTCTCCCAAGCAGACCGTGGCCAATCTAATGAAATATATAAAAGGCCCGGACTTCCCCACAGGTGGAATCATTCTTAATAGCAAGATCGAATTGCGAAAGGCTTATGAGACCGGTTTGGGAGCGATAAAAATTCGCGGGCTCTGGAAGGTTGAATCTCTGCCTCGCGGCAAAAAGCAGATCATTCTCACGGAGATTCCATATAGTGTCAATAAAGCCCGGCTGATAGAAAAAATTGCGGAAATCATCATCGCCAAAAAGCTCCCTCCTTTAACCGATGTGAGGGATGAGAGTGATGAGAAAGTCCGGGTGGTCCTTGAGTTCAAAAGTACGACCGATGAGAACAAACTGATGAGCTACCTGTTCAAGCACACCGAACTTGAAAACAATTTTCAAGTAAACTTTAACTGCCTCAAACCAAATGGAGAACCTGCCCGCCTGTCTCTTCTGCAAATTTGCCAGGAATTCCTGGCATTTCGCAAGCAAGTGATCAAACGTCGCTTGAATTACGAACTCGTTCTTCTTGAAAAGCGTCTGCACATTCTGGCAGGATTCGAGGCAATCTTTAGCAATCTGGACAAGGCCCTGAAATTGATACGATCTTCCAGGTCCCGCAAGGAAGCTCACGATAAACTGCAAAAAAACTTCGATCTTGATGACGAGCAGACCAGCGCAATTCTGGAAATCCCCCTCTATCGACTGGTCTCAATGGAGATGGAGAAGATTCTGGAAGAACGAAAAGAAAAGCTTAAGGAGCAAAAACGAATCAAGTCCATTCTCGGGTCATCCAAAAAAATCTGGGAGGAGGTTCGGAAAGAGCTGGAAGAAATCAAGGAAAAGCACGCGGACAAGCGCCTCACCCAGATCAAAACCATCGAAAGCATCGAGTATAACCCGGAGGATTTTATCGAGCACGAAGATGTCCATATCGTCCTCAGCCAGAACGGGTGGATTCGGAAATTGAAAAACCTGAGCGATCCTTCCGGGCTTAAATTCAAGGAAAATGACCAATTGCTCGCCTCCCTGCAGACCAACACGCGAAACCTGTTGGCTCTTTTTACATCATTTGGAGTCGTTTATATCTCCAAGGTTTACAATCTGCCTTATACAAGAAGTGGATTTGGCGAACCTGTGCAAAGCCTGTACAATTTTGGTGACGGAGAAAAAGTGATCGGAATGATGCCCCTTCCCGCTCCGAGTGAAGGATCAGATGCACCTGAGGGCCAGGTTTCAATGGACTTCAAAAAGGACCAATCTGAAAAAAGCGAGTTCATGGTTGCCAGTGCTCATGGGCTTGGTTTTCGACTTCCCTTGTCCAACCTGGCCGAGACCACACGCTCGGGAAGAAAGATCATGAGTTTAAAAAATGATGACCGCATGATTGGTTTCGCCCCGGTAACACACGATCACGTTTTTCTAGCCACCGCTAAGGGAAAAGCCATGGTCATTCCCACGGACCAAATAACCCAGCTGGCAGGATCGGGAAAAGGGGTCATCCTTATGAAGCCTGGGGAAAGCAGTTTGGTCGGATTTAAATTTGTCGGGCTAAAACATAAAATCACACTTGAATTCGATTCCAGCAACGACAAGGAAATCACTGTTAAAAGCGTCCGCCTTTGCAACCGCGGTAGCCAGGGTGTGATTGTTTCCAAACGCAAAACCATTCTCAAAATAAAATAGACGCCATGACAAAATACCGATCAGAAGATATAGAAGTCCTGGAAGGCCTCGATCCAGTTCGCAAACGGCCAGGAATGTATATTGGCTCCACGTCATCAACGGGCCTGCACCATTTACTTTGGGAAATTCTGGACAACTCCGTAGATGAAGCACTCAACGAACATTGCGACACCATCGAAGTCACCCTGGAAAAAGATCATGCCCTTACCATCAAGGATAATGGCCGGGGAATTCCTGTAGACGCGTATCGCAAGACCAAAAAAAGCGCAATGGAAATCCTCTTTACCACTCTGCATTCAGGAGGAAAGTTTGGCCAGGGCAACTATAAAGTATCCGGTGGACTTCATGGGGTTGGAATGGCTGTGGTCTGCGCCCTGTCCGAAAAACTTGTCGCGACTTCCCGCCGGGATGGATTCGAATGGAGCCAGACTTATTCCCGAGGCAAACCCACCACAAAACTTGAAAAAGGTAAAGCCGCGCGAATCTACGGCACCACAGTTTACTTCAAACCTGATGGTAAAATTTTCCCGAAAACGGAATTCAATCCCAAACTCATTCTGGAACGGGCAGAATCAAAAGCCTTCCTCAATAAGGGACTGAAGATAATCGTCCATGAAAATAAAAATAAACACACGTTTCACTATCCTGACGGAATTCAGGATTACATCAAAAAGATTGTTGGCCAAAAGGCCACTTTGATGGACAAACCTTTTTACGTGGAAAAGGAAGACAATTTGTTGAGGTTGGAAACCGCGTTTCTCTGGACCCCAAGTACCGACACCCGGATTCTGTCTTTTGCCAACTCCATCCGAACCATTGACGGGGGCACCCATGAGACTGGCTTCCGCAACGGTATCACTAAAGCAGTCCGGGCTTATATTGACAGGCGCAAACTTCTTCCAAAAGATATAACGGGAATTACCGGCGATGACGTCCGGGAGGGGCTGGTTGCTATTATCAATGTTTATCTTCAGGGAGAGGTCGAGTTTCAAGGACAAACCAAGGGACGATTGAATTCTGAAATCACCTCCCAGGTAGAAGCAGTGGTCAAACACACCCTCGAACATTATTTAAATGAAAATCAGAGCCTGGGAAACATCCTAGCCAACCGCATCATCCTTTCGGCGCAGGCCCGTATCGCATCCCGTCAGGCTAAGGAAGCAGTTCAGCGAAAGACCAATATTTCGCATCGACTCAACTTACCAGGAAAACTATCGGACTGCGCAACAACGGATAAGGATCAAGCCGAACTCTTTATTTGCGAAGGTGACTCCGCCGGCGGTTCCAGCAAACAGGCAAGGGATCGAAAAACCCAGGCGATCCTCCCCATTCGAGGGAAAATACTCAATGTTGAAACCGCAACCCTAGCCAAGATTTTCGCCAATACAGAAATTCAAAACCTCATTTCTGCTTGTGGGACCGGCGTAGGCCACAAATTCGATTACAACAAGCTTCGCTATGGAAAAATCATTATCATGACCGACGCGGATGTTGACGGAGCACATATTTGCACCCTGCTACTTACCTTTTTCTATAGATATCTTCCAGAAATCATCGAGAAGGGGCATCTATTCATAGCTCAGCCACCTTTATATCGCATCGATGTCGGCAAAAAACTGTTTTACGCCTTAACCGAAGAAGAAAAAGATGAAATCATCAAAGGACTAAACGGCAGCTCCCACGAAATAGGCCGCTTTAAAGGACTCGGAGAGATGCCCGCTTCGGACTTGAAAGAAACCACCATGAGTAAAAAATCCCGAACCCTGATTCGGGTAGTATTAGGGTCTGCCGAGCAAGCCAGCAAGACTGTTTGTGAGTTAATGGGAAAAAACGCCGCGCCACGCTTCAAATTCATAAAAGAAAAAGCGGAGTTCGTTCAGGACCTGGATGTTTAGGTCGCTTTTTTAGAAATTTTTCGATCTTTTTCCCAGCAGATAGAGTGAATGGGAATCAGACCTTTCAGTCCTTCCTTCCACTTTTTAATTATTTCAATTGCGTTCATTGCGATCTTCTGATTCCTCAACTTTTTATCGCGAATCCGCATTTCCTGAGTCCGGAACAAGCCAAAGTTAATATTCATCGGCTGAAACCCTTTACTCCGTGAGGCGGTCAAATGATTTATCAAAGCACCCAAGGCAGTATAGGCAGGAGGCGGAGCATAGGAACTTCCCGTGATTTTTCCACTGCGCCCCGACAAGTGAGGCGAGATCAAGGACCTGTCGCAATAATAGCCGGTCTTTCCTGAAGAATTTCCAGTACCTCTTTCGCGCTTGAAAGTAATATTGGGATGATGGAACAACTTTTCTGTAATTTCCTGAGAAAATAAATCCAGGTCAACAGCCAGAGCGGAACCTGCAGGAACCAAATTTATATCGCAGGATGCGATAATGATGGGATTGAAACTGCGAAGCTCTTCTTTAAGGATGAACGGAGCAGAATGAGGCTGATTATTCCCCAGCGAATTACTCAAACCAGTTCAGCGCAATTCCCGGTTTTATGAACAGGGTTACGGACTTACCGGCCGCATTTCATACAAAACAACCTGCACACCCCGTTCCGCCGCCTGCCCAGCCGCCTTCGACCCCGCAAGCCCTGCACCTGTAATTATTAAAATCCTTCACGATCGATCAAACCGCAGCATTGGCTTTCTTGAAACCACAATTTGGGCAAAGCACAGAAGTATCTTCATTCTTTTTCCACTTCTCGATCAAAAACGGATTTTTACATTCCGGACAAGCTTCCCCAATCGGTTTGTCCCATGAGGTAAATTTACAATCGGGATACTTCGTGCAACCATAAAAAGTTCTCCCCTTTTTGGACCGGCGCGAGGCAATCTCCCCCTCGCAAGATTCCTCCGGGCAGGAAATACCCATGCCAATCGGCTTGGTGAATTTGCAATCCGGGTAGGTGGAACAAGCAATAAATTTACCAAAACGACCGCGTTTGATAATCAATGATGACTGGCATAAATCACAATTTCCCTCAACCTCCTCTGCCTTGGCCTCCTCACCATTTTCTCCTTTTTTTCCCAAATCTCGGGTGTTTTTGCATTCCGGATACCCCGAACACGCCATGAATTTCCCAAAACGCCCCCATTTAATAATCATGGGTTGATCACATTTTTCACAAACCTCATCGGTTTCTTCAACTTGGGCTTTGAAGTCCTTCATCTTTTCTTCGGCTTTTTCCAAGTCCACCTTGAAAGGGATGTAAAAAGATTTTAGGGCATCAACCCACTCAAGCTTTCCTTCTTCAATATCGTCTAACTGACTCTCCATTTTGGCGGTGAATTCTGTGGTCATGATATCGGGGAAGCTCTCAACCAAAAGGTCATTGATCATAAAACCAAGTTCAACAGGTTGCAGGCGCCGTTCTACATTTTGAATATAGTCCCTGTCCTTAATAACGCTAATGATCGCCGCATAAGTACTGGGCCGACCGACTCCCTTCTCTTCAAGCTCCTTGACCAGCATCGCCTCGGAGAAACGGGCAGGAGGCTGAGTAAAATGTTGCTCGGGAAGGACTTCATGGACTTTTAATATTTCTCCCTTTTCTAACTGGGGAAGCAGGCGGTCGTCATCTTTTCCTTCTGATTTAGATCCATCGATCTGATCATCGTCCTGGCTTTCAACATAGACTTTCATGAAGCCGGCAAATTTTAATACCGAACCGTTACTGCGAAACAAATAGTTTCCCGCCTGAATATCAAACTGAGTGGTGTCCAAAACCGCCGGAACCATCTGGCAAGAAACAAAACGCGACCAAATTAACTGGTAAAGCCGGAACATATCCTTTTCCAGACTCTCTTTGATAGTATTCGGTTCCAGTTGAACATCGGTGGGCCGGATCGCCTCATGTGCCTCTTGAGCGGACTTTTTACTTTTATACATGTTGGGTTTTCCAGGCAGGTACTCCTTACCATATCTTTCAGGAATAAATGCACGAACTTCTTCGAGAGCCTGGTCCGACAATCTCACCGAATCGGTACGCATATATGTGATGAGACCCACGGTTCCCTTTTTACCCATGGCAATTCCCTCATACAATCGTTGAGCAAGCATCATGGTTTTTTTTGGAGAGAAATTAAGTTTTCGGGACGCTTCCTGCTGGAGGGTACTGGTAATAAAGGGGGCACTCGGATTCCTTTTTCTTTCTTTTTTGACAATACTCTCAAGTGTGGGCTTGATCCCTTCCAATCCCTTGAGAATCTGATCCGCCTCGGCTTTATTGGCGACCTCGGCTTTTTCACCTTCAATTTTAAAAAGTTTTGCCTGAAACTTGGGTTTCTGACTGCCTTCCAACTCCAGCATGATCGACCAGTACTCGCGAGGCTTAAAGGCCAGAATTTCACGTTCCCTCTCACAAACAATCCGCAAAGCAACGGATTGCACTCGCCCGGCACTCAGCCCTCGATGAACTTTTTTCCATAAGATGGGACTGATTTTATATCCCACCAACCGGTCTAAAATTCTGCGAGCCTGTTGCGCGTTCACACGGTTAGTATTAAGTTCAGTAGGATTTTTAATAGCATTCAGAACGGCCTTTTTAGTGATTTCGTTAAAAGCTACCCGATAAATTTTGCCTTTGGTAAATCGTGCTACTTCATTTCCAATATGCCAGGCAATCGCCTCTCCTTCACGATCCGGGTCCGGAGCGAGATAAATTGTGTCACACTTCTTGGCCGCGGTTTTCAGATCCTGAAGAATTTTTCCTTTTCCCCTGATAGTGATGTATTCCGGAGCAAAGTCATTATCAACATCAACACCAAGCTTTTTCTTGGGAAGATCCTTAAGATGCCCCACCGATGCCTTAATAATAAAATCCTTGCCAACGATTTTTTTCAGCGTGTTGACTTTGGTAGGTGACTCAACGATCAGTAACGATTTACCCATATTTCCTCACTAGTTGTGTTCATCGCCGCAATTAGAAATATACATCTTTCCACTCAGTTGCCAAACCAAACCTCTCAACTCGAGTTGTAACAGTGTAGCCGAAACTTGAGCGGGAGACAAATTGCTGTTTTTAATTCAATTATCTATATGTCTGCCTTCCAGTGTTAATAAAGAAAAAATCTTTTTTCATGGTCATTAGCAAGTTTGACTTTAGGTTCATCGTTTTCTTTTTTAGCCTTCAAACTTTCACTCAACGCGGGTAACAATTCTCCAAGAATGGATTCAGGACTATCGACCAACTTTGCGCCTGCCTTGATCAAGTCATTGGTTCCCCTGCTTTATGGATTTCAGCAAAGATGGATATTCCGAGCTTTCGAGTGTTAAAACCCGTATACCTTCCTTTTCAACCAGCCTCAGTTCGCTCTCTGCGGTAGAATCGACATCAAATTTCTTTATTTCTCCCGCTACTTTGTCACCAATTCCCTGGATTCTCAGCAATTCGTTTATGGGTGCCAAGAAGACTGCGCACGGCGAACCCAACCCATGGACGAGACGGTGAAACAGGGTCGGGCCTACCCCCCCAACCATATTGAAAGCCAGCCAATACTTCAGAGTTTCCCTGTCCATGAGGCTTTTACCCGATTTAATTCCGCAACAGCAAGATTAAAGTTATAAACCGAATCATAATAACCACTCAATACCTGGGTGTATATAATGAGCGCTTCAAACAAGTCTCCCGGATCTCCAATACCAAAATCATAGTTTGCCGCTTCACTCACCAACAAAGCCCGTGTGATTTTGCGGTTTTTTCGGGCAAGATCAAGTTTTCCCCTGTTTTCCACAGCTCTTAGATAACCGATCCTGAGTTCCAACTCATTATTAGAAGAATGTTCGTCCTTAACGGTGGCAAGAGCGGACTCCTTAAACCAGGATTCATAATTATCAAATTTAAAATCGACTGGATTTATCTCAGAGTCCTGCATTTTCGCATCCGGAGAATAGAACTCTTTGAACATTCCAGCCAGAGATAATCGCGCTACCTTTATATCACTGTCCAACTCGATGATATCAGTCAAAGTCCCGGCAAGGCCCAGTTTAAGCTTTGTAATGGCCGATTGACTGATATCCTCTTCACCGGAATCGAATTTTTCTGCGGCTTTTGTGGCGGCCTTTTCAAAATGTTCCTGCACCTCTTCTAATATTTTCAGTCTTTGTATTTTGCTTTGAATCTGATAATAGTACTTTCGGACTTGATATTCTTTCTCGGCTAAAAATGATACCTCTTTGCTTTTATAAAGAGATCTAATATCTTCAACCGCTTTTTGCAGACTAGGCAATGGCTCTGTTCCTTCTGCCATAGAACTAGAAATAAAAAGCATAGAAATCAGCAATAATACTGCTAAGTTTGCAATCAGAGGTTTCACAACACCCCTTGACAGGTTTTTAGACATAAAAACGCGACCCTATAAATTTTTTTTCAATTAAGAACGGGAAAGAGATTAAAGGAAAGGAAAAAGGGGCACTAAACTTCTAAAAAGAAACCTTGATGGCAACCAAGAATGTTCTTTTCATTGAAAAATGTCCCGTAAAGGACAGAAGCTCAGCACCCCTCAGATAGAGCAAATGTAGCATAGCCTCCCCCTTCTGTCAATTTTTCCCCCGGATGGAGCATATAATGCTAACAAAATTTTGACAAAATTACCTTTTATTTTCAATTACTTAAACATAAGTCGTCATTTTTAAGAACAAGTAGCCCGTTTAAGACCTTGTTTTTCAAGGTATTAATATTTATACAGTTTCCGATATTTTCCCGCACTCCGAAGCCCGAAAAACCCCCTCCAGCAAGAATAATGCTTAATTTATCAATATATTAGCCTTATATCCAGGAGAAAGGAATGGGTATGAATGTTACCAGAAAAATGGTTATGGATGCCACTCCCAGCACTCTATGCACAGGGTCCAGGTCTTCCGTTTCATTTAATAAAGGCGTGGTTTTAAAACCTACCAACGCTATCATCGCGGCCCAGAAAAACCATCCCGTCCAAAAATAGCCCAATGGAAATAACGCGAGGAAAAAAAGACGCCCCAACCACTTGTGTTGTTTCGGAGATAACGCAAAAATGATATGCCCGCCATCCAATTGACCGATGGGTATCAGGTTTAACGCGGTCACCAACATTCCTATCCAACCCGCAAATGCAATCGGATGCAAGTGAATATTCAAATCTGGCGACTGCGGATCCACTCCCAAAACCCATTCCGCACAAATATTTAATACCAAGGAGCTGCCGAAATTCATTCCTTCAATACCCACCAGTACCGGCGACAATTTTGAAAGAGAGAGGCCGTATATCAATGTCGGCAGAGCCACTAGAAAACCCGCTATGGGACCTGCGGAACCTATTTCCATCAGCACTCTGCGATTAGGAATGACCTGCTTGATCTGAATGAAAGCGCCAAAAGTTCCGGCGATAAAGACAGGAGGAGCTGGGATGAAATAAGGCAACGTTGAACGCACCCCGTTCCTTTTGCTGGCCCAGTAATGCCCGAACTCATGCGCACCCAGAATCAGAATCAGGCTGATTGAAAACAACAAGCCGCCAGACAAGTAAGTCGTCACTAAAGTTCCCGCCAACAATATGGAAAACAACCACCAGTTCTCTGTCTTTACCGATTCGGAATTGCAGGGTTCAGGAGAATTAGTTGAAGCAGGGATTTCATCAGGAAGGTTTTGATCGTCTTGCTTCACGTTAGTGGTTTGTGGGTGAATTCTCGAGCATTGGCACCGGAATAATCGCCGGCGATTTGACCGTTGCCATGAAGTTTGTATTTATAGATAACCAGACCTTCCAACCCAACCGGACCTCGGGCATGCGTTCTATTCGTGCTGATGCCGATTTCGGCCCCGAGTCCATATCTAAAACCATCGGCAAAACGTGTTGACGCATTGCACATGACACTGGACGAACTGACCTCATTAAGAAACTGCTCTGCCCGTTCCCGGTCTTCAGTAAGAATCACGTCGGTATGCCCGGAACCATGCTTATTGATAAACTTTACCGCCTCCGAAAAACTATCCACAATTTTAATGGACAGTTTCAGGTCGTTATATTCGGTATCCCAATCCGACTCGGAGACTAGGGTGACTTCTGGAACCACTTGGCAGGTTTTCACACATCCTACCAATTCCACCTCTTTTTCTCGAAATTTTGCCACTAAATCAGGCAAAATCTTCTCGGAAATGTCCTTATGTATCAATAATGTCTCCATGGCATTGCAAGCCGCAGGGTATTGCAGTTTCGAATCCAAGCAAACACGCAGTGCTTTATCCCTATCCGCTGATTTATCAATATAGCCGTGACACACTCCTTCGGAATGACCCAGAACCGGGATTTTTGTATTCTCCTGTATATATTTCACAAAAGCATTACTACCTCGGGGAACAACTAAATGAATATACTTATCTTCCTTGAGCATGTCCGCCACTTCCGAGCGCGTCTCGATCATCTGCACTGCGGATTTTGGAATACCAGGCACTTTGCCTATCGCTTGCACCAAAAGTTTAACGATGATCTTATTGGAGTTCTGCGCTTCTGTTCCGCCCTTCAAGATGACCGCATTGCCGGATTTCAGGCACAATGAGGAAATTTGTGGCACAGCATCGGGCCGGGACTCAAAAATTGCTCCGATCACGCCGATCGGACAAGTCACTCGCTCGACCACCAAGTCTTTATCCATCTCCATAACACTGTTAACCTGGCCTACGGGATCGGGCAATGCCATCACACTGCAAATGCCCTTAGCCATTCCGCAAACTTTTTCCTCATTCAAAGCCAATCGGGCGATCAAAGCATTGGCGACTCCTTCCTTTTTCGCAAACACCATATCTTTTTCGTTCTCCACCAAAATGGCAGCGCAATGCTCTTCCAAGGCATCAGCCATCAATAACAATGCCTGATTCTTTAAGTCGGTGGGAAGATGCCCTAGAACCAACGCCGAGTCATTGGCATTTTTCGCTATTTCAGTAATATTCATGTCAGATCAAAAGCCTCTACCAATATCAAAACAGGATTATAACACCTCTGTCATTTAATTTTACGACTTCACCATGGCAAAAACCCCTCATCAACCCCACGCCTGGCAGGCGGAGAACCTCCGCTGGCAACTAGCAATACCTCTATCCTGTGGACATACGTTCTCTCGGCCCAACGGATCATTGCTCATTGGCCCTACGCCTAGTGGCTAGCGGTAGATAATCTGTAGTTTCCCTTTGCGGTTGGCCTTGAAGGACGACATCATCGTGGCCTCCCCTAACGGATTCTTGATCATATCCAGAACTTTTAACTGAGGAAAGTTCGGCGACTCAATCAAGGCAACAGCCCCCTGATCGGTGATATTATTTTGTCCTATATATAACGATTCCAGATTCTGAAACTTCTCGGAACTGGCAAAAGCCAGCGCACCATCATCACCGATTTCGTTGCGGAACAAATTCAAGGTCGTTAACTGCCCAAACACTGTGGCCGAGGCCAGCATTTCAGCACCCACAGGGGTGATAAAATTATCGTTCAGCATAAGGATTTTGAGATGGGCGAAATTACCGGAAGCCACCATCAGTTCGATGCTGTCGTCACTGATTTCGTTTTTCCAGAGCTTTAAGGATTCCAATTGCCTCAGATAAGGCGACTCCGAAATAGCTTTCAGTCCCAAATCGCCCAGCAGGTTGCCCCAGAGATCGAGATGTTTCAACCCAGCCAGATGCGGAGACTTCGCCAAGGCTTTCATACCCCTGGCTTTGATATTGTTTCCCTGTAGAAAAAGAGTGGTGATTCCTTTGAGGGATTCCATCCCCGCCAGTTGCTTCGCCCCTGATGTGCCGATATGTAATCCGCTGAGGTCGAGAGTCTTGCCATCGTGGCTGATGCGCTTGGCAACCAGAGCAGAAAGATCCGCGCCCCATACAGGGGATGATAGAAGGGAAAGCAGGAAGCAAATGGCAGAAAAAGAAGTTTTCATAGCGTGAATTTTACAGGCTTTGAAGGATGGATAGCAAGAGGCAACCTGTCAACAAGCATAGTGGTTAGCCGGTCAAGGTAGGATTATCTGAGGCATCTCCAAATCTTATAAAAGTAATGGAAGATGGTAAGCTCCAAAAAAGGATAAGCCTAGATAAGCTAGAAGAAGATTTGAACAAAATAGAGATTATTATTCAAAAGATGGCAGATAAAGATATTTTTCCATGGTTGGAATCGGGGAAAGTCAGAAAAGGAGACGTTGATCGGGCTCCAACGATTGTGGCCGACCGGTTATGCGGGGCAGTTACTGACCCTATTATTCGAAACGCCCAGGAGAAGCGACAGTTGGCTTCAATGAGCTCTTGGTTGAAAAAAAGAGGTTATCAACTTTTAATACGATATGGATTAACCCACCCGTCCAGCAGGGGTATTTCTGCAACCCTTCACTGCACAGACCGCTGATCCCCTCTTCCGTTTTGGACACCAGGTTTTGGTTACCATTTTCAACCGTTCCATTGTTTTTAATCTTTTTCTCCTTCACGTTTTAGACAAAAAAAAAGCCGAGATGTCTCAACGAACGCGAAGGATCGCTCCAGGGCCTCACGGACTCCCAGCATCTCGACTAATAACTAATACGGGCACAAACAAAAATAGCCTATTAAGCAGGGCAATTACCCTTCACGTTGCTGATAATTATAATCTGTTCCCGCACGGGAGTTTTGTCAATAGGGGGATGGATAATACCCTTTAGAAATGCCAGAATAACGGCAGGAAACCTGTACTTGGCAAAAAAACCTCCTCTACACGCACACCCGATAACGAATGAATCGCATCAGGCAAATACTCATCTGTAAAGCGGATGATGGCGTAGGACAAAATTAACGACAAATAATGGCAATATTTTTCTTGATAAATGCTATTAGAATATTTTTGTCCTTAATTTTGGTTTAGGGATCTGTATATCCAGAGAAGTGTCAGACCAACTACAATCACCTGCCTGTTCTTCCAACTTTTGATGCAGTTCGAGGACATTCACTCCGCTTGATTCATATTCCTTTAATTTTTCCATGGATATTGTAAGAAAGCTGTGCTCCGTTTTTTCTACAGGTAAATACAGGTTTCCATTCTTATCAAATTCTCCATAGGACTCACATCTATTGATTAATTGCTTAATGGTCTTTACGCATCTTGTAATGTTATTTTTTGAAATCATAAAATATGATCCTCTTGAAATCTCATCATCAAAATTTTCTAAGGGGGTTATCCAGACCTGAAGTCAGGTTATTAAATATTTGAAAATAGTATAAATGATTTTTGTGCCGGCTTTGATGGTGCCGGAAAAGGTGCCGGTGATCTTAGAAACCCCGATTCGCTCCCGATATTTTACCGGAACCTCCAGGATACGCAGCCCTTTTTTAACCGCCTTGATCTGCATTTCCACCGTCCAGCCGAAATTGGTATCTTGCATGGCAATAGACTTCAACGAGTCGTAGCGAATGGCGCGGAACGGTCCCAGGTCGGTATAGCTGTGATGGAAAAACAGGCGCATTAAAAACACGGCCAATTGATTGCCATACCGCGATTGCGGTAACAATGCTGAGCGGCTTTCGGGAAGTATCATCCGGCTTCCTAGAACAAAATCCATCTCTCCAGATTCTATTGGCTGAACCAGTTTTACAATCTCTTCTGGGTAGTCACTGAAATCCCCATCCATAAACACCACGATATGTGGGCTATCCAGTTCAGAAATCCCCTTCAGGCAGGCAGAGCCATAGCCTCTTCTTTTTTCCACAACCACCCGCGCGCCCTTTTCAATGGCGGACCGGGCAGTGTTATCGGTTGAGTTGTTGTCAACAACGATGATTTCATGAATTTGATCTTGCGACAGAGCATCCAGAACCAGTCCAATAGATTGCTCTTCATTGAAAGCAGGAATGATGACAGAAATGCGGGAAGGCATGGAGGCAACTCCTCCAGATCAGGAACTGTTAGTAAGGGCTGTTTTAATGCCGGATATAAATTCAGAGATGCTTTTATCACGTGCGATTGGATCGGGATGGGATTCAATCAACTTGACGATGGCGCTACCTATGATGACTCCATCCGAGCATTGCCCTGCTTCTTTAGCCTGTTCCGGACCGGAGATGCCAAACCCGACCAGCACCGGAAGCTTCACCTTACTTTTAATCGCAGTGACTTTCTCTTTCAGATTTCTAGAAAGCGCCTCTTTTGTTCCTGTTGTTCCGGTCAGAGAAACATAATAGATGAAGCCTTTACTCACCTTCCCGATCTGCTCAATCCGATCAGGAGTACTGGTGGGTGCTAAAAGAAAAATCATATCGAGTTTCTTTTTATTCGCAAACGCCAGGAACTCCCCCGCTTCTTCCGGTGGAAGATCGGGCAGGATCACCCCATCCACTCCCGCCTTGACCGCATCCTCAATAAACGCTTTCTGGCCATGAACAAAAACAGGATTGAAACTGCTCATCAGAACAATTGGTAATTCAGACTGACTCCTGATATCTCTCACCATCTCGATAATTTTTTTCAGGCTGGTGCCATTTTGCAGGGAACGATGTGAAGAAGCTTGAATGACTGGACCATCGGCAAGTGGATCGGAAAATGGGACACCGATCTCAATGATATCGGCACCGCTTTTCTCAATCACAGAAAAAATTTCTTTTGACGCAGACAGGTCGGGGTCACCGGCAGTAAAAAAAGCCACCAAGGCCTTATTGCCATTTAAACTTTTGAATCGGTCCTCTATTCGGCTCACAACGAAGCTCCCATCATATCCGCTACCTGGTTCACGTCTTTGTCGCCCCGGCCAGAGAGGCAAACCAGAATAACTTCATCCTTTTTCATGGTTGGTGCCATTTTCATCACATGGGCGATGGCGTGGGCCGATTCAAGAGCCGGAATAATGCCTTCCAATTGAGAAAGCAGTTTAAAACCTTCCATCGCCTCCTCATCGGTGATGGTTACATATTGCGCTCGGCCCGATTCCCTAAGATAACTATGCTCGCAACCCACACCTGGATAATCCAATCCCGCCGAAATCGAATGCGCCTCAGTCACTTGCCCGTCATCATCATGCAGGAGATAACTCATCATGCCATGCAGAACACCTGCTGATCCCTTGGTGAGGGAAGCACCATGCTTATCCGTATCCAGTCCCAACCCTGCAGCTTCAACACCGACCAAACCGACTTCCTTATTTTTCAGGAATGGATAAAACAGTCCCATTGAGTTACTGCCGCCACCCACACATGCGACACAGGTGTCAGGCAGTCGGCCTTCCATTTCCATGATTTGGCTAGTAGCTTCTTCGCCAATTACTTTTTGAAAATCCCGAACAATCATCGGATAAGGATGCGGACCAACCACCGAACCAATAATATAGTGAGTGCTCTCAACGGTGGTGATCCAGTTGCGGATAGCTTCGCTGGTGGCATCCTTGAGCGTTCGTGTTCCTCCTGTTACCGGAATGACCGTCGCACCTAAAAGCCGCATGCGAAAAACATTGAGCGCCTGCCTTCGCATATCTTCCTCACCCATGAACACATCGCATTCCAGGCCAAATAAAGAAGCGGCGGTGGCCGTTGCCACACCATGTTGCCCTGCTCCTGTTTCGGCAATCACCCGTTTTTTACCCATCCTTTGGGCCAACAAAGCGCTACCAATAGTGTTGTTGATTTTATGCGCTCCGGTATGAGTCAGGTCTTCACGTTTTAAATAAATTTTCGCTCCGCCCAAATGTTCCGTAAGACGTTCAGCAAAGTATAGTGAGGTGGGACGGCCAACATAATGTTTCAGGTAATAGTCGAGATCCTTTTTAAATTGCGGATCGTTTTGGGCTTCCTCATAAACCCGTTCCAACTCTTTCAGAGCTGGCATCAGGGTTTCGATGACGTACTTACCTCCAAATTTTCCAAAATGCCCGCTGGAATCGGGTAGTTTATGCGGTTTCATAATTTACTCCCTGACCTGATATTGGCCAGAAACGCTCGAACCTGTTCAGGGTCCTTGATTCCCGGTGATTTTTCCACACCCGAACAAACATCCACTCCATAAGGACGAACCCGACTGACCGCCTGTCCAATATTACGTGGTGTCAATCCCCCTGCCAGGATAACTGGCCCAATTTTTTTTACAGGAAGAGCCAGGTTCCAGTCAAAAGCTTTGCCCGTACCTCCGCGCAGATCTTCACAAAACGTATCCAGCAGAAACCCTGTCACTGGGTATTTTTCCATTTGCCTGAGCGATTGAAGGTCTGTAACCCGAAACGCCTTGATCACACGCCGGTGAATTTTTCGGCAAAATGCAGGAGACTCTTCACCATGCAATTGCACCAAGTCCAATCCGCAATAATCGGCGATTTTATTCACTCGGTCGGCGGATTCATTGACGAAAACCCCCACTGTATCGACAAAAGGTGGCAATTCTAAAATAATTTCCCGAACTGCCTTCATCGTAACCGACCGTGGACTCTTTTTATAGAAAATAAAGCCCACCGCATCAGCACCCTGTTCGACAGCGAACAGCGCATCCTTCAGCTGTGTCATCCCGCAGATTTTAGTTTTTACTTGTGGATTCGTCATCGCCTAAAAGTTCTTTCAGTTTTTCAGGGATATTTTTTGAAGTCATCAGACTTTCACCGATCAAAAAAGCATGCGCCCCTATTTTTTCAAATTCTTCGATCTCTTCCCTGTCATGAATTCCGCTCTCACAGACCAGAGTACTACCCGGTTCCTGCAATGCCATGGGAATCAGGCGTCTGGCAATGTTCAAATCAGTTTTGCCGTTCGTGAGATCACGGTTGTTGATACCAATCAAACTCGCACTGGCCTCGAAGGCTTTTTCCATATCATATTCGTTATGAGTTTCCACTAATGCGGGAAGTCCCAATTCCCTGCCTAAATGAAGCAGATCGGTCAACTGGTTTTGCTCCAGCCAAGTAGCGATCAACAGAAACAAGTCGGCTCCATGCGCTCTGGATTCATAAACCTGATACTCATCGCAAATAAAATCTTTGCGCAACAATGGAATCGGGGCAATGGACCTCACTTCCTTCAGGATACCAATATGACTGCCGAAATAATTGCTTTCGGTCAGGATGGAAAGAGTGGCTGCGCCATTTCTGGCATAGTCCCCGGCGATTTCACTGGCATTGAAATTTTCTCTTAGCTCACCCTTAAACGGTGTGCACCGTTTGATCTCCGCGATAATTTTGGATTTTTTTCCTTCGTTCAGCGCCTTATAAACATCCCTGACTGTGGCCTGATCTCCCATGCGTATTTTAAGCTCGGGCAATGGCAGTTCGCGTTTGGTGCTTGCCAACTCCTTCTGCTTATCCGCAAAAATTTTATCCAGTATGTTCGACATTTTTAAAGTGGTTGCCTTGAATCAACATGAATGCGTAATTCTGCACAAATCTTCCAGTTTTTCTCGCGCTTTACCCGATTCGATAGAATCAACAGCTGATTGGATGCCTAGTTCGAGAGAGTCCGCTTTCCCGGCCACATAAATAGCCGCGGCAGAGTTCAACAAAACGATATCCCGCCTCGGTCCTTTTTCTCCATTCAGGATATTCTCAATCATTTGGGCACTTTCCTCAGGGGTTCCCCCTTTAAGGTCATCGGGAGCACAAATATTAAAACCGAGTTTCTCAGGGTCCAGGCTATAACTCGATACTTTTCCATTTTTTAATTCTGCAACCTGGCTTTTACCTGTCAGGGTGATTTCGTCGAGGCCATCGGAACCATGAACCACCAGCACGTGCATGGAACCCAAATCACGCAGAACTTCTGCCAGAGGCTCAACCCATATTCCATCGAAAACACCCAGCACTTGAGCCTTGGCGTTAGCCGGATTGGTCAAAGGTCCCAGCACATTAAAAATGGTGCGAAAACCCAGTTCTTTCCGGACCCCGGCGGCGTGTTTCATG
>WASV01142936.1_pt1 | contig 43707 bp, 39 predicted proteins | sample 5698531 | NCBI WGS metagenome assembly WASV01 (sample SAMN11175559, study PRJNA528189) | sponge metagenome | isolation source: marine sponge | host: Myxilla | place: Antarctica: Western Antarctic Peninsula, King George Island | collected 2013-01 | reverse complement strand
GTCGTCGGGGACATCGGAGGCAAGAAGTACATTATATAAATCCATCTTGGCATATGCCAATAATACCGATAGCTCGGGGCGTGTTAGCCATTTTCCTTCTTCACGTCGCTCTTTGAGGATGATTTTATTGGGCAGAAATTCAATTTTGCGATGCAATGACCCGTTGGCTTCAAGCGCATCAATGGTGCGGCATTGTTGTGCCATCAAGCGGCTGCTACGCGAGGCTTCGAGACTAATAATTTGCGTTTGTGTGTAATTATTTTTCAGTACTAGTTTACTAATGTGTGCTTCCATTTTTGCCAAAATAGCGTTGCGTTTTTGTGGTGCTAATAATTTATTTTTAATCGCGGCGTTTAGCAAAATCTTAATATTCACTTCGTGGTCGGATGTGTCGACACCGGCGGAATTGTCGATTGCATCGGTATAGCACAGCCCACCAAGCATAGAGTATTCGATACGCGCCAGTTGTGTCATGCCAAGGTTGCCCCCTTCACCGATTACTTTGCACCGTAACTTGTCGGCGTCGACACGCACGCCATCATTGTTTTTATCTTGGACTTCGAGGTTGGTCTCAGTGCTTGCTTTGACATAGGTGCCGATGCCGCCATTCCATAACAATTCAACTTCTGCTTTGAGAATAGTGTTGATTAGTTCATCCGGTGTGTACTTATTCTTGTCGGTGCCCAGCATTTTTTTTGCTTGTTGAGACAGCGTGATCGATTTTGTACTACGGGTAAATATTCCACCGCCAGCAGAGAGGCATTTTCGGTCGTAGTCGTCCCATGAAGAATGCGGTAGAGCAAACAATCGCTTTCGCTCGAGGTAACTGTGTGCAGTGTCCGGATTTGGGTCGATGAAAATATGCTTGTGATTGAAGGCGGCAATCAAACGAATATGCTTTGACAATAACATGCCGTTACCAAAGACATCGCCCGCCATGTCGCCGATGCCAATAGTGGTAAAGTCGCTGGACTGAATGTCCTTATTAAGTTCGCGGAAATGTCGTTTGACTGATTCCCATGCCCCGCGCGCAGTAATTCCCATTTTTTTATGGTCGTAGCCGGCCGACCCGCCGGAGGCAAAGGCATCTCCGAGCCAGAAACCGTATTCGCCCGCCAGATCGTTAGCGATATCGGAAAAGGTGGAGGTACCTTTGTCCGCGGCCACCACTAAATAAGGGTCATCGTCATCCAAACGAACCACATTTTTGGGTGGAATGATTCGATCGCCGGACAAGTTATCGGTAATATCCAGCATTCCGCTGATGAAGCTGCGATAGCAATCGATAACTTCTTGGCGAGCGGCACTTCTTCCTTCGGGTAACTGTTTGGCGATGAACCCGCCTTTGGATCCAACCGGCACGATGACCGCATTTTTAACTCGTTGTGCTTTGACTAATCCAAGCACCTCAGTGCGAAAATCTTCCGCGCGATCTGACCAACGTAAGCCACCACGCGCAACTTTTCCGCCGCGTAAATGTACACCTTCGACCCGTGTCGAATAAACAAATATCTCATACTCGGGTACCGGTTTTGGCATGAAAGGAATTTGTGTGGAGTTAAACTTTAACGCAAGATAAGGCTTCGATTCGCCGGCTTTGGTCAACTGATAGTAGTTGGTACGGACTGTTGCATTGATAACATCCCATAAGGCGTGCAGGATGCGGTCTTCATCGAGGGTGGAAATTTGTTCAATCTGGCGGTTAATTAAAGATTTGAACTTCTTGTCATTTTCTTTGCCGGTTGGATTAAAGCGTGCGTGAAATAATTGAATTAAAGTTGCCACTAACTTTGGATTATTTGCCAACACCGTGATGATGTAATGTTCGCTATAACTCAATTTAATTTGTTTTAAGTAGCGGTAATAAGCACGCACCAAAGAAATTTCTTTCCAGTTCAAGCCGGCCAACAAAGTGAGTTTATTAAAGCCATCACTACCGTTGTTTCTATACCAGACTTGTAGGAAGGTATTCTGAAAATTCTCCGCATCGGTATCGATATCAAAAGGTTGCTTGTCTTGTCGGACAATTTCAAATTCGTATAACCAGTAAGTGGTACCATCTTGACGAGTAAAGCGGTACGGATATTCACTTAACACCTGAACCCCCATGCCTGCCAGTATTGGCAGTACATCAGACAGTGCAACCGCTTTTTCATGTGCATACAATTTGAAGCTAGCAGCGTGGTCAGAAAGATTGCGTTTACTCGGTACTAACTTTGCACAAATCGTGACCGCGCTAATATGCTCGATCCTATCAATATCGATGAGCGCTTGATCGATTGAAAACTCGTCCTGATAACTTGCCGGAAATGCATCGAGATATAAATCAAGAACTTGACTAGCTTTTTCGTAGCCGTATTGCTGGCGTAGCGCTTCATGTAAATTATCATTCCAATCGCGCGCAATAATTTGGATCTCAGATTCAAGTCTCTCTTCATCTATTTTTCGTTCTGATGAATCGTTGCAGTAAATTAGATAATGAATTCGAGTAAGAATGGAGTCTGAAAAATAAACATCGAACGAAATCTCATTGGCACCCAATTGTTTGCCCAAAAAATTTTGAATTCGGTTGCGCAAATTACTGTTAAACAAATCACGGGGTACGTAAACCAAACAAGAGTAAAAATGACCGCACACATTGCGATAGATATGTAAGCGAGTTTTACGGCGTTCCAGATGGTTGATGATAGTCATGCAAAGCCCGTATAAACTTCGAATATCCATCTGGAAAAGTTGTTCACGCGGCAACCTTTCAATGAGAGTGCGCAAGGTTTTATATGCATGCCCACGTGGGCGTAGAGTGCTTGTTTCGAGGATGTAATCTCTTTTCTTACGCAGGTGCGGGATCGACGTGGTCGATAACAATATCGATGAAGATGCGAAAAAACCGAGAATGCAACCGACTTTGCGTGTGCGTTCACGTTGTGGTGTCGATAAGTTTTGCTGTGCAGAGCGATCGATTAAAATACAGTCGAGGTAGTTTTCCTGCTGGAGGGTAGAGCGTTGTCGGGATTTGGTGAAGACGATCGGTGAAGTTAGAGAATGTGTTGTAATTGGCGGCAGGATTTTCAAAGCACTGGATGGGTCATGTTCATGTGCGGTGCGCAATATGCCGAGCACTGTTTTTTTATCGATAGAAATTTGTTGTGTGTCGGCCCGCTCGACAATGACCACATCGGCGTATCCAAGAAAAGTAAAGTGATCCGTTGCCATCCATTGCAGAAGTTCGGCATACTCTTCTGGTATCAGTGCATTTTTGCTTGGCTTGAGTTGCTCGGCAAGCACTAATGTATGATCGCGCATTTTTTGCCAATCAGTAACGACAGATGCAACCTTGCCAAGGGTTTGTCGCAATGCCCACAGCAGTGATTTATGTTCATCTGGTGAGGTAAAATCAATGGTGTACTGAATATAGCACTCGGCTTCATAGCGCTCGGCTTCGTCGTCACGATGCACTTTCTGGCTTTGATAGCGAGCCATTTTTTGCATGCGGTGCTTATCATCACGTTGAACCGCAAAAATTGGATGCACGACACGGCGCGGTGTTTTATGCATTGAATTTAGTAGAATGGTAAGCGAGCTGATAAGAAAAGGTTTATCATCGGTGATGATGTTGATGATGGTGGTGTCTCGATCGTCGATCGCTTCGATCTTTTTTTGAGCGACATTGTAAATCTCAACGAGCGTTTCACCCGGTACGCGTACCGATCCAAGATGGCGATGCCGCAATGCCGTAGCACAGAGCCCAAGGGCTTTATTTGGAGTAAAATCTTGGCCAGAAAGTCGATGATAAAAATTGCGCACAAAAACAATTTCATTTTCTTCGAGAGGATGTTTCGCCTGTTGCTTAACAGCGGCAATCAGTTTTTCGGTAACTGAATTTTTCATTAGTTTGGAGAAGTGGGTATGTTTCCATTTGGTGGTGACTATATTATAGAGAACTATCGCCGTGATTGCCGCATCCTGTACACTTCTACTTGGCCTTAGATTGAAGTATATTTACCCCTATGAATCAAATTGCCAGTGCCTCTCATCAGACTGAACAGTTTCGCGAGCCCGGATTAGGTTGGCCCCGAATTGGCTTGGAACGTTATCGCGTTCCTGCCATGGGGGTGGTCGCATTGCCGTTGGCTAGCGGAGACGAAGTAGAGTTGGTCGACATGCAAGGGTTGCAGGTTGCCCATGTTGCCGGATTCAATGCCCGTGGTGAGTCGACGACGGGGTCATTCGGTATTCCTGAAAACATCTGCGGCACACGCATGGCTCACTGTTTAGCGGTGCCCGATGGGGCTCAACTTGCGAAAAAATTACGCAAGCACAATATCGATTTGGCGCGTGCCAAAGTATCCGAATTGCTTGGCGGTGACAGCGCGCCCGGCAACGGTACGTCTTGGGTGTGCGGCGAGGATTCACTCTGTCTGATTTGCGCACCGGGTGACGACATGGGGGTTGCCCCGCATGAGGGCGCGTATCCACCACCTTCTGAACTGCTTGTTTTTGTGCGCCGCGCGCATCGACAGGAACGGAATGTTGCAAAACCGAGCCCAACGCCGTTATCTGCTTTATTGGCAGATGCCGCCGAGGAAATCCGGATATTGCAAAGTACGGCGGTGGCATATGAAGTGCTAGCGGGGGATTATATTCAAGTGATTGATGTCGAAGGGCGGCAATGTTCAGACTTTCAGTGTTTTGACCGTGCCGGATTGGAACGGGGCCGCGAACGATGTTTGGATGCGACCAGCACACGGTCTCTAGTGGGTTCTGCATACCCGACCCCGGGGTTATCTTCGAAGTTCTACGATGTCGATTTTCAACCGCTGGTCGAAGTAATACAAGATACTTGCGGGCGTCATGACAGCTTTGGTTTAGCGTGTAATGCTAAGTATTATGATGACGCAGGCTATCCCGGGCATATCAACTGCTCCGACAACTTCAATCTGGCGTTATCGCCTTACCCAATTGCACCCCGCAAGGGCTGGATGGCGATGAATTTATTTTTCAATACATTCTTTGACGGTGCGTACCAACTTGCTTTTGATGAACCGTGGTCGCGCCCGGGAGATTATGTATTGATGCAAGCACTGACAGATATTGTCTGTGTTTCCTCGGCGTGTCCGTGTGATATCGATGCAGCGAATGGCTGGAATCCAACCGATATCCATGTGCGTATTTACCCGCACAACAATATGTTCAAACGTTCAATCGCCTTCCGAAAAACTACTGACTCTAATCCACAGATGACAAAAGAAACTGGTTTTCATACACGCACCTCCGCCTTGACACGGAACTACGGTGAATATAACGGCTATTGGCTAGCGAACGATTTCAACAACCTGGGTAATATTGCGGAGTACTGGGCTTGTCGGGAAAACGTCATCGTCACCGATTTATCGCCACTCCGCAAAGCCGAAGTCATTGGTCCCGATGCCGAGCTCTTGATGCAGACCTGCGTAACCCGTGATATGCGACGCATAAGCCAGGGTCAGGTGGTATATACGGCGATGTGTTATGAATCGGGTGGCATGATCGACGATGGAACAGTGTTCCGGCTCGGCAAGGATAATTTTCGTTGGATCGGCGGTAATGACATTTCCTGTAATTGGTTACGCGAACAAGCCGTTAAACTTGGCTTGCAAGCGTGGGTCAAAGAATCAACAGAGCAAATGCATAACTTGCAAGTGCAAGGTCCAAAAAGTTTTAGTGTGTTACGCAAAATCATCTGGACACGCCCCGATCAGCCGGCTATCGATGAACTCGAATGGTTCCGTTTTTGTATCGCTCGGATTGGTGGCGAACAAGGAGTACCGATATTGGTTTCACGCACTGGCTATACTGGTGAACTCGGTTATGAAGTATTTTGTCATCCGAAACATGCCGAACAGGTATGGGATGCAGTGTGGACAGCCGGACAAGAGTTTTCGATCAAGCCGCTCGGTCTACAAGCACTCGACTTGCTTAGAATCGAAGCCGGGTTGATTTTTGCTGGCTACGAGTTTTGCGATCAGACCGACCCATTTGAGGCCGGTATTGGTTTCACCGTGCCATTACGCACCAAACAAGATGACTTTATTGGGCGCGATGCTTTAATCAAGCGCAAAGATAACCCACAACGAAAATTGGTTGGCTTAGAGGTATCTGGCGAACAGCCGGCGGCCAATGGAGACGGCGTGTTTGTCGGTACGCAACGAGTCGGCGTAATCACCAGCGGCATGGTTTCTCCGATACTGCGAAAAAACATTGCGCTTTGCCGGGTTGACATTAAATATAGTGTGATAGAGACTCGCTTGGAAGTAGGAAAAATTGATGGGCACCAAAAAAGGATTCCGTGCAAAGTTGTGGCTTTTCCACATTTCGACCCCAAGAAAGAGCGGCTTCGAATCTCGGTGAGAGGGTAATATTTGAATGGATCGCACTGACCGTGAACTGTTAGCATATTTATAAATATTTTTAATAAACAAAGGAAATACCATGACTCGAGTTGCAATCATCGGTGCTGGCCCTTGCGGAACTTCTCAGTTGCGTGCTTTTGAAGCGGTAAGGAAGGGTGACGCATCCGATATCGAAGTCGTTTGTTATGAAAAACAGAGTGATTTAGGTGGGCTGTGGAACTATACATGGCGTACTGGGTTGGACCAATCTGGTGAGCCGGTCCATGGCAGTATGTATCGTTATTTGTGGTCAAATGGTCCCAAAGAGTGTTTAGAATTTGCCGATTATACTTTTGAAGAACATTTCGGCAGACCCATTGCCTCCTACCCGCCGCGCGCGGTACTTGCTGATTATATTCGCGGTCGCATCGTAAAAACGGGAGGTGACAAATTTATTCGCTTCAATACAGTGGTGCGTAGTGTTACCTATTCGAATGAATCGGAGCAGTTTATGGTGGCTGCGCATGATCTTAAAAACGATGCGTTGTCCTGTGAGCATTTTGATTTTGTAGTCGTTGCTTGCGGGCATTTCTCGGTGCCGAATATACCGCAGTTTGAAGGTTTTGACACGTTCAACGGGCGTATTTTGCATGCGCATGATTTTCGCGATGCATTGGAGTTCAAAGGAAAAAATATTCTGATTATCGGCACGAGTTATTCGGCCGAAGACATTGGCTCACAATGCTATAAATATGGTGCCAAGTCGATCACTTGCAGCTACCGCACCGCACCGATGGGTTTTCACTGGCCTGACAACTGGCGGGAAGTGCCGCTACTTACTAAGGTAGAAGGCAATACGGCGACCTTCAAAGATGGTAGTACTGCAGAGGTCGATGCAATTATTTTGTGCACCGGTTATCTGCATTATTTCCCATTTATATCGGATGATTTGCGACTGAAGACAACCAACCGGTTGTGGCCCATTAATTTATATAAAGGAGTTTTTTGGGAGGACAACCCAAAGATAATGTATCTCGGTATGCAAGACCAGTTCTATACATTTAACATGTTTGACGCGCAAGCATGGTATGCGCGCGATTATATATTGGGGCGAATTGCTCTACCGTCGATCGATGAAATGCGTGCGCATAGCATGAAGTGGCTCGCGCGAGAAGAGAAACTGGCGGGCGATGAGGAAATGATTTGGTTCCAAGGGGACTATGTACAGGAGTTAATTGACGAGACCGATTACCCAAGCTTTGATGTCGAAGGTGTGAATAAAACCTTCATGGAATGGGAACACCACAAACATGAAAATATCATGGGTTTTCGCGACAACGCCTATCGGTCACTGATGACCGGAAATATGCAACCGCTACACCACACGCCTTGGCTTGAGGCAATGGATGACTCTATGGAGAGTTATTTGAAAAAGTGAGGATAAGCTAGAGCGAGGGGTAACTCTTGTTTTTTAGCTCTTACTTTGTAACTAGTAGTAACGTAGTAACGTAGTAACTAGTAACGCCGGGCAGTTTAACCGCTGGAAACATATAACTCCCCCGCTGATGCAGGGGAATTATATGAGTAATACAAAACTATCTGATTAGATTCGATGTGAATCTTTTTAAGTGGGGACGACGTTAATCGCATGTAAGCCTTTTGGGCCTTTTTCCACATCGAAGGTAACAGACTGACCTTCGTTTAACGTTTTGAAACCCGTACCTTGGATTGCACGGAAATGAACAAACACATCTGCTTGTCCCTGCTCTTGGGCGATAAACCCGAATCCTTTAGATTCGTTAAACCATTTTACGACACCTGTAGCCATGAAAATTTACTCCAAATAAATAGAATGAGAAAAATTAATGAGAACTACGAATGAAGCAAAAGAGTCTGAGGATATAAAAAAGAAACAACTTAGAATAACCAAGATAACCAAAAACAACACTCATAGCATGGAAAATAATAGCATATTTGTAATAATAGTGCAACTTATTTAATCTTTTTCGTGAATCTCGCCAATAGCGGCGCGAATAGTATTTACCTGAAATCTTATTCGTTAATCCAGCAACCTGTACTTTCGCTGTCAAAAAATGTGACTTTACATTCCGTCCTTAATACCTCACTGAGTTTCCCGAGTACTCTCGAGCAGTAGTTTTGTTCATCCTGATCGGAATTGCGATAAACAGAAACTGCCACATGTTGAATGGGTGATTTTGAAACCCCCTTCAAAATATGTTGATCAGCCTCCCCAAGGTTCCATCCATAAATAACTAACTGAGCAGGGAGGGTTGCTAACACTCCGTTATATACCGTACTCAAATAATCGCTACTGCGGATTGATTTTTGCTTCTGCACGGAACTCCCTTCACTGACAAATATGGGTACGCTGCCAGGCTGTTCCCACGCATCTAGAATAGTTTCTAAAAGGCCGGCTCCTCCGGAAGAAATCTTTGTTTCGTTTCCCGACATATCTCGAACTAACGCAAGATTACCGTGTGGATAAAACACTAAGGGGCATTTCTGTTCACTCCTAATAGGGGTCTCCAATTCCTTCCAATCTGTAGAAAATACACCACCCGTTCCAAAGCAATCTTTAATTTTGCAACCATCTGCGTTATTGGAATTACCATGCATGATTGCCCAATATATAAGCAGGTCGTAATTAAGAGAAATAATTCGTTTAAATTGGCTGATAAAATCATAGATTAACCCAATTTTAGCCGTGACATCATCATGTGGCGGGTGAATATTTTGAACCGCCGAAGCTAATGATTTTCTTATCTCTTCATATACGTTTTTGGTTTTCTCATTTTCGATTCCCAGTATCTCATTGACTCTGGTTGCATCCGAAACCATGCGTAAAATAGTCTCGAAATTATCTGTTCCAATACATTTAAATATTTTTTTACCATCATCAGATAATAGTGGTTGCCCCATAACGAGTTCCTTTAATGAAGGGTAAGCGAAGCGATTATATACTGAGATGCTTGCACCATTTCCTAGCAGAATAGCCGTATTTTCAAAAAAAGCAGTACCGTTGGGAGTGTTGCGAAAGTCCCATTCTATGTCTCTCCAACAAACTATTTGTTCAGGCATAATTTAGTACCTACTCTTTTTTTATCAAAATAGCATTAAACAAAGTATTAACCAGTTTGATCTGGTTTAAAGGGCATAAGAAAAGGTTGTTCAGATTATTTGGATGCAATTTTTGATATGTAATTGCCGCCAGTAAAATGCCCATGCTGACAACTGAAGTTTGAAGAGGGCTGAATACTATATGGTGGTGGAAATATTGCATGTGCGAACAGGTTTCGAAGTAGTCCGTAAAGCAAGTAGCCGGTAAAACCTGCCGTATAAGTCTTGCAGCACGAGAAGCGGGCACAAAAAAGGACAACCGTTGTCGGTTGCCCTTTTTTTATTTTGGTGGAGGTGGCGGGAATCGAACCCGCGTCCGCAAGCCCTACGCGCATTGGCGACTACATGCTTAGTCTGCGTTTTTAATTTAACCATGTGTGTAAGTACGCAAACAAACGCACACACCGGTGAGCCCGATTAGTTTTTAACTGCCAGATAACGAGCAAATCCAGCTTGCGAGCCTTTATAATATGACCTTTCAACTCTCAACCTAAAGGCGAGTCAAGTGAAAGGGATAGCCGAACTAAGCGGCTAACGCGTAGTTGTCGTTGTTGGCAACTATAAGATGCAGGTGGATTAACGAGGTTAATCTGCTCCTCGGCATGCTCCAATGGTTTCGTGACCGACGTCGAAGCCAGTCACCCCCATTGACAATAGTATAGCAGATCAGTCGCTATTTGAGAAGCTATCCGCTCTTCAAAAGTCGGTGCTTGTCGCGTTCCCATTGTCGTTGCTTGACGGTTTCTCGCTTGTCGTATTGCTTTTTCCCCTTTGCCAACGCAATTTTCGCTTTGACTTTTCCACGTAGCCAATACAGGCTGAGGGGGACGAGGGTGTTACCCGCTCGTTCGACTGCTCCGATCAGCCGGCTAATTTCTTTTTGATGCATTAGCAATTTGCGCCTGCGGGTCGGTTGTGGGTCGATATGGGTGGAGGCGGATGGCAATGGTGAGAAATGTGCACCAACCAAAAAAAGCTCGCCACGCAGAATGCTGACGTAACTTTCCTTCAATTGGGCACGGCCGGCACGCAAACTTTTCACCTCCCAGCCATGCAAAACGATCCCAGCCTCGAACTCACGCTCGATAAAGTAATCGAAGCGCGCCTTTCGGTTGAGCACAATGGTATTCGAATTCTGTTTGCTGCTAGTCGCCATGACCATCCTTTGCGAGGTAAATTTGCTTGATCGTATGAGGATTATTTTAGTATACTACGTTAGTAAGTGTCACCCTTGTTATGTCGATCACCTTGTAGGAATTTCATGTATAAGATTGCACGTTCGGCATGGGTTATGCACAATGCAGAAAACATGTATTTGCTAGTCAACGATATCGAATCTTATCCGATGTTTTTACCTTGGTGTAGTGGAGCACAAGTGGTTGAACATCGCGAAGGTGGGATGATCGCACAAGTGCAAGTTTCGTTTCGAGGATTGAAACAATCGTTTACCACGCATAACCGTTTGATGCCTTTTGAGAGCATTTCGATGACACTGGTCGATGGCTCTTTCAGTGAATTAAGCGGGCTGTGGGAATTTAAATCTTTACGCGAGGACGCATGCAAAATCTCGTTTCATTTGCAATTCGATTTTTCCAATGTGGTGGTTGCAAAAATTGCCGGTCCGGTATACAAGTATATTGCCGACTCGATAATCGATTCATTTGTTGCACGTGCCAAACAAGTTTATGGGAGTTCGAAACGGCTATCAAGCGATGAATGCGGAGGCTAATATGATTCGTGTTGAGGTGGTTTGCGCGTTGCCGTACCGACAACAAGTCGAAGAGGTTGCGTTGTGCCCGCCAGTTAGTATCGAGCAAGCAATTCGTGCCACATCGCTTACCAAACAGTATCCGCAGATCGATTGGGAAAAAATAGTGGTTGGTGTGTTTGGCACCAAACACCCACGAGATTGGATACTGTCTGATGGTGACCGGGTGGAGATTTATCGCCCGCTTAATATGAGCCCGGTCGAAACTCGACGGCGGCGAGCAAAATTAAACCGATAATCATCGTTTAACTTCCGATTAAACTGTGATTGTGATAGTACGCGTATTTGGTTATAAATAATGCATCAGAAATCTCTGTTGGGATAAAATACTACGAGTTTTAATTGAGTTCTTGACTATGACAAATAAGCAGCCCCCCAATCTACTGGTTCATGGCATCAAACCATATGATCCGAAGAAAAATGAGGAGTATATGAGCACTCCCCAGTTGGAACACTTTCGTGCTATTTTAATAGCGTGGCGTTCTCATTTGAATGATGAGACCGCTAAATTGGTTGGCCAGATGCAAGATGAAACAGCCAACCATCCAGACCCGACCGATCGAGCCAGTCAGGAAATGGACATGGTGTTTGAATTACGCGGGCGCGATCGAGACCGTAAGTTAATCAAGAAAATTAGCGAATCGCTCGATCACTTAGAATTCGGTGAGTTTGGCTATTGTGAAAACTGCGGAGAGGAAATCGGACTCAAACGGTTGGAAGCGCGGCCTACTGCAGTACTTTGCATCGATTGTAAAATGCTCGATGAAATTCGTGAGAAACAACTTTCTTGATTACCCGTATTTGATTACCGGTACGTTTGCCGCTCTACTTTATTTGCCGGATAGAATTTCGGATATTGATAGCCAAATTGTTTGTGGCGATGATATTGCTTGTGTCGATGACAAGGAAGCACAGCATAATGTTCGGCGAGGGTGTCTATGTTCACATCGGCATTCACATCGGTCAGGTATTTGCCCGGTTGGTAACCGTAGCAAAACGCGATTGTATCACTCCCGCGGCAAGAGAATACTGGGCGACATGATCCACTTATCTGATTGATACCCTATAGAATATAGGCAATCAGATATTTATTTTCGCGCCCCAACCTGCCGGTACCGCAAGAATCCCAAAAAGCAACCCGATCGGAGAAAGTGGCAACGCCACGGGTAGAATCCTTGCCAGGATTTGCCGGTTAGCCATCGTAACTGTCACGCGCGGGAATATTGTGTTGCAACAGATACGCGTTGCAACAGAATTTTCATGGGCGAAGCGGTAGCGCGCAATTATATGGAAGTGTGATGAGTTCCGGCGCCGGGCCCGAGGGAGAGCCAACCCGCAAACGACCGTGTTGCGATGGGTCGGCGGGTGCAGTGCTGCTGAAAATGTATTGGTGATCGGTGATTTTGACTGCATCAACAATGACCCCAACTTTTTGCTCGTTTTGCTCCAAGTAGATTTTATCACCAGGAGAAATAGTCTCGACTTGGTCGACAATACCAGCAAGCATCCGCTGTTTTAGTTTGCCGAGATGGCGTAATCGAGAGATGATTTCTTGTCCCGAATAACAGCCTTTGGTGAAACTCACCCCGCCAACTAAATCGAGATTAATCATCTGTGGAACAAATGCCTCGATGGTTTGCGGGTAAATTTGTGGAATGCCCGAGAGGATGTCGTGCAATCTCCACCAATCGTCGTTTGCTCTGTGCTGGTGTTGGTAGGTTTGCAAAACAGCCGTCTCGCCAAGCAGGATTTGCCTCGGTGTGATGCCGTCGATTACGATACGAGTAATGTGATCATTAGGCTTTTCGTTGGTTTCACCAATGACCCCCAACAAGGCGATTTCCGGTTTTTCCTCTATCTTCACGCGGGCGCGTAACACGAATATTTTCAGGCGCGCAAGTAGTGTTTCTGCCACTGCCGCCGGCACAATCATCCAATATTCATGGCGATGTCGCACCAATCGTATCACTGAAAACGTACGCCCCTTCGAATTGCAATACGCCGTTAGTTGAAAATGTTTTATCTCGGCATTGTCTGCCAGAAGGGTCACATCGTTGCTGAGTTGCCCTTGCAAAAAAGTTTGGGCATCTTCGCCGGTTACTTTGATCACCGCCAGCGTGGACAAATCGACCGTGCACGGGAGTGCCATCTGGCTTTTCAAGCGGGCGAACATTGGTGAATCAGGCATAGTGTTGTGTATCATATCAGCAAAAAAATATTCCCGCATAAAGACCGGCAGTTGTCAGCCCTTTATACTTGACGCTAGGTACATCGGTCGTTATAGTAAACGCATAATTATTTTAGAGTTAGGCATTCTATCGCATGTCAACACCCCGCCCATTATCCCCGCACTTACAAGTCTATCGCCCACAATGGACTTCGGTCTTGTCTATTTTACATCGAGGTGCTGGTGTTGTGATGGCAATCGGTGCCTTGCTGTTAACTTGGTGGTTGTGGGCAGTCGGCGGTGGTGATAGCGGATATCAGTTCGCATATGGTTTTTTTACTTCGGTGTTTGGCAAAGTACTGCTTTTTATCTGGACCTTGTGTTCTTTTTATCATCTATGTAATGGAATCCGGCATTTACTATGGGATAGCGGGCTTGGCTTTGAACTTCCCGTTGCTTATTTAAGTGGTAAAATTGCGGTTGCGGTAGCCCTTGCCATGACAATAACCGTATGGCTTCTATGAACTCAGCTCCGACTAATCACTCCTCGACCATGCACAAAGGTTCGAGGCACTGGATGTGGCAACGCATTTCTGCGGTACTGCTGGTGCCGTTATCACTGTGGTTTGTGTATACCATCTTGAACCATATTGGCAATACCCAACAAGTAGCAGCGGCATGGATAGCCGACCCCAAAGTAGCGGTCGCACTGGGGGTGTATCTCGTGATCATGTTTTTCCACTCTCAGTTAGGCTTGCAAGTGGTCGTCGAAGACTATGTCTCATCAGAAAAAAAATGCAATGCCATTATTATGCTGATGAAGGTGGTCAACTTGCTTGCTGGATTGCTTGCGATATGGGCGGTATTGCGTATTGCGATTTTCTGAATGCATGATCGAGATGCATGAACAATAATGCATGAACAATAATGCATAAACAATAATGCATAAAAATCACCGACCGAATTAGCCGAGTTAAATTATGAGCAAAGCCTATCCTATTATCGATCACCAATACGATGTCGTTGTTGTTGGTGCCGGTGGTGCTGGTTTACGGGCAACCTTTGGGATGGCACTCGAAGGTTTAAATGTTGCATGCATCACTAAACTGTTTCCAACCCGTAGTCATACCGTCGCCGCCCAAGGTGGCATGAGTGCTGCCCTCGGCAACATGGGCGAAGACGATTGGCGGTGGCATATGTATGACACGGTCAAAGGCTCTGATTGGCTCGGGGATCAGGATGCGATTGAGTATATGTGCAAAGGAGCGGTCGATGCGGTCATCGAGCTTGAACATTATGGTGTTCCTTTTTCGCGTACCCCCGAGGGAAAAATCTATCAGCGGGCGTTTGGTGGCATGACCACGCATTATGGCGAAGGGCAAGCGCAGCGCACCTGTGCGGCGGCAGATCGAACCGGGCATGCGATCTTGCATGCGCTGTATCAGCAATCTCTCAAGCACCACGCTGAGTTTTTTATCGAATACTTTGCTATCGACTTGATCATGGAAGACGGAGAATGCAAAGGCGTAATAGCATTGGACTTAGATGGCGGGCAACTGCACCGCTTCGCGGCCAAAATCGTGGTGCTGGCAACCGGCGGGTATGGCAGAAGTTATTTTTCCTGCACATCGGCACATAGTTGCACTGGTGATGGCGGTGGGATGGCGTTGCGTGCTGGGCTACCATTGCAAGACATGGAATTTACCCAGTTTCACCCGACCGGTATTTATGGTTCGGGATGCTTGATCACCGAAGGTGCTCGCGGTGAAGGTGGTTACTTAACCAACTCGAAAGGCGAACGATTTATGGAACGTTACGCTCCGAATGCCAAAGATCTTGCTTCTCGGGATGTGGTTAGTCGAGCCATGACTATGGAAATTCGTGCCGGATTAGGCGTCGGTCCAGAGAAAGACCACATCCACTTGAACCTTTCGCATCTGGGGCCCGAAGTGCTCGCGGAGCGTTTACCGGGCATCTCCGAATCCGCTAAAATTTTTGCTGGTATCGATGTGACCAAAAAGCCGATTCCAGTATTGCCAACAGTACACTACAACATGGGTGGCATTCAGACGAATATTCACGGGGAAGTAGTCACTCTGAAAGACGGTGACCCCGGACATGTGATTTCTGGACTCATGGCAATTGGCGAAGCCGCGTGCGTATCGGTGCACGGTGCTAACCGGCTGGGTTCAAATTCCTTGCTTGACATCGTAGTATTTGGACGTGCTGCTGCGCAACGTGCGCGGGAATTAATCAAACCAGGCAGTGCTAAACCAAGTTTGTCGAGCTCTGCTGGAGATGAAATTATCAGCCGTTTTGATCGCATCCGCTACTCTTCCGGCGATACACCAACAGCGAAATTACGCCTCGATATGCAAAAAATCATGCAAAACTATTGCGCGGTTTTTAGAACCAGCGAAATCATGGAAAAAGGCAAACTCAAATTGGCGGAATTAAGTGCTGGCTTTGATGACATCAAAGTGACCGATCGCTCGCTAGTTTGGAATACTGATTTGATTGAAACGCTTGAACTCTATAATTTATTTGTGCAGGCGGTCGTGTCGATGCACTCTGCCGCCAACCGCACGGAAAGCCGTGGTGCGCATGCCCATGAAAATTATCCCGATCGTGACGATGCGAATTGGATGAAACATACTCTCGTGTGGTTGCCCGATTTAAAGGCAGAGCCGATCATCGACTATAGACCAGTGCACGACTATACTCTGACCGACGAGGTCGAGTATGTTAAGCCGAAGAAACGCGTTTATTGATATCCATGAATTTATTATTTGCACTACTTGCTACCGGTATTTAACAAATGGCTGAATTCACCCTACCCGCTAATTCAAAAATTGTTGAAGGGAAACAGTATCGTGATACTACCTCGGGACATCTGCGTACGGTGCAGATATACCGCTGGGATCCGGATAATGGTATCGGGGTCGGGAATCTACCTCGTGTGGACACTTATGAAGTGGATGTTGATGCCTGTGGTCCGATGGTGTTAGATGTCATTTGTCACATCAAAGACACCATCGACAGCACACTAACTTTTCGCCGTTCCTGCCGCGAAGGGATTTGTGGGTCGTGCTCGATGAATATCAACGGTGTCAACACACTTGCATGCCTCCAATCCTCTGCTGAAATTAAAAAGGATATTAAAATTTATCCGTTGCCACACATGTCGGTTATCAAGGATTTGGTGGTTGATATGAACCACTTCTATGCACAATACGCATCGATAGAACCGTGGTTGAAAACGACTGATGAAGCACCGGCACGCGAACGCCTGCAATCTGAAGAAGACCGGCAAAAATTGGACGGGCTGTACGAATGCATACTATGTGCTTGTTGTTCAACCAGTTGCCCGAGTTACTGGTGGAATGGCGACCGCTATCTGGGTCCGGCCGCGTTGTTGCAATCATATCGATGGCTTGCTGACAGCCGCGATCAAGCTGAAGATGAGCGGCTTACGCAATTGGATGACGCATTCAAACTATACCGTTGCCACACGATCATGAACTGCACCAAGGCTTGCCCGAAAGGATTAAATCCTGCCAAGGCAATTGCAAAAATCAAAAAGCGCATTATAAGAAAAGAATCGTAGAAACGGCATCGCAAAAAATCGGAGGTCCGCGTGACTGACAAGGATGCAGTAAAAAAGCGGCTGGTGTGGCATTGCCGCCGGGGTAGCAAGGAGTTAGACCTTATTTTATCAACTTTTGTTCATGATCATTACGATCACTTGAATGAATCGGAGCAACAGCTGTTTGCACTACTGCTGGAGAGCCCCGATCCGCAACTAGCAGGCTGGCTTCACCACGGAGTACAGCCAACTAACCAGGGAATGGAAACCATTGTCAAACGAATTTTGTCTGCCAGTCGCAGTTCGAGTCCTACCGCGTAAATGGGTTTTCGCGGTGCTCGTGGTAGCACATGGCTTACCATTACCGATTGTAGTTTGGGTGCACGCTGGTGTGGATGTGCAACTTTTTGGATTGCCTGGGTGGTTATGGATTAGCGCGATACTTGCAGCATCTCTTGCATGGGAACTGCGTAAACAGTATTTTGCTTCGAACGCCAAGCAGTTAGAGGTAACTACCATGAACCAGTGGCTACTTTATGGCGGGGCTATGGGCAATAAAATTCGACTGATCAATGATTTCGACGGCGGTTGGTTTATATTATTGTTGGTTGCGCAAGGGCAGTACAAATACCGTCTGGTGATCCAATCAAACCGACAACCCCACGATCAATTACACCGTTTTCGTGTTTTATTACGCACGCGTTCAACCGATTGAAGGCGTGAAATCGCTTCATGCGCGGTCTCACTACTGACAGCAGCAGCGCATCCGGTTTGTTAGCGTCCTTCCAGCGTTGGTGCACCTATAATACACAAAGGCGTAGAACTGAGCAAATACGTGTGCCAAATGAATTTCGACACCATTAAAACAGGCGTACTGGCAAGAGTGCGACGGCATAATTTTTCGATAACGTCATTGATCGCTACGGTAGCCGCGGTTTTGAGGATTGGATGACCGGGAATGTCGCCAACATCAGAGTTCGAGAGTGATTGTATGGCGTCGTGCCATTCGAAAATGGTTAGCGTTTTTCGAGCATTTTTTAGGTCTTGTTTAAAGGCACGTTACCGAGCAATTTCTGACTAAACATCGCTAACATCGGTTAGAATGGTTAGCATTAACTTGCAAAATCACGCAAGTATTCATCATTATGGCAAAAATTCTTGTCTTGCACGGACCTAACCTGAACCTACTAGGGGATCGTGAACCGCATATCTACGGGAATACTGACCTCGGCACAATCAACCTGCGGTTGAAAAAGTTGGCGGCAAAAGATCAGCATGAACTAGATTGTCAGCAGAGCAATGTGGAAGGTGAACTGATCGACTGGGTGCATCAAGCTGCTATCGGTAGTGTTGATTTTATCATTATCAACCCGGCCGCTTTCACGCATACTAGCATTGCCATCCGTGATGCTTTGTCGGCAGTGGCTATCCCGTTTATCGAGGTACATTTGTCCAATGTGTACGCCCGCGAAGCGTTTCGTCAGCACTCTTACTTTTCAGATGTCGCTATTGGTGTGATTTCAGGGTTGGGCGTGAGGGGCTATGAGTTTGCGTATACAGCGGCGGTAGATTATTTGCACAAATTGCGTGATGCCTAATTGTTTTTTTTATTGAGCCGATTGTGGAGTAAGGTATGAATTTACAAGAAATAAAAAAACTGATCGAATTGTTTGAAGATTCGACGTTGACCATGCTTGAAGTTACGGAAAAAGATGACAGTGTCCGGTTAGTCCGGGAACCTGCTCAAGAAGTTAATAAAGCGAGTGAACAGGCGATAGTGGTACAACCACCAGTGGTAATTGATCCACCAATTGTCGCTACCCCCCCTGCAGGAAAAGTTGTGACCGCACCGCTAGTTGGCACTTTCTATGGCTCGCCGTCTGCCGATAGTAAACCATATGTTGTGATTGGATCGACAGTCAAAGTGGGTGATACATTATGTTTGATCGAGGCGATGAAGACTTTTAACCAAATTGAATCTGATGCCGCTGGTCGGATTTCAGTTATCCATAAAAATAGCGGTAACCCAGTTGAGTATGGAGAGCCGATGTTTGTGATCGATTTGGCATGACTCAATCTATTAAGAAACTGGTCATCGCGAACCGTGGAGAAATCGCATTACGCATCCTGCGCGCATGCCGCTGTCTTGGGATTCGAACCGTAGCATTACATTCTGATGTCGATGGTGATGCCAAATATGTTCGACTTGCCGATGAATCGGTATGCATCGGTCCGGCACCTGCGGCGCAGAGTTACCTTAACAATGTTTCGGTGATCTCTGCTGCTGAAGTTACTGAAGCAAATGCAATTCATCCGGGCTATGGCTTCTTATCGGAAAATGCTGTTTTTGCCGAGCAAGTCGAGCAGAGTGGGTTTATATTGGTTGGTCCCCGTCCTGAAACCATTCGTTTGATGGGCGATAAGATATCCGCGATCCGAGCGATGAAAAATGCCGGGGTGCCGTGTATACCTGGGTCGGGCGGGGCTGTCCCCAACAATGATGATCAAGCCGCCCTCAAAATTGCGCAACAAATCGGCTTTCCGTTGCTCATCAAAGCTTCCGGTGGTGGTGGAGGTAAGGGCATGCGGGTGGTGCACAAAGCAGCCAAACTTCTTGAAATGCTTGCGCTGACCCGCCAAGAAGCCATGGCGGCATTCGGTAGCGACATAGTGTACATGGAACGATTTCTGACTAAGCCACGGCATGTCGAATTCCAAATATTGGCTGACACACACGGTAACGTGGTCCATCTAGGTGACCGCGATTGTTCGATGCAAAGAAATTACCAAAAAGTAATCGAAGAAGCCCCGGCACCTGGCATTAGTGAAGACAAACGACAAGAAATTGGCGCGCTTTGTGTTGAAGCTTGTCGAAATATTAACTATCGGGGGGCGGGCACTATTGAGTTTTTATACGAAGATGGTGAATTCTTTTTTATTGAAATGAATACGCGTATCCAAGTCGAACATCCAGTCACCGAAATGATCACCGGTATCGATTTGTTGCAAGAACAAATTCGCATTGCTGACGGGCAGAAACTCCGCTTTTCACAAAAGGATATTCGCCTCAACGGACATGCTTTCGAGTGCCGCATCAATGCCGAAAACACTAAAGATTTCATGCCTTCACCCGGCAAAATTACCCAGTACCACATGGCTGGAGGCCCCGGGGTACGGGTCGATTCACATGTTTATAGCAATTATGTAGTGTCGCCGTATTATGACTCTATGGTGGCAAAAGTCATCACCCACGGCATGCACCGTGAGGAGGCATTGGCACGGATGGATGGAGCATTGCAAGAAATGGTAGTCGAAGGCATTCAGACCAATTTGCCGTTGCACCGCGAGTTGGTTCAAGATAAATTGTTTATGCGTGGAAGTTTGGACATACACTATCTGGAGAAAACGTTTTTGCAAACGAAGTATACGGCTAGTTAGTCATAAGTTTCTATAGTGAGTGGTTCCCGAAAAAACTTGATTGCACTACCGGCGGCTAACAATCCTCCACTGATTTCAATAATATTAAGATATGCGAAGTGAATAACAACCTCAATACTCGCTTTTCCGACATGTTTGGCATGCTATTTTGGATAATAGCGGGGGGGGCGGGTTTTGTTTTGCTGGGTTGGCAGATGCAGATTTTTTTAATAGCGAACTATGGACAGCATCCTGGCTACCGCGATTATCTGGAGCATTTTTGTGATCTCACCGCATGCGAACTTCCGCTACAGCAAGATACTTATAGATTGACATTGTCTCAAGTCGAAGTGGTACCCCACCCATTTCAACCCAATGTTCTGATACTGATGATCAAATTGATTAACAAGGCAGATTTTGTTCAGCCATACCCGACGTTGCAACTCACGCTCACCGATCGAGAAGGGTGGGTGGTAGGACGGCGTGCATTTTCTCCCCAAGACTATTTATTGGAAGAGCAATTGAACCGACTAATACCCGGTGAATTGAGTGCAGTGCAATTAGCGTTGGCACATCCGCATGAAAAAGTAGTTGATTTTGAAGTAAACATCTTACCCTCGAAAGTAAGCAACAATTAACCACCATCATTGCTGAAAATAACTATGGATGATGGATATTTCGGCGCACAGCGCATCTGAAAACTGTTAAAATTTAAGTCTCAAAACATGCTCAATTACCAAGCATGTTGAATTAAATATGTTTAACCAGCACGTACTCTTTTACTCCCATCATTTGTCCTACCAAATTCTATGAAAGCCGACTTAATCAATACGACACAAGTAAAAAAAAACCAATTGTCTGAGCAAGTGAAAGATGCACTGGAGCAGTATTTTGAAGACTTAGATGGTCAACAAGTCAGCGGGGTGTACCAAATGGTATTACGCACAGTTGAAAAACCATTACTCGAAACAGTGATGAAACATACTAGGAAAAACCGCAGTAAAGCCTCTTTGATACTTGGTATGGATCGAAATACATTGCGCAAAAAACTGGTACGGCATGGGATCGATAATTGAGTATGTTGCAGCGTTCACTGTATTGCCAATACTCGAAGGTTTTTTGACATACCGCCCATGAAAGTCAACTCGGTTGCTAGGGCATTAGTGAGTGTGTCTGATAAACGAGGAATTGCAGAATTCTGTCGTGGATTAGCAGAACTCAAAATTGAGATTCTGTCAACCGGTGGGACCGCACGGATATTGAAAGAAAATGGCATCATGGTCACCGAAGTATCCGAATATACTGGGTTCTCAGAAATCATGGATGGCAGGGTTAAGACCTTACACCCAAAAGTATACGGCGGAATACTCGGGCGAAGAGACGTCGATGAACAGGTTATGCGCGCGCAGGGAATATTGCCGATCGATTTGGTGGTTGTAAATTTATATCCATTCGTAGAAACCGTAGCAGCACCCGATTGCAAGCACGAACAAGCGATTGAAAATATCGATATTGGGGGGCCAGCGATGATACGCGCGGCTGCCAAAAATTATCAGGATGTTGCCGTAGTCATCGATCCGAATGATTATGTGGAGGTGCTTACGCAGTTACGGGAACAAAACCATATCGCTGCAGAATTTCGCGTAAATTTGCAAGCCAAAGCATTTCGGTATACCGCTCTCTATGATACCGCTATTGCGAACTATCTTAGCGAAATGGGGACTCAGGCGGCAGATTTTCCAGATCAACTCTATGTGCAACTTTGCAAAAAACAATCTCTGCGGTATGGTGAAAACCCCCATCAACAAGCGGCGTTTTATGCCGAACAAGGCGGCGGTGCGAATGTTTCAAGAGCAAAGCAGCTATCGGGTAAAGAACTCTCGTTTAACAACATTGCTGATCTCGATGCTGCCCTCGAGTGCGTCAAACAATTTGCTCAAGATCATGCTTGCGTGATCATCAAACATGCGAATCCTTGCGGGGCGGCGGTTGCTAAAAAGCAAACCGACGCGTATCAACGCGCCTACAATACTGATCCGAAATCCGCGTTCGGCGGCATCATTGCTTTTAATTGTCCGCTTGAAGGCGAGACAGCGGTTGCCATACTACAACAGCAATTTGTCGAAGCGATTATCGCACCCATGGTATCCGCCGAAGCGCGAGAAGTGGTCGCGGCCAAAGAGAATGTTCGGTTACTTGAATACGGTGAATGGAAAACCACCGAGATGGATAGCACGCGCCTTGATTACAAAAAAGTAAACGGCGGTTTGCTTGTTCAGCATGCTGATGTATTGCTCCACCACTCGTTTAAAGTAGTGACTGAATGCACACCGGATGATGCCCAACTGGAGGATCTATTGTTTTCGTGGAAAGTGGCAAAATTTGTTAAATCCAATGCCATTGTCTATGCCGCTCAGCAAGCTACCATCGGTATTGGTGCCGGTCAAATGAGCCGTGTCGATGCGGTACACATTGCGATGATCAAGGCACAGCATGCCGGTTTTGCGGTAGGCGATTCAGTGATGGCGTCAGATGCATTCTTTCCATTTCGCGATGGAGTAGATACTGCCGCTCAAGCAGGGGTGCGGGCAGTTATCCAGCCTGGCGGTTCGATGCGTGACGACGAGGTGATTGCTGCCGCGAATGAACACAACATCGCTATGGTGTTCACGGGCATGCGTCACTTCCGACATTAGTCGAGTAGGAGCAAAATTATGTCGTCTAAATATCGGGTGATTATTAGCGGTGTGGTACGAGCGGAGAGATCGCGCGAACAAGCGATTGAGGCTTTAGCAACATTATTTCATTCGACGCGCGAAAAGATGGAGGCATTAATGCGTGGGCAGGAGACCACGTTGAAAAAGGAATATGATCGCAAAAGCGCCGAAAATATCTATCAGTACATATACGACATGGGCATTGAGTGCCGGATAGAAAAAATCAGGACGACGGATGAAGACGTTTCTGAATCAACCGATGATTCCAAAAACGAAACCACTAAGCAAGCCGCACACGAATCGCCATTACTTCGTTTTGTCAAAGTCAATACCGAATATTATCGAAAGCAGTTTGCTAAATTTGGCGATTGTTCACAGCCATCTTTTACCATCACTTGGCATTGGCCATCATTTTTCGTATTCTTTTTTTGGGCAATGTATCGAAAGTTATGGCTCTTGGCAGGAGTCAGATTCGTCGGTAATTTATTGTTGTTGTTGGTGGCGATGCCCCAGCCGGTTTACTGGATTTGGTTATTGCTTTGGCCACTGACTGCGAACTACCTGTATTTCCGTCATGTATGCCGGCAGGTTCGTGTGCATAGCGATAAAGACGACAGCATAGATAAAGACGACAGCACAGATAAGGACATTTTTAGTTCGGGAGGGGTTAGCCGTGCGGCAGTATGCTTAGGGGTGGTGCTACTAGTTACCATCTCATTTAACGACCTTTTCGTCGATCGGTTGTGGCAAGAGTATGCCGACCATATCGAGGAAACCATGCCATTGGGTTCGCAACAACGTGGTGATCGATCAGTCATTGAAAACATCTCCGAACAGGATGCGCCAGTGAAAAGAACATTGTTATCGTTGGGTCTGCTTGCAAAAACCTTGAAATTACTGGTGCTAAATAGCGATGACCAGGAGAAAGCATTATCCACATTTCGCCAAGAACTCGAACGGAAATCATTCAACGATGCATGGGGTGGCACGATTATTCTCAGGCGAGAAGCCGGTCAATTGGTGTTGATCTCTGCTGGGCCCGATGGTGAATTTGATAACGATGATGACATTTTGCAATTTACCCCAGTCGATACCTTATTGCCCTTGTGATTGAATCAATGAAAGTATTGATCATAGGTGGTGGCGGGCGTGAACATGCATTGGCGTGGAAAGTGGCACAGTCGGACTATGTAGAGCAAGTGGTTGTGGCTCCCGGCAATGCCGGTACGGCGGGCGAGAAAAAAATAGAAAATGTTGATATTTGTGCTGATAATATCGATGCATTGGCAGATTTTGCTGCCGATAGACGCATCGATTTGACGATTGTCGGGGCAGAAACTCCATTGGTGATGGGTGTGGTCAACTTATTCACCGAACGAGGGCTGAAATGTTTTGGTCCGACGAAAGCAGCGGCACAGTTTGAAGGTTCAAAAATCTTTGCGAAAAAATTTCTGCAACAATATGAGATTCCAACCGCTGCCTACTGTAGTTTTACCGATACCGATGCTGCTATTGCATATTGCCAGACAAGTGATTTTCCGCTTGTCATCAAAGCCGATGGATTGGCAGCCGGCAAAGGAGTGGTGATTGCTGAATCTCGGAGACAAGCCGAGACAGCGATTATAGATATGCTGAGCGAGGGGCGTTATGGCGATGCCGGCCGCCGCGTGGTGATTGAGGAATTTCTGCAAGGCGAAGAAGCGAGTTTCATTTGCATGGTAGATGGTCGATCAATCTTACCGATGGCTACTAGCCAAGATCATAAATCTGCGTACGACAAAGATACTGGGCCGAATACTGGTGGCATGGGCGCGTGTTCTCCCGCACCGATCGTGGATGCGGCTATGCATGAGAAAATTATGGAGATGGTAATGTGCCCGACGGTCAACGGAATGGTGAATGAGGGGCTACAGTATACTGGTTTCTTGTACGCAGGCTTGATGATTGGCACCGATGGCGTTCCGAAAGTCCTTGAATTTAATTGTCGGTTTGGTGACCCTGAAGCCCAACCGATCATGTTGCGAATGCGTTCTGATTTAGTGGCTCATTGCTTGGCTGCGATTGACGGAAAACTCGATGGCGAATGTGCTAAATGGGACGATCGCTATGCTCTCGGCGTGGTCATGGCATCTGCAGGGTATCCTGGCAAGCCGGTGCTAGGTAGTGCAATTGAAGGGTTGGATCGAGATTTCACACCGCAGAAAGTTTTTCACGCCGGCACCACTTTGGTCGATGGACAAATTGTCACCACCGGCGGTAGAGTAATCTGTGCAACTGCAACCGGCCAGACGATACATGCTGCACAAAACGCCGCCTACCAGATGGTGAAACAAGTTCATTGGGACGGGAGTTGGTATCGCACGGACATTGGACATAGAGCAGGGTTGCGGGAAAAGGCAGAATCGAAGTGAAGACGATGCTGAAAGTGTGGGTCGCCAGCGTATGCGTATTATCCTTCATGCAAGCGGTGTGGGCACAAACGGACTGCCAGTTGGAAACAGCTGCCTGGCGGCATATGGAAAGTGCCCGCATTGCGTTAGTGAATGATGAAGGGAAGAAAATTCAACTGGAAGCACGCATCGCAGATGAGCCGTTAGAGCGAGCAGGGGGATATCAGTACATTTGTGCAGACGTGATTTTGCGTACCGCAATTTTGTTTCGTTATAATGCACCTACCGCCGCTCAATTCCACATGAATAATGTTAAAGCACCGCTCGATATCGGTTTTTTTGATGAGCATGGAGTATTGACTCAGTCGATGGTGATGTATCCCTATACCGATGGCAATACGCGGTTATATGGGCCGATGCAAAGCTTCCAATATGCCCTTGAGGCACCCCAAGGATTTTTTCACGAAAAAAAAATGTCCGCAGGTTCCACGCGATTGCTACTGAAAAGATTACCATAAGTACACATGGTTGAACTAAAAACACTCCCGGAACCGTGTGAAATGCAATGTGGCCTGTGGCGAAGCCCGCTCGAGTTGTCACAATTATTTTCACAGCCAGCGACACCGATGTATCCATTTCGCCATCGCGGAAAGTTATATTGGTTGCAATCATTAGTCGAAGAAGGGGGCCGGGTCGGATTGATATGCGAGCATGAATGTATGACGCCACCAGGCTTCAACATCCGCACGACGGTGCACGAATATGGCGGCAAGTGCTTTTGTGTGTTCGGCGATAAAATCATCTTCAACAATCTCAATGATGGAAGAATATATAGCCAACATTTGCTCGCGGATGCTACCCCCATTGTAATCACTGCCATACCACCACCCGGGCACTGTATGAGTTTTGCTGATTTGCATCCTGCAGTTCAACATAACATGGTATTTGCAGTGATGGAGAGTAGCGAATGTGATGGAGTGAAGCGAGATTCGCTAGTTGCTATCGATTTATCGCGGTTGTCTGATCCCGGCAATTTGGTCGAACCAGTTACGATTTCCAAAGGTGCCGATTTCTACGCCTGCCCGGTGCTTTCTGCAGATGAAACAAGGATCGCATGGGTTGAATGGAATGACCCGTTCATGCCGTGGGACCAGAGCCGGCTAGTGGAGGCAGAGTTGCGGGGTGAGATGATGTCAATCGAAGCTCATCGCTGCCAAGTATTGGTTGACCGAGAGAATTGCGCGGTGTGTCAACCCGGTTTCCTTGCCGATAACAGTTTGTTGTTCGTCAGCGATAGCGAAAATAACAATTTCTGGAATTTTTTTCGCCATACAAAAGGTACGATTGAGCAAATTACGGATGATCAGTACGAATATGGTGAAGCGCATTGGGTCTTCGGGAAAAGCCGCTGGCAAGCGATTAGCAAGGAAAAAATCATCGCGGTTTCGAGTAATCACGAAGGCGATTGTATACATGAGATTACTCTCGCTTCGGGCAAGAACACTCCGCTTTTCGAGCGAGTGGCGATGTGCGCAGATTTATGGGTGAGTACCATCGAACAATCCTCGAATGTCCGCGAGGATGAATTACTATGGATTGCCGGCTACGCGGAGCGCGAAGCGGAAATCTGTGCGCTCAATCGGATAACTGCAGATAGACGTACAATGTATGCACCCGCCATTAATATTCCACATGGGGTAAGCGCACCCAAGGCGATTACTTATTCTACCCGTGACGGGCGACAAGCCTATGCATATTTTTATAGCCCCTACAATCGACGCTATCGAACTGTGCCCGAGGCGAAACCACCATTATTGGTGACCGTGCATGGTGGGCCAACTAGCCGAGCAACACCAGAATTACACCCGATCAAGCAATTCTTTACTTCGCTTGGATACGCCGTGCTCGATATTAACCATCGTGGTAGTACCGGTTATGGTCGTGCTTATCGACAGAGTTTGCTGGGTCAATGGGGGGAGGGCGATGTCACCGATATCGTCGATGGCATCCGTTATGTTATTGCGCAAAACTGGGCAGATGCTGATTTGATATTTATCCGTGGCGGTAGTGCAGGTGGTTACGCAGTATTGCGCGCACTGACGCTGTTCCCCGAGATATTTGCCGGCGGTGCATGCTATTACGGTATTGGTAATTTGATTACGTTAGCCAAAATGACCCATCGCTTTGAAGGTTGCTACACCGATCGTCTGGTCGGTGAGGTATTCAACCCCGCCACTGCCTCGCAACCCGCCAGTCGCTTTGTTAAACGCTCTCCCAGTTTTCAACTTGATCGCTTGGAGTGCCCGTTAATTTTATTTCAAGGATTGGATGATAAAGTGGTTCCACCGACGGTTTCCCGCGAAGTGGTTGAACTCCTCAGCCAAAAAGGAATTCCCCACGAGTATGTTGAATACGAGAACGAGGGGCATGGTTTTCGTCAATTGCCAACCCGTATCGATTCACTGCAACGAGAAACCGATTTTTTCGCCACAATTATTCAAACTAAAATTGACGTTAGAGTGCTATAAGCATGAACTTGGAGATTTTTTTGCCAGCCATATCATGACATTACCAACAAAAATATTTTGCTGTACGGGTGGTTGTACCATGCAATTCACTGAGAATATTTGAAATAAATATCATTGAGATTGTCTACGGGCTGCTCCCTATTGGCTTAACTATTTTTATCGGTTTCTTAGCAAAGCACTTTCTGATTAGCGAAGAAGCACCGTGGATGGGTCTTAACAAAGTTGCGTTCTATCTGCTGATGCCGTGTTTGGTTATCGCCACTTCGATGAACGCAGAGATTACTAATATTCCCGGTTGGAGCATTGTAACCGTGCTGGTGGTCGCCCTCTTGTTGATCATCGCCGTGTTGGGTTTGTTTTATTCGATCAGTGTAAAAAGTGCATCATTCAAAGCAAGTTTTTCGTCAGTATTCCAAACTGCAACACGTTGGAATGTTGCTATTTCATTAGCAATTGCCAACCAAATTGATGGGTCTGAAATAAGTTCGATCATCGCGCTAGCAGTAATTGTGTTGGTTCCGCTTATCAACATTATAAATGTGGCGTTGTTGGGAAACCTGGCTACCGATCGCCGTATTTCTCTGATGGGATCGCTCGGAAAAATAATCACCAATCCAATCATTGTCGGTTGTTTGATCGGTATTTCACTTTTTATGGTTCAAATAGAAGTTTGGCAACCTGTGCAAAGCACGCTGAACACATTGGCAGATGCGTCCATTGTGGTTATTTTGTTGAGTGTTGGTGCCGGGCTAGAATTATCAAATCTTTCAGTCGCTCGGCACCACATATTCATATCATGCGCGTTGAAACTAATCTTCATGCCATTAATCGTGCTGACAATTTCCTTGTTCCTTGAATTCAGCCATACGGTTTTGATCGGTATGATGGTTGTCTCGGCGGTACCAACTGCTGTGCACGGCTATGTACTTGCGCGCGAAATGGGCGGTGATGCGCCACTTTACGCCAATATAGCGTCGTTGCAACTGGCGATATCATTTCTCACGATTCCGTTCTGGATTTGGATTGCAGAAATGCTATAAGGTGCGTCGGTGCAAGATGTTTCTATGGTGGTTAGTGGCAAAAATGTGGCATAATATCATCGTCTAAATTTTCGGTATAACCATCAATAAAATGTGAGGATATCACTATGAGTTTCTTTATTTCGGATGCGTGGGCACAGAGCGGCGGCGGTAGCAGTCTAATCAGCGTATTGCCGCTGGTGCTGATCTTTGTAGTTTTTTATTTACTGTTGATTCGCCCGCAACAAAAACGTGCGAAGCAACACAAAGCCATGGTGGCGGATTTATCTAAAGGTGATGAAATCGTTACCAACGGTGGAACTTTGGGGATAATTTCTAAAGTTGGGGAGCACTTTATCACCCTCGACATTACTAAGGAAGTCAGCATCAAAGTGCAACGCACAGCAATTGCACAAATGATGCCGAAGGGAACGTTCAAGCCGGAAAAAGCATCATAGATTCGTTTATTTCCGGTTGGGTATCATTTTATAATGATGCGCCTAACCGATTTCTAACGATTGGCTGCTTGCAGTTTTCTGCGGCTATATAGTTTGAACGTAGCACCTACCAAACTACGGATTCATATCTATGTGCAACATCTGCTCGGTAGCGGGCATCTGGTTCGAATGCGTGCGCTTGCACGTGTACTAGCAAATGGCGGGCATTGCGTCACATTAATTTCCGGTGGGTTGCCGCTTGATCATTTCGAAGATGAAAAATATGTGTTGTTGCAACTACCGCCCATCAAAACTGAAGAGGGGAATTTCAGTACCTTGTTGCAAGCCGATAGCACTCCGGTTTCTGCCGATTTTAAGCAGCACCGAAGTTCGCAATTATTGGAGCAAGTCGCTCAAGATTCACCGGATGTGTTGATTATTGAGACCTTTCCTTTTGGTCGGCGGGCGTTGCGCTTTGAGTTGGTTCCGCTACTGAAAATGGTGAAAAAAATGAACCCGAGGCCGCTGACTATATGCTCGTTACGTGATATTTTGCAATTGCGGACGGCCGAACGTTACCAGCAAACAGTTGATGAGGTGGATGCATGGTTTGATTATCTGTTGGTGCATGCCGATCCTACTGTGGCGACTCTCGAAGAGACATTTCCTCTTGCGAAACGATTCGAAGAGAAAATTGTCCATACCAATTATGTATATGAACGGCGTTACGTTGCAAGCGGTCGTGCGGCGGAACATTCGTCCGTAGAAAACGAGGTCATCGTCTCGGCGGGTGGCGGGGCAGTTGGTTTCCGCTTGCTTGAAACTGCGATCGCTGCCCAACGGCACAGCTGCTTGAAAACTTTCGTTTGGCGGATATTGGTCGGGCGAAGTATGACAGCCTCCCGATTTGCTCTATTAAAAAAGCAAGCAGATCGGAAAAGCAAACTCATTGTCGAATGGAACCGCCCAGATTTTATCGAGTTGTTGGAGAAATGTGTAGTATCGGTTTCTCAATCTGGTTACAACACGGTGATCGATACGATTGTCGCTGGTTGCCGTTCGGTATTTGTACCATTTTCACAGTATGGCGAGACCGAACAACGGCATCGTGCAGAGAAATTTTCCAACTTGAGGCGAGCGATCATGTTGCCGGAAGATGCTTTGAATCCTAAACAACTCGCCTTTTCAATTGATCGAGCGGCTGAATTGGACTTATCAAAATGTCTGCCAATACGGGTTGATGGGGCGATGAAGAGCAGGCTTTTTATCGAACAAATTTTTGCCAATAAAATTGAACACAATAACGATGCCAGATTGGGTTGAGACGCTCTATTGCGAATTAGATGAATGGAACTTCGACGGAGTTGAGGCGACTTTCTGGTGGCGCGACGACGATGCACAATCGCCTTCTCCAGCACTCGATCGAGTTCTTGATCTCGCACAACAGTATGGAGTCCAGATTGCGCTTTCGGTCATCCCCGAACCGATGGAGAATGCATTAGCGACACGTTTGAAAACCGCGTCAGCGACGGTGTTGCAACATGGGTTTTCCCATATTAATTACGCACCATCGGGCGAAAAAAAGATGGAGTTGGGTGACCATCGACTAGGCACGATTGTGTGCGACCAGTTGGTAGCCGGTTTTTCCGTACTTGACAGTGTATTCGGCGATCAATTTATACCGGTGCTGGTGCCGCCATGGAATCGCATAGCACCGTCCTTATTGAGGAGTTTGGCAAAAATCGGCTTTATCGGACTTTCTACGTACGATGCGCGTCAGACGGATATGGCTACATCAGGCATTCGTTCGGTCAATACCCATGTCGATATCATCGATTGGAAACACGGCAAGCGGTTTATCGGTGCACAGCGAGCGAGCAAATCCATCGTCGAGCATTTGCGCGGTCGACGGCTGGGTATGTTTGATAGTGCCGAACCGACAGGTCTTTTGACCCACCATCTTGTTCATGATGCCGAGTGCGATCAGTTTTTGAGCGAACTATTAGCATCGCTAGATGATCATCCGGCAGTTAGATGGCGTACTGCGGGTGAACTGTTTAGCCGATAACAATGCCAAACCTAGTCAACAGCCGCCATCACGTTTGATAGTGCCTTACCAATTGTTTGAGCGGCGCTATCGAGACGATGTGATTTTTGGAAGGCACGCGCAGCTGCCGTCGACATCTGTGCTAACGTATCGGGCATTCCTAGCAGTTTTTCGATTTGCACCGCCAACGCATGTCCATCGGGCTGATCCATCAGTATTCCAGTGACCTGGTGCTGAATAAATTCACTCCCGCCGCTACTGCCAGCAACCACCGGCAAACCGCAGCCGATCGATTCGAGCATCGCCATACCTAGTGCTTCGTTGTGTGCAGGCCATACAAACAAATCTGCAGCACGCATCATCGAATGGATGAACTCATTATCACGGAGGCCTAAAAAATAAATTTTGTCGGGGTGATGGAGACGGAATAAATCTTTCACTTGCTGCGACGCCGGACCATCACCGACTATTATTAGTTTCCAATCGGTGCGTTTAAGTTTAGCAACCGTATCGGCCAGTATTTGATAGGATTTTAGTTTGCTATCGAAGCGCATCATGGCAACGGACAGTAACCAGTATTGCTCCGCATCGAGGTTCTCGTGAAAGGCAAGATCACGGCGCAAGTGCAGTTTCGCGTACGGATTTGGTTTTGGCATGTCGACGAATGGTTTGAGCGGGACGAGTACATCGGGCTTCTGTACCCACGGTTGCAAACCGGCTAGGTCATTTGAGTTGAGATTGAAAATCAATCGTGCTTGTCGCACCGCCGCCAGCGCGCCTGCATACCCTTCGCGCCAGGCACTATCGCGTTGCTTATGGGCAACTGAGGCTTCGGCGACCACATAAGGAATGTCGAGAGCCGTACTCACGGCCGGGCCAATCCAATCGGGTGCTTTATGATACAGGTGGTAGGTGAACCAACATTTAGGCTGATGGATCAGGGGTCGTTGCTTGTATTCGGTGATCAATTGTGCTGCAATCTCCATTCCCTGTTTCTTGATTTCGGCTTGTTTCTTCTGGTCGCCACTACCTTCCCAAGCACGTAACTCACTGGCGAGTTCAACTTCCCAACCGACACGTTGCAACGCCGTAATAAACAGCCGTGCTATGCGGCGGTCACCGGAAGGACGTTCATGATCCGGCGATTTTAGCGGTGCGTAAAAAGCAATTTTCAAGGCTATTTCCAATTGAAATAGTGCATAATATCATCAGTTACTTAAATAAACCCACCTTCGACTTCGCTTGCATTATGGTTAAATCATCTGACACTGTCCTCAAAAGGACTATCAATTCGCTGGTAAAAATGAAAGCAACTGGCGAGAAATTTGTCGCATTGACTACATATGACTATTGTAGTGCGCATGTGGCAAGCACCGCTGGAGTGGATGTTTTATTGGTCGGTGATTCGCTCGGTATGGTTATCCAAGGGCACGATAGCAGTTTACCAGTGACTATCGAGGATTCTGCCTATCATGTTCGATGTGTGCGACGCGGTAATCGCGGGGCGTTGCTGATGGCAGATTTGCCGTTCATGAGTTACTACTCAGAGACAAAGAGCTTAGAAAATGCTGCGATTCTGTTGCGGGAAGGTGCCGAAATAGTAAAACTTGAAGGCGGTGCGTGGCTTGCCGAAACTACTCGCTTACTCAGTGAACGGGGGATTCCGGTATGCGCACACATGGGGTTGACGCCGCAATCGATCAATCACCTCGGTGGCTACCGAGTGCAAGGACGCGATCCGACACAAGGAAAATTGATTATCGACGAAGCCAAAGTTTTACAGCAAGCCGGTGCAAGTATGTTTTTGGTTGAGTGCGTTCCGGCTTCGTTGGGGGAAAATCTAGCCAAGGTTCTGGATGTGCCAGTTATCGGCATTGGTGCGGGGGCGGGTACCGATGGGCAAATTTTAGTGTGGCACGATTTGCTCGGGCTATATCCTGGTAAAACCCCTAAATTTGTCAAAAACTATCTGATAAACAACCGCGATGGCGTACAGGGAGCACTGGCGGATTACATACAAGAAGTTAAAACTGGGAAGTTTCCATCGGCACAACATTGTTATTGAGTGCAAAAACCTTAATCAAATTCGCCGATTACTAGTCGATGCAATTTTTCGAAGTTACTTTGCAAATCAAACTTGGAAAAAACGATTTTCCTGCCGGCATCTCCCAATCGTTGACGTAGCGTCGGGTTGGTTATCAAACGATGCACTGCCTCACTGAGATCACGGGGAGAATTTGCCTCCACCAATAATCCGTTGACATCCTCCTCAATCAGCTCGGGGACGCCGGACACACGGGTGGATACTACCGCTAACCCCTGACTTTGTGCCTCTACCAATACATTTGGAAGCCCATCGCGGTCACCGTCTGCGGTGATACAGCAATTTAGAATAAAGAAATCCGAACGGCGGTAAAAATTGATCACGGCTTGTTGCGATTGTGCACCGAGCCAATTAATTCGTACGGCGATGCCCATTGCTTTGGCATGTTCTTGGAGCGACAAGAGCAATGGTCCGGTACCGATATGCGTCATTTGCCAATGCAGCGTTTGCGGTAACATGGCTAATGCATCGATTAACTCATGGTATCCTTTTTTTGCCACCGTACGCCCGACGCTAAGAAGTTGTACCGGTTCGGTGGAGTGACTACCATTCCGTTTAGAGTGGTTTGGTGGTTCACTAGGAAAGCGCGATAATGCCAAGCCATGATAGTTGAGAGCAACTTTTTGAGGGTCGCTGGTGAACTGTCGAAGATGTTCCATGTTTGTACGAGTGCAAGTTGTTAGCCATTTGCAGTGCTCGAGTTTTTCTTTTTTTTCCCAGTCTGGTATCGTCCAAATGTCTTTAGCGTGTGCCGAACAAGCCCATGGAACTTTCCGCATAACGCTGGCATAGCGTGCCACTGAAGATGGGGTATGCAAAAAATGGGCGTATAGTAATTCGATTTGTGCGGGCATCTCTGCAGCTAATACCAATGCTTGTCCAAAGCGGCGTACACGGTTTATACTAAAATCACGTTTTAGGTCGTGCCACCAGATTGTTCGAGCTTGTAGATATTGCGGATGGCGATGAATTTTCCACCATGCGCAAAGCACACGAATCGGTTGACGATAGAGATATTCCGGCAGATAGATTACACGCGCGCAGATTGCATCGTGCACCGGGTGAGTTTTAGTGTCGGTCGGAATTCGAAGAGAGAAGAGTGTGAGCTCGATACCAGCACGTTCCAACGCATGAATTTCCTCAGCAATGAAAGTTTCCGATAGTCGCGGATAGCCTTTGAGAATGATGGCAACAGATTTCACAGTTTCACTTGGTAAGCGCAAAATAGTATGAACTCTCCATTTATTTCCACCCAAATGAAATATCGGTTGCCATGCGCTCAAGATTATACGATGATTGAAGATCAATTTCCGGTTATCTACTGACATCGTGTCCATTGAGTTTTCAATGCTCGATCGATGTCATATGTATCATCAAAGAACATGTCCGAACAATCACCCCCAAATATTTTTGTTAAGATCGATGACACGCTTTACCAACTTGCGCCCGGCAACAAGAAGTTTTGGCTGCGGGTAGCGGATAACCAATGGGAGGCGGATACTTTTAGCTTTCTCGATCGATGTTTGAAGCCAGATTCAATTTACTTGGATGTTGGCGCTTGGATTGGGCCAACGGTGCTATTTGCAGCTAAACGTTGTCATAAGGTGTATTGCATCGAGCCAGATGCAGTTGCATATGAAAAGCTATTAGCGAACCTTCGTATGAACGAAGTTCACAATGTGTTGCCGTTCCATGGCGCGCTACACAGCGAGAATTGCCCTGTGCAAATTACCAACTCAGATCACTTTGGTAACAGTGAAACTCGGGTTCAAACATCCGCTGAGGGTGGCATTACGGTAGTGGGAATTAAAATCTCGGTTTTTATCGATTGGTGGAAAATCGATAGAATTGATTTATTGAAAATGGATATCGAAGGCGCGGAGTTTGATTTAATTCCCTCACTCATTCATTTTTTAGACAGGTACAAACCGGCTGTCCATTTATCTTTGCACGCACCGCTGTTTGCCGAATCCGAACGATTGGAAAAACTCGAGCGCATTGTCAAATTTGCCAGTTGTTACACGTATTGTTTCGATAAAAACATGCGTAAAATCGATCCGAAAGACATTCTCAGCGAACGATTCCAGAAAAAATTTACTTCGGTGATACTGACCGATGTGCCATTGTAATGATAGCGATTGTCAATATGACGTGCCATCTTCAATTCACGTACTTCAAGTAATCGAGGAATTGCTACTTATACGGATCTGCTGCATCTCGTAGCCCGTCGCCGAAGAAATTGAAGGCAAGGATGATAATAATCACCGGTGCGACCGGCAGAATCAGCCAGGGATGCAATGCTACTACATTCATATTCTGCGCCTCGTTCAACAAGACTCCCCAACTGGTTATCGGCGGGCGTAAGCCGAGTCCCAGAAAGGAAAGAGCAGTTTCACCGAGAATCATGCCGGGTATGGAGAGCGTTGCCGAGGCGATGATATGGCTGGCAAAGCCAGGTAGCAGGTGGCGAGAGATGATACGTTTTGGTTTTGCCCCCATCAGGCGTGCCGCCATGCAATAATCTTCCTCGCGAAGCGCCAACAGCTTTGAGCGCACCGCCCGCGCAAGCCCGGTCCAATCGAGTAATGCAAGAATCAAAGTGATGCCGAAAAAAATCAATATCGGGCTCCACCAGACCGGCAATATTGCAGACAATGCCATCCAGAGTGGTAATTCCGGAAAAGAGCGCAGAATTTCAATGATACGCTGAACAGTAGCGTCGACCCACCCGCCATAATACCCCGCCAAGCCGCCCATCAATAAACCAAGAAACAAACTGGCGGTAATCCCAACGAGCCCAATTAGTAGCGAAATCCGCGCACCATATACAATACGAGAGAACATATCACGTCCCAGCCGGTCGCTACCCAGCAAGAATAAAGTGCCATTTTCTGCCGGACAAATGAAATGAAAACTCATTTCAATTTTTCCCCAGAATCGATAGCGATCGCCGCTACAGAAAAACCGAACTTTTTGTACTTTTTCCGGATTAGGAGTATATTCGCGGTGCAGGTTTTGCAGGTTTAATTCATAATCATAGCCATAGACAAACGGGCCGACCCAATCACCTTGGTGGAATAGATGCAATCCCTGCGGTGGTGCATAGATGTGACTGGTGTCACGGGAGTGCAGGTTATAGGGTGCAATGATCTCTGATATCAATGTCGAAGCGTATAATGCTATTAGAAGTGCTCCGCATACTACCGCAACTTTGTGGCGCTTCAATTTCCACCACATTAATTGCCGACGCGAAGCAAAAAAATACTTTTCTTGTTCCGCAGTCAGTGTCGATATTGAGTGGGGATTAAATGGTTCGGTGGAGACATAGTGCTCCCTCAGAGTAGGCTTGGTGTCGGTCATCGCATGATCTCTCCTTGCAGTCGGATACGAGGGTCGAGCCATGCTAGCAATAGATCAGAAATCAGTAGACCAATCACCGTAAGCACCGCAAGAAATAACAGAAAAGTCCCGGCGAGATACATGTCTTGACTTTGCAGGGCACTCAGCAACATTGGCCCGGTCGTTGGCAACGACAGCACGATCGCAACAATTTCGGCTCCAGAAATGACGCTCGGTAATAAACTGCCGATGTCGGCAACAAAAAAATTGAGTGCAACTCGTAACGGATACTTGAATAGCAATTTGAGTGGTGGAAGCCCTTTGGCTTTGCCGGTTAGAACATATTGTTTTTCCAATTCATCCAACAGGTTTGCACGTAGCCGGCGGATCATACCGGCGGTGCCAGCGGTGCCGATTACGACGACCGGTATCCAAAGATGCTCGAGCACCGATTTAATTTTACCCCAACTCCAAGGTTGATCGAGATACTCGGGCTCCATTAAGCCGCCGATCGATGTACCAAACCAGATGTTGGCGAAATACAGCATGACCAGTGCGAGCAGAAAATTGGGCGTTGCCAAACCGATAAAACCGAGCAGGGTGAGCCCATAATCACCCCAACTGTATTGATGCGTTGCCGAATAAATACCAATGGGGAAGGCAATCAGCCAGGTGAAGACAATGGTGACGAGCGAGACGATGATGGTTAGCCAAATACGGTCACCAACAACTTCGCGCACTGGTAAATCGTGTTCAAATGAATACCCCCAGTCACCATGGGTGAAGCCGCTGATCCAGTTATAGTACTGAACAAGAAACGGCTGGTCGAGACCATACTGACTACGCAGGAAATTGATTTTTGAGATGTCGACGGATTCGCCTTGACTTTCCAATTCAGCGATATAAGTCTCGAGATAGTCGCCCGGTGGTAGCTGGATGATAACGAAAATGATGAAACTGATGACCAATATAGTAGGTATCATCAGTGCAAGCCGTTTGAAAACATAAAAAAACATGGAAGCGCCCAAATAGTGAATCTAAATAAGACAGCGGCTAGTTAAACCAAAAAGTGTCGGGTTTATACACGCCAAAATAGGCCGTCGGCAACCAACTGTAAATTGCCGCATGCGGGACGTTCTGCAGGCGGTTATTCACCACCACCGGTTGTGGAACACCGGAAATCAAACCAATACTAAAAACTTCTCGACTATGAATGTCGAGCATTTTCTGCCAGATCGTCGCTTGCTCTTCGGAGCTGGTTGAACGGCTCCATTGATGATACAAGTCGAGCAACTCCACGGCCTCGAGGATATACGGTGCTTCGCCGGCTTTGCGAGATGATTCATAGTATTGCCCCCATTTGGGCCATTGCAATTGGGTTTGATTGGTCGGGGCAAATTCCTCGGGGCTCATGTTTCCAGTGGGCAAACCGTTATCGATTCCATTGAACATGGACATCATTGCATCACCCGCGAAGATCCGCTTGCGAAATACTTCGCGTTGTGAGGGTTTAGTATGCAGTTTGATGCCAAGCTTCAACCAACTTTCAGCGATAAGTTCAAGAATATCAGTTTCTTCGGTGCTCTCACCGGCAGTATGTAACACGATTTCAAGTGATTTCCCGTTTTTCATCAACCGCAAACCACGCTGATTGCGTTTCTGTAGCCCCAACGCATCGAGCATGCGGTTCGCTTCGTCGGGGTCGTAGTGACTCCACGCAGTTTGATAGTGAGGCTTGAATAGTGGGCTACCCGGCAAGATGCTATTATTTGTTTCGCTCGCTAATCCGTAATAAATTACTTGATTGATTTCATCGCGATTGATGCCAATCGAGAGCGCGCGGCGGAAATCTCGGTTGCGCACCAGCTCACGCCAAGTTGGATTATTACTATTCATATTCGGGTAAAGCGCAAGTTTTGAACCGCTACCGGTACGCCATAAACGGACTGAAAAATTGTTACGCGTTTCGTTTTCTTTGAGAAAAGTATAGTTGTCGAGCCGAATGTACCGTCCTTGCAAATCCGATTCGCCGGCCGCGGCTTTCGCTGCGATCAAACTCGAACTTGTAATATATATGGATACCTCATCGATATACGGCAACTGTCGGCCGCGCGTATCGACTCGGTAATAGTATGGATTGCGGGTAAACAAATAACGCTCGGCGGGTGGACGTGTGGTGTTGACCCAGGGCTGCAACATGGGTAGTTTTGGATTATCGTTTTTATACGGGTGATTACGACGATGATGCAAGCCGGCCCAATTGCGCGTGCCAGCGGCTTTAATTTTTGCTTCGATCTCGGAAAGCGAGGTATACAACGGATGAAACTGTTTTAGATAATGCCCGGGAGCGTATATAAACAAGGGTCTCGGCGCGGCAAGCGCAGGTAGAAAGTAGGGGTTAGGTTTCGACCAAGCATAGCGAATCGTAGTCGCGTCGATAAACGTGACCGTCGGTGGTTCATCATCGACTAACAACTGTTTAGGCAGACCAAACGGATACAAATTTTCATTATTAATGACATCTTCCCAATAATACCGAAATGCTTCGCTGGTAAACGGCGCACCGTCCGACCAACGGTGATCTTTACGAAGATGAAAAGTAAATATGCGTTGTTCGCTGACTTCGTAGCTTTCAAGCAAATCCGCGATCAAATTCAAATTATGATCATAGCGGACCAGCCGCGCATAACCATAGACCATCATCATCCGAATATCTTTGCTCTTACCCATCAGCAAACGCAATGTGCCGCCATATCTCCCAATCTGTTTATGGCTACCGTCAAACGATACGACCGAAGGTGCTTGCGGTAAACGTTGATCGATCGCCGGCAATTCACCGGATGCGACTTTGGCGGCGAGGTAGGGCTGTTCTTGATAGGTTTGTGCATGGGAGAGTGTAGCAACACAAAGAAATAACCAGACCGGCACTGTTATAAGTAGTCGTTTCATAATTGGACTGGATTACGTACTGCGCGAACTAAATGCCCGGGGGAAATTTCATAAAGTTTCGACGGTCGATTGGGTTGTTCGACATATTCATCAGGGAAGTTTGCTTTTTGTTGGTCATGGCTTTGGTTAGCGGACGGATCTGCGATCTTATCGAAATCGATCAGGTGCTTCAAACTGGCACGCGGAATAGCCTCAAGCAAAATCTTCGTATACGGATGGGTTGGGCGTTTGAACAATGCTTCGCGGTTCGCAACTTCAACAAATTTTCCATCATACATGACTGCAATTCGGTCAGATATGTAGTTTATTACGGCTAAATTATGCGAAATAAACAAATAACTCAAGCCTAATTCACTTTGCAAGTCCTTTAACAAGTTTAGCACTTGTGCTTGAATCGAAACATCCAATGCGGACACGGGTTCATCACAAATCAGTAAATCGGGGCGCAATGCCAGTGCCCGAGCAATTCCGATTCGTTGGCGTTGCCCGCCGGAAAAACTGTGCGGGTAACGGCGTAAGTGACGCGGATCGATCCCGACCAGCCGCATCAATTCACTACTCTTCTCTGCTTGATAGTCTAAATCGCCCATTCTGTGAATTACCATCGGTTCACGAATGATATCGAACAACGTCATGCTCGGATTGAGTGACCCGACCGGGTCTTGAAAAATATACTGAACTTTACGGCGGTACTCGAGCAGTTGCATCTTGTCCATCGAATGGACTTGATATGTCCCTTCAGCCCCAAAATATTTGATCTGACCGTCGTCGGGTAGAATCGCATGCGCGATCATTTTTCCGAGCGTCGATTTTCCGCTACCACTCTCACCAACCAAACCGAGGCATTCGCCGCGGCGCAAATTGAAACTAACACCCGTTACCGCCTGAATTTTCGGGGGGGTGGAAAATAACGCCCAAGAGTTTTTGCGCGCGCTAAAATGTTTGCTAATATCGCGGACCTCGAGAATATGCTTATTTGCCGGTTGAGATTGCGTTGTGTCGTTATCACTTTGCTCGTTATCACTTTGCTCGTTATCACTTTGAAAGGCGCGCGTATCAATTTTAATTTCGCGTATCGGTGTCAACCGTTCATTTGCGTCCATCTCTAATTGCGGGACTGCTTTGAGTAGTGCACGCGTATATTCGTGTCGCGGAGAGTCAAAAATTTGTTCGGCTGTTCCACTTTCCATCACTTCACCGTGATACAGCACGACTACATCACGCGCAATATTTGCAACCACACCGAGATCGTGGGTAATTAATAGTACCGCCATATTGATCTCTTTTTGCAGGTGCTTTATTAATTTTAGAATTTGCGCCTGGATGGTTACATCTAATGCTGTGGTGGGTTCATCGGCAATCAGTAATGACGGATGGCAAATCAACGCCATTGCAATCATGGCTCGTTGGCGCATCCCACCTGAAAGTTCAAACGGATATAGCATAAGTGTGCGATCAGGATCGACAAAACCGACGGTTGCAAGCATATCGCGGGTAATTTTCAGCCCTTCCGCACGTTTCATCTTACGATGCAAAAACAAGGCTTCACTGACTTGGTCACCGATGGTATGCAAAGCGGACAACGACACCATGGGTTCTTGAAAAATGAGCGAGATATTGCCACCTCGAAAACTCCGCATTTTCCGCCCGTTGGAGGGGAGTGAGGCTATGTCGACCGCATCGATATTCTTATCGGGGTCATTTAGGATAATCTGTCCACCGGTAATCGCCGCATTTTGCGGTAGTAGCCCCATAATTGAGCGCGCAATCACCGATTTACCTGATCCGGATTCGCCCACTAATGCTACAGTCGACTGCGGCTGAATGTCGAATGACACTCCACGCACAGCATCTAGTGTGGTCCCATGAATAGCAAAACGAACCTGTAGGTCGCGAATTGAAAGCAGTGACGATGCCATTTTGAATGATATTTTCGAACTAAAATCGAAGAATAGTATTACATTGTTTGTACCGTAATGGCAATATCTATTACGGTTTTTATTGAAACCTTATTGAACGTATTGAAATAATGTGCTAAACCCGCTTCGGTGGAGCCCGCAGTCTTTGATATTGGTCTTTGATATTGCATATTATTTGATATTGCATATTAATCGAGTTATACTAACCTGAGTAGTATGAAATAGCTACAGAGTACAGCCTATCCCTAACATAAACACGCAATTTAATCTTATGTCGAATGATGAGCCGCAAGTTCGTTTTGTAGATATCCAAAAGAGTTACGATGGACTTACATTGGTGGTGAAAAACCTCAATCTGGAGGTTGCTCGGAGTGAGTTTCTAACAATGCTAGGCCCATCAGGATCAGGAAAAACCACTTGTTTGATGATGTTAGCCGGTTTCGAATCTGCAACTCATGGTGAGATTTACTTAAACGGCCATGGAATTAACAAAGTTGCCCCGCATAAACGAAATATCGGCATGGTGTTTCAAAATTATGCGTTGTTTCCACATATGACGGTCGCGGAGAATTTGGCGTTCCCTCTTGAGATCCGTAACATCGAGAAAAGTGTTCGCGAAGCGAAAGTCAAACAAGCATTGGACATGGTGCAGTTGGGAGGGTTTCGTGATCGCCACCCTGGGCAACTGTCTGGCGGGCAGCAGCAGCGAGTAGCGGTTGCAAGGTCATTGGTATTCAACCCTGACTTAGTGCTGATGGATGAGCCACTTGGCGCGTTGGATAAGAATCTGCGTGAGCAAATGCAATATGAACTCAAGCACATTCACGAGAATCTTGGGCTGACTATCATCTACGTGACCCACGATCAAAGCGAAGCCTTGACGATGTCGAATCGGATAGCCGTGTTCGATGATGGCATTATTCAGCAATGTGACCCACCCGAAGTGCTCTATGAAAAGCCATGCAATGCTTTTTGTGCAAATTTCATTGGTGAAAACAATTGTCTGTTAGGGAAAGTTGTAGAGGACTTCGGCGATACCGTCAAAGTTGCTGTGGACGATACCAACGACGTGGTAATCGCTAGTAAGATCAACGTGGCTGGCGTTGGTTTAAAGACGAGCTTATCGCTACGCCCAGAGCGAGTGCTGGTGCAACCAAAGGATGGATCAATGCCAAATATGTTTGACGCAAAGGTGGAGGAGTTGATTTACCTTGGCGACCACATTCGTACACGTGTTACAGTTTGTGGGCATGACGATTTTATTGTAAAGATTCCCAATTCCGCCGTACATTCTCACCTCCGAAAAGGAGAAGTGGTAAATATTGGCTGGAATGCGGAAGACTGTCGCGCTTTGGATTCGCCAAGTTGAGTTGACGACCGCGGATGGAGTTATCTTGTGTGCGCAGTGTTTTTAGTGTTTAACTTTATTTACCTACAATGAGGAGTATTTATGAAAATTATTAAACAAACTCTATTGGCAACGGCGGCTTTCGCGGTTTCTTTTGCTGTGCAAGCAGAGACTGAGTTGGTAATCGTTTCTTGGGGGGGTGCTTATACTGCAAGTCAACAAAAGGCGTACCACGAACCGTACATGGCGCGTAATCCCGACATCAAAATCATCAATGATGATTCCTCTGGTGAAGCGGTTGCTAAACTGCGTGCAATGAATGAAGCGGGCAAAGTCACTTGGTCGCTAGTCGATGTTGTAGCATCCGACTCTTTGTTGCTTTGCGATGAAGGTTTGCTCGAAGAAATCAACCATGATAACGTTTTGGCACCCGCTCCGGATGGCACGCTGGCGAGCGAAGATTTTG
>WASV01017562.1_pt1 | contig 45486 bp, 37 predicted proteins | sample 5698531 | NCBI WGS metagenome assembly WASV01 (sample SAMN11175559, study PRJNA528189) | sponge metagenome | isolation source: marine sponge | host: Myxilla | place: Antarctica: Western Antarctic Peninsula, King George Island | collected 2013-01 | reverse complement strand
TCATAGATTACCGCCCCTATTTGAATTTGAAATCAAAAATTGTCTGGTATCAACCGAGCAGGCTTGCGCAGGGTCGCCTCAACTACACCAATAATTATGACATCATTGCGTATTTCATCAAGGGGAAAAAAGCAAAGCGTTACAACCTTGATGCGATCAGGGTTGCGCAACTGGTTGAGTTGGAACATCGGTTGCGTTGTGAAAAAGTCCCGTCGGTTACTTCCGGGCGATATGGCAAAACCAAATTTAACGATAAGGGAAAAAATCCGGGAGATGTATGGGGCGATATCAAGCAACTCACTTACAAATCCAAAGAATTGGCGTCACGGGCGGTGTTAAACACTATTCAGAAACCTGAAAAATTAATTAAGCGACTCGTTCTGGCGAGTTCCTCGGCGGGTGATTTGGTGCTTGATCCTTTCGCTGGTGTTGGTACATGTCCGGCGGTGTGCAAGAAAACTGGGCGAGATTTTTTGGCATTTGAGATACAGCCGGCATTGGTTGAACTGGCGCAACAACGGCTTAATAAAATTGACGTAGGCATGGACCAAGACATCGATACCGATCAGCAAGTTTTAGCGTTGTCTGATGGTGCATGATTTAATGGGTATGATCTGATGGCGCATGATTTGATGACGCATAAAGCATACCGGCAAATTATCACCTTGGTTGTAAAGGCGCAGGTTTGGCGCGGGTGGTTGGGCAGAATGTTCATAGAATCTAGCGATAAGCGTCAGGAGTCATTAAATGGTATTTGGCACAATGGTAAAATTTATCTTGCTGTTTTCTACAAAGCAAACCCAACAAAGGCTAAAATAATCTACTAGATTGAGCCGAAATCCATGGCACAAGAAACAGCACGTCAATTGGATAAAAGTCGTAATGCTATCTCTCATGTCGGGTTTTCTGAAACTTGGGTTCAACAAAATGCAAAAATCGTGTATAAAGACCAATGAAACAGCCATGCTCTCGTTGATAAAACTGTCGTTGATAGAACCGTCGTTGATAAAACCGATAGTCGCGCCTTTCTGCAACGATGTCACCCGCCCACGCAAGCAATCCCAGGCAATTAAAATATGACCCGCTATTCTATTTTCAGCCTCCTCCGTAACGCGCTGAACTATCATCAGGGCTGGCAGCCGGCGTGGCGTAGCCCGCAGCCGAAGAAGGAATACGATGTGGTCATCGTTGGCGGCGGCGGGCATGGGTTGGCGACCGCATATTATCTGGCGAAGGAATGTGGCATATCCAATGTGGCGGTGCTGGAAAAAAACTGGCTAGGAGGCGGCAATACTGGCCGCAACACCACCATCGTGCGGTCTAATTATTTATGGGATGAGTCGGCCGGTTTGTATGAACACGCGATGAAATTGTGGGAATCGTTAAGCCGCGAACTGAACTACAATGTGATGTTTTCCCAACGCGGATTGTTGCATCTCGCTCACAGTATCCACGACATGCAGGAAATCGGCCGCCGCGGCAGTGCCATCCACTTAAACGGTATAGACTCCAAGTTCATCAGCCCGTCACAAGTTGCCGAAATGGTACCCTTCATTAACCTCAACTGCCGCTACCCGGTCATGGGTGCATTGTTGCAACCACGCGGCGGCACCGCCCGTCACGACGCGGTAGCATGGGGGTATGCGCGTGCAGCCGACAGCCTTGGCGTGGACATCATCCAGAACTGTGAAGTCACCGGATTCAGAATCGCACATAACAAAGTGACCGGTGTAGATACCAGCCGCGGTTTTATCGGCGCGAAAAAAGTCGGTTGCGTAGTCGCTGGGCACTGTAGCGTGCTGGCAGAAATGGCTGGATTCCGCCTGCCGGTGGAGTCCTATCCGCTGCAAGCATTGGTTTCCGAACCCATCAAACCGGTGCTGGATTGCGTAGTGATGTCCGGCAGCGTGCATGCCTATGTCAGCCAGTCCGACAAAGGTGAGCTGGTCATTGGCGCTGGCTCTGACGCATATAATTCCTATTCCTCGCGCGGCGGTTTTGATTCTATTGAGCATACTGTCAGCCCAATTATCGAACTCTATCCGATCTTTTCGCGACTCAAAATGATGCGCCAATGGGGTGGAGTCGTTGATGTCACGATTGATCGTTCGCCGCTAATTTCCAAAACACCGGTGGAAAATCTGCTGTTCAACTGTGGCTGGGGAACTGGCGGCTTCAAAGCCACACCGGGCTCGGGCAATATCTTCGCACACTCCATTTCACGTGGTGAAATGCACCCACTTGCGGCGCCATTTTCCATTGATCGTTTCAACTGCGGTGCACTCATTGACGAAGGTGCGGCAGCGGCGGTCGCCCACTAATCGAAAGGACTGATTTATGTTTCTTATCAAATGCCCATGGTGCGGTGCGCGTGACCAAACTGAATTTAGTTATCATGGTGAAGCCCACATCGAACGCCCGGAAAATCCCGCAGAGCTGAGCGAGGAAGCCTGGGGCGACTACCTTTTCTTCCGCAAAAATCCGAAGGGAATTCACCATGAACGCTGGGTTCACAGCCACGGCTGCCGGAAATGGTTCAATGCGGTACGCAACACCCACACCGATCAGTTTTACGCCACCTATCTGCCCGGCGAACCCGCGCCATCAAAGTAAAACCATGAACCAAATCAATCGAATAACCAGTGGCACCACTATCGACCGTACTCGTGTGATCCGCTTCTGCTATGACGACAAAAAATACCAGGGTTACCCCGGCGACACCCTCGCCTCGGCATTGCTTGCCAACGGCGTTACCGTCATCGGGCGAAGTTTCAAGTATCACCGCCCGCGCGGCATCTTCTCGGCCGGTGCCGAAGAGCCAAACGCTCTGGTGCAACTGGAGAAAGGTCCCTACACCGAACCCAACCGCCGTGCCACCGAGGTTGAACTTTACGACGGATTGATCGCTTATAGCCAAAACTGCTGGCCATCGGTTGGCTTCGACCTCAGGGCAATCAACTCATACTTCGCACGAATTCTGCCCGCCGGATTTTATTATAAAACTTTCATGTGGCCCCAATCGTTGTGGATGACATATGAGAAATTCATCCGCAAAGCCGCCGGGCTTGGACATTCGCCGACCCAGAGCGATCCGGATTTTTACGACAAAACGCACGCGCATTGCGATGTCTTAGTGGTTGGTGGTGGCCCTGCCGGGTTACAAGCGGCGTGCACCGCAGGCGCGAGTGGAGCGCGCGTCATTCTCGCCGATGAAAAGGCTGAAATGGGTGGTTATCTACTCGGCGATAAAGTTGAAATCGATGGGGTCAGCAGCGAACAATGGATTAGTACCTGCCTAGCGAAACTGAAGAAAATGGAGCAAGTAACAATTCTACCCCGCACTACGGTAACCGGTTATTACGATTACAACTTTTTGGTCGCAAATGAACGCGTGAGCGAGCACCTTGGCTCCAACCAACGCAACGGAAAATTACCCAAGGAGCGATTATGGAAAATCCGTGCGAAACAAGTCATACTCGCAACGGGTAGCATCGAGCGCCCCTTAGTATTTGCCGACAATGACCGACCGGGCGTGATGTTAGCCGGTGCCGTGCGTGTGTATATCAACCGCTTCGGCGTATTGCCCGGAAAACGCATCGTAGTGCTCACTAATAACGATAGTGCTTATCACACCGCAATTGATGCTAAAAATGCTGGGGCGACTGTCGAAGTGGTGGATATTCGAGAACGGCCACATGGCGAATTGATCGACGCTGCCAAAGCGTTGAGTATCCGCATCCATGCAAACACTACCATCAGTGCAGTCGTTTATGCTCGCGGAAAAATCAAACAAGTACAAATAATGATGCTTTCGCCGAGCGGTAATGAAGTGCACGGGAACAAGAAGAAAATAGCGTGCGATGTCGTTGCGGTCTCTGGCGGTTGGACTCCAACGGTGCACCTTTTTAGCCAAGCAAAAGGCAAACTCCAGTTTTGTGACACACTGCATAGTTTCATTCCCGAAAACGATGCGGTCTCCAAACCGACTTCGGCAAATCAGTTACGCTGTGTGGGCGCGTGCCGAGGAATTTTCTCGCTGTCGGAGTGCCTCGAAGACGGCTACACTGCCGGTATCGCCAGCGCAATGGTAGATTCTTCGCACAAAGCGGCGGCCGCCGAGAAAATTACGCTGGTTGAACCACAATATGGCGCATTGCGACCACTTTGGATTCTGCCATGCGATCACCCAATCGGTGTCGGACCGAAAAAACATTTCCACGAATTGCAAAACGATTCTACAATTGCCGACCTTGCACTCGCAACCCGCGAAGGCTTTCAATCTGTCGAACATAGTAAACGCTATACCACCACCGGCATGGCAACGGACCAAGGCAAAACATCGAACATGAATGCACTGGCGGCACTAGCAAACTTGCAAAGTACCCCTATCCCGACGCTCGGCGTTACCACATTCAGACCACCCTATACCCCGCTCACTTTCGGCGCAATTGTTGGCCACGAGCGGCGTGACCTGTTTCTGCAAAAACGCACTACTTCGATGCATGCATGGCACGATCAACACGGCGCGGTGTACGAAGATGTCGGCGATTGGAAACGCCCGTTTTACTTTCCAACTAGCGGAGAAAACAAACATACTGCGGTACACCGAGAATGCCTCGCCGTACGAAACACTGTCGGTATTCTGGATGCTTCGACGCTCGGTAAAATTGACATCCAAGGCGTAGATTCTGTGAAATTGCTAAACATGCTGTATACCAACGCATGGAATCAGTTGGGTATTGAGCGATGTCGGTATGGGGTAATGTTAAACGAACATGGCATGGTGTTTGACGACGGCGTGACCACCCGCCTCGGTGAACACCACTATCACATGACGACCACCACGGGCGGGGCGGCACGTGTATTGACTTGGATCGAAGAGTGGCTACAAACCGAGTGGATCGACGCTAAAGTGTATTGCACCAGCGTTACCGAACAATGGGCTGTGGTCGCGGTAAACGGACCGCAAAGCCGCGAGTTGTTAGCAGAACTATGCGACCAACCGATCGATGCAGAATCATTTCCATTTATGTCCATGAAGCATTGCTTAATCGGCAACATACCGGCACGCGTATTTCGCATCAGTTTTACCGGCGAGCTTGGATTTGAGATCAATGTACCAGCTCGCTTCGGGCTTGCGTTATGGAAAATCTTAATGCAATCTGGTCAAAAATACGGCATCTGCCCTTACGGAACCGAAGCGATGCACGTATTGCGTGCAGAAAAAGGGTTCATTATCGTTGGGCAGGATACCGACGGCACGGTCACTCCGCATGATCTCGGCATGGACTGGCTAGTATCCAAAGCAAAAACTGATTTTGTTGGCAAGCGATCGCTCTCACGAAGCGATACCGCACGGTCTGGGCGAAAGCAATTGGTCGGATTGCTGAGCAAAGATCCCGCAGTTGTTCTACCCGAAGGCGCGCACATTGTTGAAAAATTGAAAAACAAGCCGCCAATGAAAATGCTTGGACATGTAACGTCAAGTTACCTGAGCCCGATACTTGGTCATTCGATTGCGATGGCGTTGATTGCCGACGGCTTTAACCGCAAAGGCGAATGCATCGATGTCGCATTGATGAATGGGAAGAGTCAAAAAGCGACCATTACCGACAGCGTATTTTATGACCAACATGGAGACCGAGCACGTGGTTAATATCGATCCTATGGTCGCACATTCTCCGGCCGCATTTCGAACGCCGGTCGCTGGAACCCGTCTTCGGGAACTCCCATGGTGCGGAAAAATCAATTTGCGCGGCACCCAAAACGATCCCAAGTTTTTACAAGCAGTAGAGCAATCGGTTGGCTGTTCGTTGCCATTGCAAGCAAACAGCACGATGTGCACCAATAACATAGTAATTTTTTGGCTTGGGCCCGACGAATGGTTGCTACATTGCGAACTTGCACACACCGCCAAGTTGATGCACACACTGCAACAAGAACTACAACCCACCCACCACGCACTAACCGAAGTAACCGATTACTATACAGTCCTCGAATTGCAAGGTCGACACGCGTGTGCTGCCCTTGCACGTGGTACTCCACTCGATGTACACGAACGAAGTTTTGCTATTAATCAATGCATGCAATCTCGCTTTGGCAATGCAAGCGTCTTATTATACCGCCCCCCAGCTGGTCAATCTGACACCGAGCCCGGATTCCAAATCCAAGTTCGTTGGAGTTTCACCGAGTATGTTTGGAGTTACCTAACAACCGCGATCGATGCCATGCAATCTATCGATGATTAGATGCGTACCGCCCCAAAATCTCGCATTTACCACCTTTTATCAAGGCGATCGGTGTTATCTTGGGCACTATACGATTGCGCAAACTCGGCTTTTGCAACTACCGTAATCGCAGGCTTCTTCCCGCTTTACTACAACGTCCTGACCGCCGATATTCCTACTGTTGATGCCCAGTTCTGGTTCAACCTGACTTTGATGCTATCGAGTATATTCGTCTCCATCACTGCTCCGCTACTCGGTGCGATCGCTGATTCCGGCGGCTACCGTAAAAAATTCCTCACTATTTTTACCATGCTCGGCATTCTCATGAGCCTTTCTCTAGTGTGGACGCATGCCGGCATGTGGTGGGTTGGTCTACTCCTCTACGCCTTCGGCTCTATCGGTTTTTACAGTGCCAATATTTTCTATGATTCGTTGCTTGTCGAAGTATCCGACCCAAGCGAATATGACCTCGTCTCCGCATGCGGCTATGCTCTTGGCTATGTCGGTGGCGGTGTGTTGTTTGCAATCAATGTGTTGATGGTTACCAAACCCGACTGGTTTGGTTTTGCCAATGCATCGACGGCGTTGATGGCAGCGTTTATCAGCGTCGGGTTGTGGTGGGGCATCTTCACCGTGCCATTATTAATGTATGTACAGGAACCCAAGCCGCCATCCCAGATGGGCACAACCGACACCATCAAAAAGGGGCTGGCACAACTACGCTTGATATTCACCGATTTGCGCCGCATGAAGACATTGTCCCTCTTTTTGATTGCTTATTGGTTTTATATCGACGGCGTCGGTACAGTCATCAAAATCGCGGTGTTCTATGGCGACCGCATACTCGGCTTACCCTATGAGGGTTTAATCATTGCACTGTTGCTAACCCAGTTTGTCGCGTTCCCATCGACGTTATTTTTTGGTTGGCTTGGTAACAGAATTGGTGCACGAAACGGTATATTAATCGGGCTCGCAGTGTATCTTGTAGCCATTCTGTATGCATGGCGATGGATCGATTCGAGTGCCGATTTCTACGGCTTGGCAATCGCCATTGGTTTGGTGCAAGGTGGCGTTCAAAGCCTCAGTCGATCGTTGTATGCCTCCTTTGTGCCGCCGGGACGAATCGCCGAATTCTTTGGTCTTTTCAACATGATCGGGAAGTTTGCGGCGATTATTGGGCCATTGCTCTTGACCATCACTCCAAGCGTCATACCCAATGCAGGTGAACGCGATCAAATCCTCGCACTAGTCCCGTTGTTTATTATCGGGGCGGGATTGCTGTTGAAAGTCAATGTCGCGGACGGCATACGCACCGCACAGACCTCCGGCGGTCGCCTCTGATCGATCCTTAGGTGCTGCGATTCGAAGCGGCGAAGTCAGTTGTGCCGGTGGTTGTAACCAATACTGCTGATTGGCTTGGCGCATGCCTTGCACCACAATTCCATCCGCGGCAAAAGATACCCTAATCGCACCTTCCTCCGCGGTATCGTAGACTGGAATGCGCCGCCGAACATAACGTGCGCGAACATCCGGGTGTGGGTGACCATAACCATTCAAATAGCCTATGCTGACTAATGCAACACACGGTCGCACTCGATTGAGGAATGGTTCGGTTGAAGAAGTCTTGCTACCATGGTGTGGGACTTGCAGAATATCCGCTGCCAGATCCCCCTTAGATTGCAACAATATTTTTTCTGCTTCCTTGGTAATGTCACCGCTTAATAATAGTGAACCAAACACCGAACTGATTTTTAACACGCACGACTCATCGTTGCCGCGGTGTATATGAATAATCGGCGACAATATCTCAAATCGCACACCATCCCACTCCCAACGTTGACCAGCGCGACATTTTTCCACCTCTACCGGCGCCATTTTGGTCGGCTCACCGGCATAGATGTGTGCGGCCGAGAATCGCTTCAATACCGAGCGGTGCCCCCCGCTGTGGTCGTTATCTCCATGGCTGACGATTAGCACATCGATCGTATCTGCACCCAATTGTTGCAAAAATGGAATCATGACCATTTTGCCCGCATCGAAACTACTGGAGAAACGTGGGCCAGTGTCATAGACTAATAAATGATTACGGGTTTTCACAACCGAAGCAAGCCCCTGACCAACTTCGAGCATGTGATATTCAAACTGACCTACAACAAACGGTTTCTTCGCAATTAAAAATAATGGCAATAGCCCCAATAACCCGATCCACCGCACCGGTATTGCACGAGGCAACAACCACCACAATAGCCCAATTACCGCAGGCACTAAAGCCCACAACGGTGGTTGCGGCTGTCTCCATACTGAAAAATCCAATCTACTAAGCCATTCGAGCACCCTCCACAGAATGTCGATGACCACCAGTGAACCTTGAAATGCCCACTCTGCACCTGCTGTAAATCCGACCGCATAGAATGCAAGCCCAGTCAACGCCAATGGCACCACAAGTATTCCAATTACCGGAATGGCGATCAGATTGGCTAACGGTGCAATCACTGAAAATTGATGAAACATCATCAGCAACAACGGTAGCATACCGGCAAATAACACAATCTGTATTGCCGACCAAGCCCAAAGTTTACCTAACATTCTTCGATAACCACGGCTAGTTGTGCTCGCTTCTGCACGGATGCGTGCCGCTCCGAGTAACAATATCATGACTGCACCGAAGGAAAGCCATAATCCTCCTGCCAACGGCGCAAATGGATCAACCGCCAATACTGCTGTCAATGCCATCAACCACGTCTCACGACCCATGACTTGACGATGAAAAAATAACGCGGCTGACACCACTGCTAGCATGCACACCGCACGCTGTGTTGGAATCGTCAAGCCGGCCAGTAACGCATAGAGCAAACCGGCGAGCAGACCGACAATAACAGCAACCTTAGGAGCGGGTATCACTAATGGCCAGGTGCCGGTAAAGCGCCAAACCCAACCACTCAAAAGGATCACTAACCCGGACACTAATCCGATATGCAACCCGGAAATTGCGACCAAATGAATAGTGCCAGTTGCGAGTAGAACATCCCAATCATCGGCTTTCATATCGTTTCGGATGCCAAGCGTCAATGCGGTAATCAGCCCTGCATGTTCATTCGGCGAACCTGCAGTACGAATAAAATCTGCCGCACGCTCGCGGAAAGCCGTAAATGAATAAAGCGGTTGCGGTTTGAGTAACAGCGGCATCGGTTGCGCCCGCACATAACCAGTCGCGCGCAATCGATGATGGAAGAGATAGGTTTCGTAGTTAAAACTTGCACCGGGATTTTGATACCCTCGTGCTTGCTTGAGACGCGCGGTAAACTTCCACCGCTGACCACTACGGATGGGTGGGGTGTCTTGGTACAGTTTCAAGCGAATAGTCCCTGGAGACGGATAGGCTCGCCCTTGCCAGGTCAACCGATCCACCTCGAAATCGAAACGCTGAGAGACACTACGACGAACCTTGGGTATATCGATGACCTGCCCAGAAATGATGACGTCCTTTTTTTCTAACTCAAGCGGAAGAGCGGTGTTGAGTACGGCTGATGCAACTGTGCCAGCCCAATAAAAACCTAAAGCAACGACTACGATCAACCACAATTTTTGATAGCGGAGCGCGAGCAGAATAAGCAGTATCAGCCCAATTGCTCCACCCACTACCGGCGGAAACCAAGGGAAAATATGAAATCCTATAACGCCACTACAAAAACCCAGTAGCAACAAGTGGTGGTGAGTACCGCTATCCGTGCATTGATTCATTGTGTCGACCATCCTAGTCTCCAAATCCAGCTGATAGACTAGCACAAAACGCTTACGTCTAGTACTCACCTACTATCATTTGTCGAGTATCAACAAAAAATTGGATTTACATACTGGAAATAAACATCTTAAAAATCGCTTCAGATTCCTAATTTTATCTCTAATAGCAAACCCTAAAAAAGGGTGTCATTACCAAGCCTAAAGCAAAACCATCCACCAAAAAAAACACCCTCAATCGAGGAAGCCAAGCGCAAGGTATGATTGGAACACCAGGAGCCAGCCAGCGAGTGAGTGAGTAGTGATAGGCTTTGTATCGTCAACTACAATAAATTAAACCCAAAAAAAAGCCCCACCAATGGTGGGGCTTTACTACTGTAAAGACAGTATTTATGACATAACGCTCGGTTACATCATACCGCCCATACCGCCCATACCACCCATACCACCCATATCGGGCGGCATTGGTGAAGCCGATTTATCTTCCACAACTTCAGTAACCATCGCTTCGGTGGTAATCAACAGTCCCGCAATCGAAGCGGCGTTCTGCAATGCAGCGCGTGTTACTTTGGCTGGATCAAGAATACCCATTTCAATCATGTCACCATATTTACCAGTAGCGGCGTTATAACCGAAGTTACCTTTATTTTCTATTACTTTATTGAGAATAACCGAAGCGTCTTCTCCCGCATTAGCAACAATTTGACGCAATGGTTCTTGCAACGAACGGCAAGTAATCTTAATGCCTACATCTTGATCAGCATTGTCACCTCGAACTTTAGAAACGCCGCCCAAGCATCGAACCAAAGCCGTTCCACCACCCGGCACAACGCCTTCTTCAACCGCCGCTCGGGTAGCGTGTAACGCATCTTCGACTCGCGCTTTTTTCTCTTTCATTTCTACTTCGGTGGCGGCACCTACTTTGATAACTGCCACTCCACCTGCAAGTTTAGCAACTCGTTCTTGCATTTTTTCACGATCGTAGTCTGAAGTAGCTTCTTCGATCTGCGCTCGTATTTGCTGAACGCGTGCTCCGATTTCTTTCTTGCTACCGGAACCATCGATAATGGTCGAGTTTTCTTTCGACACTTGAATGCGCTTGGCTTGACCAAAATCATCTAACTTAGCACTCTCGAGACTCATGCCAACTTCTTCACTGATCACTTGCCCACCAGTCAAAACTGCAATATCTTGCAACATTGCTTTGCGTCGATCACCGAAACCAGGAGCCTTGACTGCACAAACCTTGACAATAGCGCGAATGTTATTCACTACTAAGGTCGCTAATGCTTCGCCCTCGACATCCTCAGCGATAATGAACAGCGGTCGCCCCGCTTTAGCAACTCCTTCAAGAGTAGGTAACAAGTCACGAATATTGGAAATCTTTTTATCGAAGATCAGGATATATGGATTTTCCAGGTTGACCGCCATGCTCTCTTGATCGTTGATGAAGTAAGGTGACAAATAACCACGGTCAAATTGCATACCTTCAACAACTTCGAGTTCATTTTCCAGCGTATTGCCTTCTTCTACGGTAATTACCCCTTCTTTCCCAACTTTTTCCATCGACTCAGCAATAATATCGCCAATCTGAGTATCCGCATTGGCAGATACTGTGCCAACTTGTGCAATCTCTTTGTGGTCGGAACACGGACGGGACAGTTCTTTCAACTCTTTAACTGCCGCCGTAACCGCCTTGTCGATTCCTCGTTTGAGATCCATCGGGTTCATTCCAGCGGCAACCGCCTTCAGACCTTCATGTACGATTGATTGTGACAATACAGTCGCTGTGGTAGTTCCATCACCAGCATCGTCGGAAGTCTTAGAAGCAATCTCTTTGATCATTTGTGCTCCCATGTTCTCAATCTTATCTTTCAACTCGATTTCTTTTGCAACCGAAACCCCATCTTTAGTAATGGTTGGAGCACCAAATGATTTATCCAACACTACATTACGACCTTTGGGACCTAAGGTTATTTTTACGGCATCGGCCAAGGTGTTTACGCCTTTTAACATGCGTGCCCGTGCAGATGCACCAAATACGACTTCTTTAGCAGCCATCAGTTTTATCCTCGTAAGAAAATTACTCTATTCAATTTATAAATCAGCCTTCGATAATGCCGAAGATATCATCTTCACGCATTATCAATACTTCATTGCCATCAACCTTGACTTCAGTGCCGGAATATTTTCCAAACAGCACCTTGTCCCCAACTTTGACATCAAGAACACGTTGCTCTCCGCTATCGAGAACCTTGCCATTTCCCACTGCTAGGACTTCGCCTTGCATGGGCTTTTCGGTTGCAGAATCAGGTATCAGAATGCCTCCCGGGGTGGTTCGCTCATCTTCAACACGGCGAACAACGACACGGTCATGCAACGGACGGATATTCATATGCTTTATCTCCTCATAAATAATGTGATTTTAAGACAAAAATTACGGTCACACCCAAAGTAAGGCGGTCAGCATACCCCAAAGGGTTAGCTCCCACCGCAATCGAATGTTAATGTGGGGTATTCTTAAAAAAAAACAACCCTTCGGAACAAAAAACTAATAAAGTTGTAGTTTTACCGTCCCTTTTTACCGTTCTCAAGTGATCCGTAATTTTACATGAAACTTTAAGCCGCTACAACACACTATCGGTCACTTTCTTTATGTTCGATGATATTGTCATCAGGGGATGCTTCATAAACAGTCGCACCGGGCACGCCAAATAGCCCGTATCTGTGTAACGTCTTCTGCATGAGGTATCGCCTCAGTGGCGGTATCAATAGCATAAAACCGATAACATCGGTGAAAAAACCGGGCGTGAGTAGCAATACACCGGCAATCAGCAATACTAGACCTTCAACCATCTCTCGTGCAGGCATCCGCCCATGGCTCAATTGGGTTTGTACACGGTTGAGCGTGGAAAACCCTTGTTTACGCACAAAAACACTGCCCAATACCGCTGTGAATATCACTAACAAAATAGTCGTGCCAACACCAACTGTACTGCCTACTTCGATCAAGAAATAAAGTTCGAGCAGTGGAACTAACACAAACAGCAATACAAGAATTTTCATTCGTGCGTATCGATGGCACATGCTTTTTGGAATGTCCGATCAATTTCAGACGCAATTTGTGCGGCGTGCGTTTGCAAACTATGATCCCCGCCTTTGATGACGTGCAAGGTAACATCGGAGTTACCGGAAAGTGCCTTGAAGCGATGCGACAAACTGATCGGCACAATCTCATCCTCATCCCCATGCAAAATTTGGATAGGGAAGTCATAGCAAATGGGATCCTTCAAGCAGTTATGTTTCAATCCGTCTTCAACCACAGCATAGTCGAGCTCATACGGTTGGTTATCATCTTCATCAAAAAACTGTCGAACGCCTTTCAACCGCCATTCGCGCAATGCTTCTTCTGTTTCGCTTTTCTCATAGAATTCGGCAAAAAAATCGAACGCAGGTGCTACTAAAACCGCTCCGGCAATTTTTATATCTGCTGAATTTGCCAGTTGTCGTGCCGCAAGCATCGACAACCACCCACCAAGACTGACCCCAAATAATACAATTGGGTTTTTGCGGAATTTGTGAATCACATCGATCACAGCGGCTAATGCGTCAGTGATCTGGAATCTCCGAAATTCGCCTTCGCTGGTACCATGGCACGGCAAGTCAAAATTAACCCAAGTGTAGCCCTGTTTCAACGCATGATCACGAAAGAAATAGGCTTTGCTATGATCGATCGATGAACGAAACCCATGCACATGAATCCCTATCACATTGGTGGTGCCCGGATAATACATGCCTCTGCAATAAATGCCACCCGGTGGGTGGACGCTGAAACTGGCTTTATCAAATGAACTCACTATTCAATTCCAAGTATCGGTACAATGTTAGTTTAACATTTTTGTTTAGATGGGGTTTATACGGTAAAATTCAATCATAAGCCTTATTCCCGCATACACATCGATAATATTTTGTGTTAACTTCCATTAAATTACCATTGAATTATTTCGCAATGAATAGCCATCACTCATCGAGTCTCTCATTAAAGCAAAAACTATTTCTAATTATCCTCTTTTGCTTTTCAATAAGCCAAGGAGCACCCGCCCAAACGACTCCAGCGATCACCGAAGATGCGCTGTACACTTTTTTCGCTCAGTTTGAACAACCTAAATTTCTGGCGGTAGAAGATGCATTCCAACTTGCTGTCCGCATGGTGGATCCCAATCATCTTGAAGCCGCGTTCACAATCGCCGACGGGTATTACCTGTATCGCGATAAAATTACCTTCGGTGGCGAAGGCGAGCTGCGTTTAGCGGAAGTCGCATTGCCATCGGGAGAAATGAAAAGCGACGCATTTTTTGGTGAAGTCGCGGTCTTCAGGCACGATTTTTCCGTACCGATCGAGTTGCAACACACATCTGATAGCAAAATCAATGTCGTTGCAACGTATCAAGGCTGTGCCGAAGATGGCATCTGCTACGCGCCGATTAAAAAAACTTTTGCGCTGGTGCTGTCGGCAATCATACCAAGCGCATTCGCCAGTACCGACAAAACGGAGTCCGCCGGTATCATTCCGATCGCCCCCCTTGGCGGCTTGTTCGGCGCATTGCTTGCTGGGTTGTTATTGGCATTTACTCCGTGCGTGCTTCCGATGTTGCCGATCTTGTCCGGGATTATTGCCTCGCGCACGCACAAAGGTCGTACCGGTTGGCGTGAGGGGGTCCCCGCTTTGGTGTATGTACTAGGCAGTGTCGCCTCCTATGCTGCCATCGGCGCGCTGGCCGGTGCCGCCGGTGAACAATTGCAAGCGTATTTCCAAAATGCATGGGCAATTGGCACATTATCAGCAGTGCTAACCTTGATGGCGCTTTCGATGTTCGGGCTTTTTACCTTGCAGTTGCCAGCATCGATTCAATCCAGCTTGCATAATGTGACGCAAAAATTGACTACCTCACTCCCGTTAATATTCCTTCTCGGTGCCTTGTCGGCGGTCATTGTCGGTGCCTGCGTATCGCCGGTTTTAATCTCTTTCTTGGGGCTCGCTATTGCCACTGGCGATGCATGGATCGGCGCACAAGTGATGATGGCAATGGCACTTGGCATGGGGATTCCATTACTAATATTCGGCGTAGGTGCCGGCTATCTTCTCCCAAAAGCCGCACAATGGATGGAGAAAATCAAGCACATGATCGGCGGGTTATTGATTGCAGTAGCCATCTATTTGCTCGGCACATTGCCCGATGTGCCCGTATTGCTATTGTGGGGCACATTTTTGTTGATCGTTGCCTTTTTCTTATTCTCGAGCACCTCCTACATCTCCAAAGGCCTTAGCGTGGTTGCGTTCGTTTGGGGGGTGGCATCATTGATTGGCGGGCTTTGGGGCGAGCGGGATTTATTTAGGCCGCTACCTGCAGAGTGGACCATGGCTTCTAAATCACTCGGCATATCATTTGTCTCGGTGCGCAATCCCAGCGAACTCGAGTGGCAATTTGCCGAGGCTGCCGCTCAAGGTAAATCGTTACTACTGGAATACTATGCCGACTGGTGTGTGGATTGCGTGAGAATGGAGAATACGACATTTCGCGACCCAAAAGTGGTCGAGGTGTTGCAGAAAAATTACATCCTCGTGCGCATCGACGTGACCAATCCGAACGACCTTGGTGGTAAAGCCCTGAAAAAACGTTTTTCCGTTTTCGGGCCTCCTGCTACCTTGTTTTTCGATAGCGATGGCACTGCGTTGCCCAAGAAAAATTTCTACGGCTATCTCAATCCAACCGACTTTTACAGATTGTTGACTAGCACATGATCAAAATATAGAATCGCCTTAATGAAGCAACTGCTACTATTCGGTACACTCGGCTTATCCGCATTACTTCTGGGCCTTTATATCGGCTGGGAAAAGGACTCCCCCCCTGCTGAAACTGCCACGCTCGCGCAAATCTCATTGCCAGACATTAACAAAGAACTTCGTAACGGCAACGAATGGCTCGGTAAAGTGGTGGTGGTCAACCATTGGGGGACATGGTGCCCTCCCTGCATCGAAGAAATCCCGCTATTAATTGAGTACCAAAAACGTTCTAGACATCTTGGCGTACAAATTGTCGGCATCGCTCACGATCTGGTCGACACTACCCGTGCATACAGCGATAGCGTCGGTATGAACTACCCATCTCTGGTTGCTATTACCGACGGTACAGAGCTGATGCGACAACAGGGTAACCGCCCCGATGGTCCGCTACCGTTCACTGCCTTCTTCGATCGAAGTGGTAACCTCGTCCATAGTTATCTTGGGAAACTCTCAGAAGCATCGTTGGACGAAATGGTGCGCCCTTTACTATAAGCGACATACTATAAACAACATACTATAAGCAACCATGTTTGCACCATGCACTACCCTAGTGTATTAGTATTCGCCTTAACCCAACGCTCACTTTCACGTAACACCTCTTTTTTCCAAAAGGTTGCACGGCTTTTCAACATTTCCATTATTTCACGGCACGCTGTAAACGCCTCAGCACGATGCGCCGACCAAACCGCTACCACTACAATTGGTTCATTTGGGCGCATCTCACCGATGCGATGCAACAACAGGACATCCAATAAACCATATTTTTGAGCACTTTCTTCAGCAATGTGGGTCAACTGCTGTTCGGTCATCCCGGCATAGTGCTCGAGCGTCATGCTGGTGACTATCTCGCCTTGATTGAAATCGCGCATGCTCCCGACAAATACTGCACACGCCCCAAAACCGCCGGGGGCAAGGTGTTTTCTCTGATAATTATCAACCTCCTGCCACGGGGAAAACGACTCGGTACGAATCTCGATATGCACGCCTACCCTCCGCTCACCGGTGGGAAAAATGCGACTTCATCATCGTCTGCAACTGGTTGATGAAAGTTGACATAATTGAAGTTGTGCGCACACAGCAAATTAACCGGTGGCGGCTTTTCGGTTAACGCCTTCCAAACGTCGCCAACCGTCATATCGCACCGATGTGAAATCTCGGCGGCCGCGATTCCTAGTTCTTGCCGTAAGCTGGCAAAGCATTTAACATGAACTGCCATGGTTCTAGTCTTCATTCTACTCAAGATACGTGATAATATAACAGTTCCCCACTACTGTGCTACCTTTTCATGGCTAACTCACCGCATCGAGAATTGGTCCCGGTCAACATTGCCGTTCTAACGGCTTCCGACACCCGCACTACGGCAGATGACCACTCTGGAAAGTTACTCGCGGAACGGCTGCTCGCTGCTGGTCACCGTCTCGCTGCCCAACAAATCGTTGCGGATAATATCTACCAAATTCGTGCCGTGGTTACCGCTTGGATTGCAACCCCGGATATTAATGTCATCATCACCACTGGCGGCACTGGCGTAAGCGGGCGCGACGGCACTCCGGAAGCGATCTCACCATTGCTCGACAAAACACTCGATGGCTTCGGTGAAATGTTTCGTGCGCACTCATATAAAGAAATCGGCACCTCGACCTTGCAATCTCGCGCACTTGCCGGAGTCGCCAACGCAACTTATCTATTCGTGCTCCCCGGATCAATCGGTGCTTGTACGCTTGCATGGGATAAACTCATCTCGCAACAACTCGACTATCGCATAAAGCCATGCAATTTGATCCAGATGATGCCGCGTTTACATGAAAAGTGAGCCTCTGATAAACGCTCGAATGATATTATCTTACTATCGTCAGATGCTTTATTTCCCTTTGCATTGATGTCTCGAAACGAACAAACCACTCTCTTCGACGACGCGAAAACATCGCGCCCCCAACGATTGCCGATCGCAGAGTTTACCGAGCAAGCGTATCTCCACTACTCGATGTATGTCATCCTCGATCGTGCGTTGCCTAGCATCACTGATGGGCTTAAACCAGTGCAACGGCGAATCGTCTATGCGATGTCCGATCTCGGCTTACATGCGACCGCCAAATTCAAGAAATCAGCGCGCACGGTCGGTGATGTGCTTGGCAAATTTCACCCGCACGGCGATACCGCATGCTATGAAGCCATGGTGTTGATGACACAACCGTTCAGCTATCGCTACCCTCTCATCGACGGTCAAGGCAACTGGGGCAGTCAAGACGACCCTAAATCCTTTGCTGCCATGCGCTATACCGAATCACGACTTACTCATTATGCTCAACTGCTCCTCGAAGAACTTGGGCAAGGCACCACCGAGTGGGGCCCTAACTTTGATGCCACTCTCAACGAACCGAAGTGTTTGCCCGCACGCCTCCCTAATGTGCTATTAAACGGCAGTTCTGGGATCGCAGTCGGCATGGCGACTGACATTCCTCCACACAATCTAAGAGAGGTGGTCAGCGCATGCGTCCATCTGCTGGAAAACCCTAACGCGACGCTCGAAGAAATCTGCAAGCACATTCAGGCGCCTGATTTCCCTACTGAAGCAGAGATTATCACCACGGCTGAGGAAATTATTGAAATCTATCGAACCGGCAATGGCTCGCTTCGACAGCGTGCGATCTGGCATGTAGACAATAGCAATATCATTATCACCGCATTCCCGTTCCAAGCCTCCAGCGCAAAAATTCAGGGACAAATTGCTGCGCAGATGATCGCAAAGAAGCTACCGATGCTCACCAACTTGCGCGATGAATCCGATCATGAAAATGCCACCCGATTAGTACTCGAACTGCGCTCTAATCAGGTGAATAGCGATGCGTTGATGGAGCATCTGCTCGCCACTACCGATTTAGAGCGGACTTATCGCGTTAACCTCAACATGATCGGATTGGATGGTCATCCGCGTGTATACGATCTAAAAACGCTACTATCGGAATGGCTCGGCTATCGTATTGCTACAGTGACTCGACGCTTGCAATTTCGCTTGTCCAAAGTCGTCGAGCGATTGCACATCCTTGAAGGTATGTTGGTTACCTTTCTGAATCTCGATGAAGTTATCAAAGTCATTCGCAGCGAAGACGCTCCCAAACCAGTGCTAATCGAACGATTCGGGATAAGCGAGGTGCAAGCCGAGGCTATTTTGGAGTTGAAATTGCGCTATTTGTCTAAACTCCAAGAAATCAAAATTCGTACCGAACAGGAGAAACTCGACAGCGAAAAACAGTATCTCGAAGGCTTAATCAAATCCAAAACCAAACTCAAAAACCTCGTGCGTACTGAGCTGATCGATGATGCAAAGATGTATGGCGACCCGCGCCGGTCACCACTGACGGAAGGCTCCACGGCGCGTCCGATGGGGCATCACGACTTTACTCCGGTAGAATCCCTTACCATCGTTCTGTCCGAAAAAGGTTGGATACGTGCCGCCAAAGGGCATAATATAGACACTACTGCGTTTCCCTACAAAACGGGCGACCAGTTGCTCTGTACGGTGCAGGGCAAAACCGACGAAATGTTGATCGCCATCGACTCCTTTGGAAAATGCTACATGCTTACCGCTCATACACTACCAGCAGCACGCGGTTTTGGCGAGCCACTGAGTAGCACCCTCAATCTGCAAACAAAAACGACTTTCTGCGGCTTGATGATGGCGCACGAAGATAGCGAATATCTACTGTGCACCGATGCGAGTTACGGTTTCGTTGCTCGACTCGGCGATTTGCATACCCGCAATAAAGCCGGTAAGGCTGCATTGCGCGTGCCTGCGGGAACCCATGTCTTATCACCGAAACGGGTTCTCGACTTCGCAAACGATTGGGTCGGAATCATTAGCAACACCGGCAGATTGTTGATTTTTGCCGTCAATACATTGACCAGAATGGCGAAAGGAAAAGGCATTAGATTAATCGGTATACCCTCCGAAAAACATAAAGATGGTGAAGAATGGGTAGTCGATTTAACCGTTTTTAGCAAAAGCGAATCACTTCGCATCAGCAGTGGAAACCGCACGCATACGATAAAACCCAATGCTTTTGACAAGTATATCGGTAGTCGGGGACATCGAGGAAAGTTCCTGCCGCGTGGCTTCCGCCGAGTACAATCCATCGAAGCAATAGCACCAAAAGGCAAATGACCCAATCTCTACTATATTCCGAACTCGAACATCTTGAGCTACTGCACCGAGGTAAAGTACGTGACATTTATGCATTCGGTGAAGATTATCTGCTGATCGTTACTAGCGACCGAATTTCAGCATTTGATGTAATCCTGCCTCAGCCAATCCCTAGTAAAGGCGAAGTATTGACCCGTGTCGCCAACTTTTGGTTTACCCGAATAGAGCACCTTATTCCTAACCATATCACTAACATCCCGCTTGCCGAAGCGGTGCCAAACGCAGCGCAGCGCAAGCAGATCGGCGACCGGGCGATCATCGTCAAAAAACTCACCCCTCTTCCCATTGAAGCCATCGTGCGTGGCTATCTCATTGGTTCGGGCTGGAAGGATTATCAAGCCAGCGGTACGCTTTGCGGCATCGCCCTACCTACCGGATTGCAGCAAGCGGCACAACTACCCGAAGCGATTTATACCCCTTCGACCAAAGTTGAGAGCGGTGGACACGACGAAAATATCAGTTACCAACAAACCGTTGAACTCGTTGGAGAGGCGATCGCCGACCAAGTACGCCACTTGAGCCTGAAGATCTATACCGATGCGGCAATCTACGCACGCGAACGCGGCATCATCATTGCCGACACCAAGTTTGAATTTGGGCTGGATGAAAGCGGCCAGTTGCACCTCATTGATGAAGTACTGACCCCCGATTCATCGCGTTTTTGGCCCATCGACTCGTATCGCCCAGGCATCAGCCCACCGAGCTATGATAAGCAATTCGTACGTGATTACTTAGAAACACTGAATTGGGACAAGACTCCACCGGCACCCAAGTTGCCAGCACACATCATCACCCGCACCACCGAGAAATACGTCGAAGCGGAGCGTGCTTTGACCAGTTGATGACTGTCTATGGATTTTCGATTATCACTTCGACATCAGCCAATCAGCTGACTATTTTGTCGCACAGGCGTTGACGTTCATCCCCACTATTGGGCTTATATTGCAAGTATTGCCTTACTATCGTTGGCTGTTCTGCGTTTCTTGATCGCTTTCAATACCAACAGCGAGATGTCATAGAGCACTTCGATCTTTCGAACTCCACTGTCAGGGTGATAGTCTTCGCTACTCCTTAAGCGAAAGTGTTTACTTCTCTGGCAACTAAATTTTACTTCTTTTATATTACTTCTCTTATATTAGTTCAGTGCGCATATTCACTGTTTTAGAATTTGTTTGCAATACCGATCTGGGGCATGGCAACTTTTCTTCCAGCGAGCCGGGTCTAGTGCGGTTCGACAGGCTTGATGCTGTCTCCATCGATTATTTCTCGCACAGATTTTTTCCGTATGTCGTAAATTACAGGAAAGTTTCAAAGAGGTACTAGAAACAGATGCGCCGGAATATACCAGTAAGTTGGCAATCTCCGAGTAGTTGTTAGCGAGTGCAAGGTCCAGCGACGTAATTTTCCGTTTACCCCAGGTGATGGCATCCAAATCCAAATTCTCTGGCGATAAGTTAGCCACCGCTCGGTAATCGTTGTTGCAGACTGCAATCAGCAACGGATGTGGCGGCACGGCGGCAACTACTTGAAACGATAGCAACAACCCTAGCAAGCAACCCATGGGTAAAAAAACTCTGCCAATGATCATGTCAGTTTCATCAGTATTTGTTGCTCGGATAATCGGATTTATATCTGCTTGAAAAAAAAGGTGGCCAGGGGTGGAATTGAACCACCGACACGAGGATTTTCAGTCCACTGCTCTACCGACTGAGCTACCTGGCCAATTGTCATCGGCTAATATTATATGCTACTACAACTTAAAATGAACAATAGAGTGGGCGACAATAACAAAAATAATCCGCATACACTCTCTTATGCAATCGTACTATGAAAACCTTCAATAGCAAGCGAATTGATGAATCTTGACCAATCAAAATAGGGCCCTGGATCGGTTTTTCGCCCTGGTGCAATGTCGCTATGCGCAACGATGTGAGCTCGTTTGATCGCCGGGTAATGAGTAATTAAAAAGGTGGTTAAATCTGACAACATCGCATATTGCGCGTCTTCAAATTGTTCATAATCACAATCTTTCCGTTCTATTCCTACTCCTTCCAGTTCGATTCCGATTGAAAAATCATTAACATTTGGCCTCTTACGAAAAACAGATTTCCCTGCATGCCACGCACGGCGGTGGGTGAGGACAAACTGAATCAATGTACCATCTCGTTTAATAAAAAAGTGCGCAGATACTTTCTTGTTTTTTAATTTGGCAAAATCAGGGTGCGCATCACAGTCGAGTTGATTGGTAAACAGCTGTTCGACATAATCATTCCGGTAACTTCCACATGGCAGACTGATCGAATGGATCACTAAAACGTCGACGGGTAAATTGACCGGGCGTTCATCATGATTTGGAGAGGAGACAAATCTTACCGGACTGATTAGGCCAGTGGTTGCCCCAAACTCGAAGCGGGGCGTCATGTGTTATTCATTTCATGGTATGGACTAGAGGGTTTTATTTTTTGTGCATTGCTATATCGTTTCAACGTGCAATTTGACGATAGCTCGCTCAGTAACTTCTTCAACGGTAAAACGATAGCCCATTTCGACGATGCTTTCGCCTTTCTTGGGAATGTACCCAAGTCGCGTCATTACCAACCCGCCAATCGTATGGGAGATTCGACTATTGAGATTAATCTCTAGTACATCGTTGACTTCGGTGACCGATGATCTCGAATCGATCAAATAGATTCCTTTGTCAACTTTTTCGATGACTCGCTTGCGACGTGGTAGATACTCTTCAAAATCATAACCGACATCGATATCACCGACCACTTCCTCAACAATATCTTCCATTGTGATGATACCAATCGCAGAGCCAAATTCATCGACTACGACTGCCATGTGATCATTTCGCTTACGTAAGACTGGCAATAACTGGTCGATCGTTTGGAACTGCAATACATAATGCGCTTCCTCAATCAATTCATTGATCTTCTTTTCTGGTAACGATTTATCCAGCAGATTCCAGGTGGTCAAGGTGACGATACCAATAATATTACTGATGTTTCCTCGGTACACTGGCAACCGATTATAACCTTTGCGTCGAATCGTCGCGATGACACGGAGGGTACTGCTTTGGTGATTGATTGCGGTAACTTCAGCAATCGGGATCATGGCTTCGCCCACGGTGGTCTCCGCAAAACGAATAACGCGACGAATGCGCCCCCGATCAAAGGCGTTTACCAAAGAAGTACGCTCTGCCATTTCCACCACCGATCGGATCTGTTCCCGCGTGACAAATAAATTTTTCTCAACCTTACCGCCACCCACCAAGCGTGCACATAATCGTGCTATCCGTGAAAAAATAAAAATGATCGGATAAAATATAAATGAAAACGCCCGCAACGGATAAATTGCAATTGGTGCGATTTCATCCGATTTTTGTTGGGAGACGCTTTTAGGGACAATCTCGCCGAGCAGCAAAAGCAAAGGGCTTAGTAGCAAAAAAGCATATAAATCGCCGTTTTTTCCAAACCACTCGATAAATAAAATTGTGCAGAGTGTTGTGAGCGTCACAGTGGCAATATTTGCCCCCACCAAGGTAGTGCCAAGCAATACATCGGGCTCTTTATAAAGATCCAATACCTTTTTTGCCCCGCTGTCTCCTTGATTCGCGCGAGCACTCAACTTGACCTTGTCCGAGTTGACTAATGCAACCTCTGAACCGGAGAAGAAACCTTTCAACAGTAACAACAAAACACATAAAAGAAGAATACCAAATTCCATCATGAGGTCTCTCCGGCACTCTCTTGCACAGATTTGCCGCGTTCGGATGAAACGTCGACATCCTCGCCAGGTGCCTTCACTTTCTTGTTGTTAGAAATATCCGCCTGCACTTCCTGGGCACGCTCAAAATTGTCTACATCGCCTCCCCGTGAAACACGCACTCTTGAAATTCGGTGCGCTTCCATGCCGAGTACTTGGATCAAGATGTCATCCATTTTCACTTTGTCACCCTCTTTGGGCAAGCGATCCAGCAACCGGAAAGCGACACCGGCAATCGTTGTCATACGTGGGTCTTCGATACCAAAGTTGGTAAGGTTATTGAAATCATTTAATTTCATTTCACCCGGGACTTCATAGATATTATTATCTTTTTCCGTGTATAAACTAGCGGTTTCACATGTACCACCGCTGACATCCCCAAATATAAAGTTGATGATACCGCGCATCGTAATGAACCCCTCGACCCCACCGAATTCGTTGAGGCAAGCAGCAGCACGTACTTCATTGTTTTGGAAGAAATCAAACATTTCATCGATCTTCTTAGTCAATGGAACAACTACTGGCGGATGCATAATATCTTCGGGTTCCAATACCTCCAAATTCTCACCGTCCAGCACCAGACGTAGAATATCTTCGGCATGAACAAAACCTACCAAGTTGTCTCGGTTCGTCTTGAATACAGGTATTCGTGAATGCCGATACGAAGAGAATTTTTCCACCATTTCAGGCGTACTCATGTCCATATTCAAAAATTCCATCTGTGTACGGGGCGTCATAATTTCGACAATCTCAGTATCGCCAGCTTCTAGCAGGTTATATATCAGCGCTCTTTCCGTGGCATCCAATTCCCCTTCCTCTGCAACTTGTTCTACTAACGTAAGGAATTCATCAACTTGCAGGATATTATCCGCTGCTTTTGCTTGTCCCACCAACCACGTGGTAATACGATCGGCAAAGCCACGCATCACCCATCGTAGCGGCGTGCTCAAGCGAATCCACAAACGCATCGGGACGGCAACCACCCGAGTGCTGTAGCGAACCGGGTTATATACGGCGATAGTTTTTGGGGTCACTTCGCCAAACAGCAATAATAACGGTACCATCACCAACAAGTTGATCCAACCAGCGTCATCCGTTCCGTAGAGCGTGGCTAAAATCACGGTCATATTGGTGACCAAAGCAATGTTCACCAATTCGTTACCGCTTAAAATGGAGATAATTAGTTTACGCGGCTGATCGAGTAACTCATGGATGGCCTCGGCACGCGGATTTTTTTCGCGGCGGAGTTGTTGAAGGTCAAGGCGGGATAAAGAAAAAAGTGCAGTTTCAGAACTAGAGAAAAAAGCCGAACAACCGAACAGTACCACCAACAAGCCAAGTCGGATAAGCATATCCGGCTCCCCGAGCAACGCGGTATCGAAGGAAAACCTTGATACCAGTGTTGACATCACGGTATCCAAATACGGGTTGATATGTGAAAAAATCTGTTCCATTGCAAAACATCGACGGGGGGGGGTTATTCATTCTGGTTTCGGGATACGTAATGGTTATTAACGCAATGGTTATTAAGGAATATTGTTGGTGTCATTAAAGCAGAACTACCAGCTCGGTATCTGTTCGCGAGCGATGCTCTGATCTTCGAGCATAATCGGAACAGAGTCATCCACCCGATAAATTGTTGTACCATTTTCGGTAATCAATGCTTGTTGCATGGGTTGCATGATTTTATTTCCGCTCACTGTGTATAGACTCCCTTCACTAATAAGTTGGTTGAGCATATCCAGCCGTGTTTGATTAAGTACAAATAGCAACTGTTTGGTAACGGGGCAAACCAAAATTTCTAGCAGTTGGCGGTCAACGAACATCAGCGTTACCAATCATTCAAAATATTAAAAAAGCCATTCTAATACGCTGATTATAGCATCGTATCAGCAGAATCATGCTTGCGGAACGGCTGGGTTAATAACTTATCTAGGCGTGCTTCACTCGTATCGCGGTATTCCAGTTGACCGATTTTCATCTCGACATGTCCGTCCTTCGGACTTTCGGTGTAACTTGAAAAAATTCGATCCCAAATCGACAAGTTAAAACCATAGTTGTTGTTATATTCGGCCGGATGGACTGAGTGGTGCACACGATGCATATCCGGCGTAACAAACAACCATCGCAATATTTTGTCCACGGCGGCGGGTAGTTTGATATTGCTGTGATTAAACATGGCGATGCCATTCAAAATGATTTCAAAGGCGATAACTGCCAATAATGGAGCACCGATTAAAATGATAATCGCAACTTTGATAAATAGGGAGAGAATAATCTCGAGCGGATGGAAGCGAAGCGCAGTGGTTACATCAAGTTCAGTATCCGTATGGTGCATACGGTGAATAGGCCAAACTTTTGGAATGATATGCAACAATCGATGTTGCCAATAAACGGTCAAATCAAGAATCACCAACGACAAAATAATCGATGGCCAAAGTGGGAGTTCCAAGTAGATAAATAAACCAAAGTGATTGAATATCGAAAACAACGACGCCGAAACTACGGTAATGGGAATCATGATGAGTAACAGCGTATTGAAGACAATCAGAGCAAGGTTGGAGGGCCAACGAATTTTTCGGTTCTGCTTTTCTCGGCGAGGTGTCCACCACTCCCAACTCATCATACAAAGTAAAAGAATGAAAAACACTGAGAGACGAAGTTGGTCTACGATATTCATGTTCGATATTCTGCTATCAAAACCACGCTTTATCTCGATTGTTGGCGACAAACTCAGCGAGCATCTCTGAGTAGAGATTCATCGCCGTGCGTGTCAATTGACCGCCTCCTGGTGGGAATTCAATGGTCGCACCATTTTGCAAGCGCAAGCTAGCCACCGGCATGACTTCACGTGTCGCACTCGTAACAAAACATTCGGTAACGTTGCTCAATTGTTCGCCATGTATGTCACGCTCAATATTTTTGTGACCAGTGCGGTCGAATAACCCGACCAACACTTTACGCGTTAGCCCAAGTAGATTTCCCGATGCCGGCGTAACCACCTCGCCATTCAACACAAACCAAATATTACTATTTGAACACTCTGTTACCCATCCATTGGAATCCAACATCACACATTCATCGGTGCCCATTTCCCGCGCCGCCGAAAGCCCTAAAATATTATTCATGTAGTTACCTCCTTTGATATTTGGGTTAAGGGCGTCGACCGAATTTCGCCGCATGGCGGGGACCGAAACAGTGATACCTCGTGAATAGTACTCGGGATTCCATTGTGGAATATCCTTAACCATAATCACCAACCTCGACCGCAGATTCGGGTCGGGATATAAATCAACTCGCCCTGCGCCACGGGTAATTTGGTAACGCACATAGATGTCCTCAACTGACTCATCCAGGGCAACAGCGACCGTTTCTTTAATCGCAGCGACAATTTCGCTTTTCCTTTGGTGAATATTCATCATGCTCAAACGAGCCGAATTCATCAGCCGCACATAATGTTCCTCAAACATAAATGGAATACCCGAATACGTGCGAAACACTTCATAGATCGAATCACCATACAAAAAACCACGATCGAGCACCGGCACCGATATTTCATCGAGCGGGCCAATCTCACCATCTATATATCCGGTCGGTTTTATCATTTCCATGTGTGGCGTTGAAATAGCATCAAGTGGTCTGGTCTTCGCTCATGTTCACCGCATTATATCTTGAGGAATATCAAGTGAACTCATATTACCATCCATTAAACAGTGGCACAACGAAGTGCTCTCTTTGCTGCAAAATTGTTCCGGGCTGCTCTGTGGATTCAACCACAAAATCAGTTATTACTAGACCGTAAGCATCGTAGTAGTAACCAAACCTTGTGATTGTGTTCTCAATAATATTGAACGGGAATAGTGAATAGAGGTAATTTCTCCGTAATAGTTCGGCAAAGTCACCAACTCGGGTCTCGACCTCACCGGCCCCTGATATGTTGGAAAGAATCTCATCCCAATGCGCAGAAAAGGAAAGGGAAAAATCACCTTGTTGTAAACGAAGAGACTCCAGCGACAACTCTTCCTCTGGTACCAGCAAGCGAAATGACGGCATTTCTAAGTTGGTCTTAATCATTTCACCGTCATACATGTGTTGGAGCACTAGGTGGGTACGATCAAACGAAACCTTTGTGTACTTTTTATCGATATTTCCTATGCTATCAAATGCAAATTTAATCTGTTTTATTGGTCTGTTACTTTCGACCACACCCGAGGCACTGATATGGATTGGTCGATGTGCTACCCACTTATCAGTATTCAAGTTAAAATCTTTAACCGCAAGCATTTCACCCCGTAAGTAGTCGTTCCAAATCAACTGGCTCTCTCGAATAGAAATCCCTTGTAACACAATGCCAGCAAGCAAATTTGTATCTGCTAAGCGTGCAGCAAAATTGGTCGTCCCATTTGCATTGATAAAGAGGTTGAGAGATGCCTGATCCAACAATACACCATCTATTTCGATACTTTTTTTCAGTAGCGGAAGCCATTTAACTTGAATGCTTGCCTGATTCACTGTCAACATAGGGGCGGTTCCAAACCCTTGCATATTCGCAACCTCAAAGCGCCCAACTTTTACCCGCAACGATGGGTATAAAGAGAGTTCAATATTGCCTTGCAATGTCACATCAAAACCAGTCCTGTGCTCAACCCAGGTCTCAATTCTCGGTTTAAAGTTGTTGGATTCGATCAGGTAGATAGCAACGACCACCGCACCCACCATGAAAACGGTCAACACTCCAACAATTATCAATACTTTTTTTAGAATTTTCATAAAGAAACCACCAGAGTTCTTTGTGCGCTGGGCGTTTTTTCTGCAATCCCGCTACTTATATGGAAACAGTTCGACATTATCTCTCTCACACGCTGTTATCGACCAATTTCAACGCTGCATGTATTACTTCGATACCAGCGTCTTTCTTAACCGAGTTTTCGGATAAAGTTTGCCGCCAACCACGTGCGCCCGGTTGGCCATGAAACAACCCGATGATATGTCGTGTCATATGTCGTAAAGGAACGCCTTGCGTTAATTGTTGTTCAACATAAGGTAAATACGCTTTTATCACATCCGAACGAGTTTTAAATTTGGGAGGATCGTCCGTTCGCGCATGTGCACAATCGCCAAAAATTACTTGATCAACCGCATTCAGTATCCATGGATTGTGCCATGCTTCCCGCCCGATCATCACACCATCCACATACTGGAGATTTTGCAATGCATCGTCCAGCGTTTTAATACCCCCATTGATAACAATGCAAAGAGTACCGAAGTTGCGCTTTAACCGATAGACATGATTGTAGCGTAACTCCGGCAACGTGCGGTTTTCCTTTGGACTGATCCCGTTCAGCCATGCTTTACGCGCGTGAATAATGAAGTGTTTGCATCCACCACGAGCAACACGCTCGATAAATTCTGCAAGAAACTCGTAATGATCATTTTCATCGATGCCAATTCTAGTTTTCACCGTAATCGGAATCGATTCGGGTGCGCACACTGCGGCACGCATTGCCTCTACACATTGCGCGACCAACTCAGGTTCGGCCATCAAACAAGCCCCAAATCGCCCATTCTGAACACGCTCGCTAGGGCATCCGATGTTGAGATTAATTTCGTCATAGCCCGCTTCTTCAGCAAAGCGAGCACACTGCGCTAATTGCTCGGGATTTGATCCTGCTAATTGAAGCACAAGCGGCCGTTCAAGCATATTAAAACCAAGCATTCTTTCGCGATCACCATAAATAATCGCACCACTGACTTTCATTTCAGTGTATAACTTCATACGCTTTGATAATAAACGCAAAAACATCCGACAGTGCCGGTCGGTTATATTCAGCATCGGTGCAACCGAGAACTCTCTATGCATAAATCTACCATTGAAAAAATTTTATTCATTTATTTTAGCATTTGTAAATAACTCCAGCCAAATCTCAAATACTTCACCTTGAACAAATTTCAACAAACACTGGAATTCCTATGTCGAAATGGTTTCGAGCATCATCTCGGCAACCTCAACCGAGGGATCGAAAAAGAAAGTTTGCGCGTCGATGCCGATGGCGTACTGGCACAAACACCGCATCCGCATGTGCTTGGCTCTGCTCTCACACATCCATCGATCACTACCGATTACTCCGAGGCATTGCTCGAATTTATTACACCAATACACACCGATACAAAGCAACTACTTGAAAATCTTTTTCATCTCCATCAATTTACTTATCAAAACATCGGCCGGGAGAAGTTATGGGTAAATAGCATGCCGTGCATCGTGCAAGGAGAAAAGCATATTCCAATTGCCAGATATGGGTCCTCCAATATTGGACAAATGAAAGAAGTGTACCGGCGTGGTTTGAAAATACGATATGGCAGTTTAATGCAGACGGTTGCAGGTATTCACTTCAATTTTTCTATGCCCGAGGCCTTTTGGTGTGACCTCATGGGCAGCGATGACCCGGGTATTCTCCAAGCGCAAAAATCCACCTATTACTTTTCATTAATTCGTAACTTTCATCGCCACTCATGGCTTGGATGCTACCTCTTTGGCGCATCGCCCGCAGTATGCAAATCATTCTTGCACGGGCGCAAACATATATTAGATGATTTTGATTCGGTTAGTTTTTATGCCCCTTTTGCGACCTCATTGCGGCTCAGCGGGCTTGGTTATAATAGCAGTGTGCAAGCAAATATCGAGGTTAGTTATAACAGTGTCGAAGAGTTAGTCGTCTCATTGCGAAAATTAATAAGTACCCCGCATGCCGAATACGAAAAGATTGGCATCAAGGTAGATGGCGTTTATCGGCAATTGAATGCTCACTTGTTGCAAATTGAGAACGAATTTTACTCGGTCATTCGCCCAAAAGGTATCGCCAAATCCGGGCAAAGCCCGTGCAATTTATTACAACAATACGGCGTGCAATATGTCGAAGTACGCAGCATCGATTTAAATCCGTTCGCCCCGGTTGGCATCGATGCTGAATGTATTCATTTTTTTGACATGTTGTTATTGTATTGCCTATTTTCTGAAAGTCCGCTCATCTATCAACAAGAATGGGAGTGCACGGTCGAGAATCGCCAACGAACGGTAATGAATGGCCGCCAACCTGGATTGGAATTATGTGGGCATATCAATCAACCGGGAGATGATTTATCTTTGCTCAAGAGAGCACGTGCACTTTTAGATGACTTACGACCACTCGCCGAGTTGCTCGACCAAGTCACTGGCGGAAACTGTTATTGTGTTTCTTTGCAAAAACAACTGGAAAAAGTTGAAGATCCTGCACTGACTCCTTCGGCAAAAATCATTTATGAAATATTCAAACATGGAATCAGCTTCTACGAATTCACCATGGATAAAGCAATACAACATGAACAACACTTCCGGCAAACACAAATGGAATCTCGCTTGTGCAAAAAAATGCATGCCGAAGCACTAGCCTCTCACCGCAAGCAAGAAGAAATTGAGGCGCATGATGAATTGAGTTTCGATGATTTTCTTGCTGATTATTTTCGTCGACAAAATCAAGCATGAGTATGTGACAACACAAATTGTTACCTCTTGCAAAAATCGGTCTTGCAAAAATTGTTTTTTTTTAGCAAAATGCGGATCATGTTCAACCACATAAAGATAATTCAATGACCAACAAAGACAAACAACTTAGCAGAGCTCGGGACGCCACCGGTTTTATTGCCGCCCTTGACCAGAGCGGTGGTAGCACACCCAAAGCGTTGCAACTCTATGGGGTCGATTCGAACACCTATTCGGGCGATGACGAAATGTTCGCCAAAATTCACGCAATGCGAACCCGCATCATCACTAATCCAGCATTCGGCGGCGACAAAATCCTTGCCGCTATTTTGTTCGAGAATACGATGAATAATCAGGTAGAGGGCCGGCCCACCGCGAAGTATTTATGGGAAGAAAAGAACATTATTCCCATTTTAAAAATCGACAAAGGGCTAGCCGATGAAGCCGACGGCGTGCAACTGATGAAACCGAACCCGGGTCTCGAAAACCTCTTGGAAAAAGCCAATGCGCATGGCATCTTCGGTACCAAAATGCGCTCAGTCGCCAAGCATGCCAACAGCCGTGGAATTGCTGAATTAGTTGCACAACAGTTCAAGATCGGCAGAGTCATCCTCGACCATGGATTAATACCCATTGTCGAACCTGAGGTGGACATTCACTCCCCACAAAAGATCGAAACGGAAGCCATGTTAGTTAGCGAAATCATCCAGCATTTAGATGACTTAAAGCATGGACAGCAAGTGATATTGAAACTAACGCTACCGGAGACTGCAAATTTTTATCACCGCTGCATCGCGCATCCGAATTGCCTGCGAGTAGCAGCCTTATCCGGAGGGTATAGCCGTGAGGAGTCTTGTCGGCGGTTGCTAGAAAATAACGGCATGATCGCCAGTTTTTCGCGCGCCTTGACTGAGGGCTTGTCGGTCGCTCAAAACGATGTTGAGTTTACCGCCACGTTGCGCGATTCGATCGACAGCATCGTCGCTGCTTCATCGACTTGAACGGTGATCTATTACCCTTTACCTGCCTCGGTAGCTCAGATGGATAGAGCAGCCGCCTCCTAAGCGGCAGGTCGGAGGTTCGAATCCTCTCCGGGGCACCAAATAAGTATGCAACCTAATTTCTGGCATATTCGATGGGCAGAAGGTCGAATAGGCTTTCACCAACAAAAGATCAATTCTCGGCTGAAGAAATTGTGGCATGCGTCGGTACCACAAAAAGACGACACGGTATTCCTACCGCTATGCGGAAAATCGCTCGACATGCTGTGGTTTGTAGATAACGGATACCGAGTATTTGGAAATGAAATTAGCGAGATCGCCTGCCACGATTTTTACCGTGAAAATAACTTGCCTTATCAAGCTCAAGATCGAGCACCGTTTATTCAGTTCAGCGGTGAAAGAATCGAACTTTGGTGTGGCGATTTTTTCGATTTGAAGCCTATTGACTTACTCGGCATCCGCCTCGTCTATGATCGTGCTGCTTTGATAGCATTACCCGACAGCATGCGCGGCGACTATGCATTACACCTATCATCATTATTGCAGTCAGGCACACAAATTTTTCTGATCAGTATGGACTACGATGAAAGCAAGATGGAAGCCCCCCCTTTTTCGGTACCCGAAGCGGATGTGCGCGAGTTGTTTGAAAATCACTTTGTAGTGGAGATTATCGCCCAATCCTCCGGCCCTGACATAGTCGGCAACCTCGCTGAACGTGGGCTGGATACGCTCAATGAAAAAGTCTACCGGATAGTTCGTCGCTAGTGCTAACGGGGGATGATAGTTCGTCGCTAGTGCTAACGGGGGATCAAGTGCCTATTTTCTTCACCTTTTCTCAAGGCTTATACGCTGACTCACCCATTCCGGACAACTCTGAGTTTCTGCTTTTTTCAACGCAGTTTGAACCGACGGTGGCATCGGCACAGTTTTTTGTTCGCGGGTACTGTAATGCAGCATCATGAATTCGCCGGTTGCACGTAACGTGCCCTCTACTATCAATAAATGTGCGAGCCAGATTTTTTTTGCATGCGCCCCAAGAATGATTGTTTCTACCTCGAGTTCCGCCGGAGGACGCACTTCTTTCAGGTAACGCAAATGGGTCTCGACGGTGTAAAGTGCACAACCAGTTCGCTCAAAATAATCCACTCCAATCCCGAAATGTTCTTGCACAATCCAATTGGCATTGCTGAACGGCACAAGGTAGTACGCTTCGTTCAAATGACCGTACGCATCCAGCCATTCGTTTTGTAAAGGTTCAGAATGTAGTTTTAATATGGTCATGATTACTTAAAAACCTATCCTGCTAAAATAAAGTATATAAAATAACACATGCAATCATTCCTGTAATCATCCCTAGGCTGCTCACTCACCGTCAAAATGGCTAAATTACATACTGAAACCGTGATCGACGTCCACCACTGGTCGGATCGTTTGTTCACGATCAAAACAACTCGAGACCTTTCGCTGCGATTTCATAACGGCGAATTTGCAATGATTGGCATTGAAGTAAACGGTAAGCTATTGACTCGCGCCTACAGCATGGCGAGTTCGAACTACGACGATTATCTCGAATTTTATAGCATCAAGGTTCAAGACGGTGAGTTTACTTCGCGCTTGCAGCATATAGAGGTCGGCGACAAATTGATGGTTAGCAAAAAATCGACGGGGTCGCTGTTGTGGAGTCATTTGCGCCCGGGCAAACGCTTATATCTGCTTGGTACCGGCACCGGCCTTGCTCCGTTCCTATCGATTATAAAAGACCCGGACGTCTATGAGAATTTCACAACGGTGATATTGGTGCATGGTTGCCGCTTTACCAACGAATTGAGCTACCATGAATTGATTACCAGCGAGTTGCAAAATAATCCGTATTTCGGCAATAACGTACGTGAGCAATTGATCTATTATCCGGCGGTCACACGCGAAACGTTTCGCAACTACGGGCGTATTAATGAACTCATCGAAAGCGGAAAACTAATCCACGATATCGGAATGCCGGGCTTGAGTGTCGAGGAAGATCGATTCATGTTGTGCGGTAGCATGGGAATGCTCAAAAGTCTCTCTGCTAGCTTAGATGCAAAAGGGTTTTCGGAGACTAGAAAATCCGACTTCGGCGAATATGTGGTTGAACGCGCATTCGTTGCGAAATGATCGCAATAATCCTCGACCGCTGACGCTTCAGATGGAAGCACGCCAATACAGCAAGCATTCCACACACCGCATAATTTTTTGCCCTTGCCTCGATTTGGCGGCGTATCGCACACTCCATACGGCACCAAGCCGCTATATCATGTGCGCTCTCGATCACTAGCATTCACCACAAATGCGAGCCAGTTTTACCCTGGCACAAAAAGCATGACAACCATTAACAAAAATTGGACATCCTTCAAGCGATAGCGTACCACTTCACATGCACAACTTCTTCGGCGGTAAATGCGCAGTGGTTTCGCTTGCCTGACTCATTGTTAGATCATCCCTCATCGCCTCGAGGCTCTGAAATAACCTCTCTAAAAGTTAAATTAATGCGCGCCTCAACCATTTTTTTAGTGCGAGGCACCGCATGCCGCCAATGTTGCTGGGTCGCACCACGCATTATCAACAACGAGCCATGCGGTAATTCAATATCCACTGTAGCAACATTTTTTCGCCACTTGTGGCGCATCACAAAACGGCGAGTAGCACCAAGGCTGAGCGAAGCAATGGTTGCGGACGGCACGAGTTCGCGCTCATCATCAGAATGCCAGCCCATCGAATCGTTGCCGCTTCGATACAAGTTAATCAGCACACCATTGAAACGCACACCACTATACTCCTGGATTAGATTGCACACCTGCCGCAACCTCGCAAACCACGGCAATGGCCGATTCATCTGCCCTGAATACTGATAGAGTGCCCCCGGATCACCATACCATGCAGCCAACCGTGGTGAGCGTACCACCTTGCCAAACAGATTCAAGTGCGGCTGATGCCATTTGGCAGTTTGATCGATGTCGTGAAAAAACCGATCGGCGTGTGCCGCACCTAAAAAATCATGTACCAAATAGCAATCGCCATCGACCAACGGAATAGTCCTCTTTACACAATCTCCGATCGGGTTCAGGCGGTTCATCGTATATCAGATAAAGTTGCTTTCAGCTCGTCGACATCAAGAAAATAGTGACATACCTCCTGCTCGTCGATTACCAAAGTCGGCACATATTCCCAGTAATGACGATACCAATGCTCATTATCTGCAATATCGCGTTTGATAATCTCAAAAGCAACCGCATCCCACTCCCGCTGGAATGCCAGCAATCCATGCAACATATCATCACAAAGATGACAACTTTGTTTGTGGTAAAAATAAACAATTGGTTTATTTATCACGCAGTTCGCTCAGGAATTTCTATCGTAATTGCCGGATGGTCAACTCATCATTTCAACAAATTGTTCTTCATCGATCACCTTGACGTTCAATTCTTCTGCTTTACGGGCTTTGCTACCAGTATTTTCACCAACAATCACATAATCAGTTTTCTTGGAAACACTGGCGGTTACTTGCGCCCCCATCGATTGCAAACTCTCTGTTGCAGCGGCACGCGACATCGATAAGGTTCCAGTCAACACTACGATTTTCCCGCTAAAAAAATCGTTATGCTTCGGTGGCGATGCTATCGATCGATGCCATTTAATTTCAGCGGCGAGCAGTTTATTAATGATTATTTGGTTATGCGGCTGCTCCCAAAAAGTTACCAAACTTTTTGCAATCAATGGGCCGATATTCGGTATCTTCTGCAATGCTTCCTCATCCATCGCCTGTAATTCAGGCAACCTGAAAAAGTGCGTAGCAAGAGTCTCGGCGACGGTCTTACCAACCAATGGAATACCAAGCGCAAATAAAAACCGCGCAAACGTTGTTTGCTTCTTCCGTTCGAGCGCAGCCACTAAATTGGTGGCAGATTTCTCCGCCATTCGTTCGAGCCCGCCAACTTGTTCAACGGTGAGGTCATACAGGTCGGCAACATTGGAAATTAAATTAGCATCGACTAGTTGTTCAACCAATTTATCGCCCAATCCATCGATATCCATTGCCGCACGCGCGGCGAAATGCTTGATACTTTCTTTGCGCTGTGCCAGACAATACAAGCCACCACTGCACCGCGCAATCACACCAGAATTTTCATATACGATATCAGAATTGCATACCAAACAATGCTTCGAGAATTTAAATTTTGACAGATGCCCTCGTCGCTTTTTTTTTATCACCGAAAGAACTTCGGGAATTACATCTCCTGCACGCCGTACGATTACATGGTCACCGACTCGTACATCGAGACGTTCAATTTCATTGCGGTTATGTAAACTTGCATTCGATACCATTGCTCCACCGACAAACACGGGCTTCAAGCGGGCTACCGGCGTAATCGCACCAGTGCGCCCGACTTGGAGTTCAATTTTCTCTACCACCGTTTCTTCTTCCTGTGCTGGAAATTTATGTGCGAGTGCCCACCGCGGTGCCTTGGCTGTGTGACCTAAGTTATGCTGCCAATCGCGCTGCGAAACTTTATACACTACGCCATCGATGTCATAAGGTAATTCAGCACGCTGCGCTAACATTTTCTCATAGTAATCAAGGCAGCCCTTCGTTCCGACGACCTGCTCGGCTTTATCCGACACCGGCAAACTAAAATCTCCAATCCAGCGAAGCATTGCCCACTGCGTCTGCGGGAGTTTTACCTCGCTCACTTCACCTAGCGCGTAACAACATAGATTGAGCGGGCGTGAAGCGGTCACCGCTGGATCGAGTTGGCGTAGACTACCGGCAGCCGCATTGCGTGGATTGACAAATATTTTTCCAGCAGATTCACGTTGGCGCTGATTGAGTTTTTGGAAATCATCTTTGCGCATGAAAACTTCGCCGCGAACCTCTAATACAGCAGGTGCCGAACTTCCTTTCAATCGGGTTGCGCCGGAAAGCACTTTGCGCATGTTCTGCGTAATGTCCTCACCGGTTGTTCCATCACCACGGGTTGCCGCTTGCACCAACCATCCATCCTCAAAACGTAAATTGACTGCAAGCCCATCTAATTTTAATTCGGCAACATACATAACATCATCCGTGTCACGCTCCATTCGTTTGCGTACTCGGCGATCAAAAGCAAGCACCTCGTCACTTTCCAACGCATTCGCTAATGAGTACATCGGTATCTTGTACTCAACTTTGTCAAAAGTTTTGGCACCTATACGGCCTACCTTTTGGGTCGGTGAGCCTACCGATGCAAACTCCGGGTGTGCGTGCTCTAATTCCTCAAGTTTGCGTAATAATCGATCGTATTCACTGTCCAATATTTCCGGATCATCCAGCACATGATAACGATAGCCGTGCTCTTCGAGCTGGTTTCTGAGCGCTACAATTTTTTTCTGTACCGCTTTGGAACTTCCGCTGTCCATCAGATGATTACCAGCATGCACATCGTTCAAAATAGCCTGATGGCTTCATCGCTACCCATAGGAATACCCAACCGCTCCATGTCTGTCTCAATATTCTCAATGGATTCTCGGATTTCGCTGATCGGTTCTTCGGAAGGAATATTATATCCGGGCCACTTGGCTATACCTTGCATGCTCGATGCACATGCTTTTGAAGCATCCACCATATCAGAAAAAACTGCCCCAGCCTGCTGAACAGCCGCCGGCTTCATAAAGAAGGTTAATCCATGCATGGTGGATTGATCAAAATTCTCGAAATCGAAACAACCAGTTTCGCTCATATTCTTCAGGCTGTACAAAACCATCTTTTCGTTATTGATCGTTTTGAAACACGAATAATAACCGTGATTTCTTTCCATCCCAACTTGGCAAGCATACTGTTCGACGGCCACACCATTGAACGGTTGATCGGCAATCGGATAAATATTAATTCTGATGGAAAAGTTGAAATGATTGATAAACTCATCGAGTACATTTGCTTGTTCAATCGCATTATCAAACATTGTCATAAAGGCAAATCCGCGCTCGGTATCCTCGGACAAACAAGATATAAGTGCAGCGAATCGGGTCAACTCTTGTTCACTGATGGGCCCACTAGAATCGGCTAATTGTATATAAACCACCAAATCAGTAAAAATTGAGTCTCCCATATCGAGTTCCAAATTACACCATTTCTTTTTTTCCAAACCATATCCATGAATTCCAGAAGATTTGGTAAACCTCATTGTTGCATCACGGTAGCTGCCCAAAACGTCGTTTGAACTAACCCCATGTCCACCGGTAATTTTAACCCAGTAATCAATTTGGCTTAATCGTTCAAATCCTTCACTCGGGGAGAGGTTTAAATGCGTCGTTTTCGGTCGGAGTTGGATATCAGTTTTATCGCTTACTGCATGAACAATTAGCGGCTTCTGAGTTTCTTCTTTGGCATATTGGGGTGAACTCGAAGCATCAATATGCCTATCATCCGGCGGCAAATCCTCACCCGCGGGTTTCTGCTGGTCAAGCGCCGGCATAGTCACCGGATCACTTGCACCGGAATACTGGTGTTCTATATCATCCAAATCTGGTTCGGTGAGTTTCTGATTAAGATAACCGCTATAAATCTCCGAATGTCCAAAGTCCTTTTCTTCGTAGGCGTAAGTCGGAGGCTTTTTGAAAGAAGACGTTGGCATAAAAGATTTCTGCCTGGAAAACAGGTAGACACAAACCACAATGCAGACACCCATTCCCAGCAAAACTAATTGTAGATTTATGTCCACGCCGTGTTATCAATTCGTTAGTTGATTCAAGTAAGCAACCTACTCTTCACAATGCCTGGGTTCGAGGCGGAGAATATCATTATAATCCATGTTATTGAGCCGCAATGCTCATTGCTTCGTCGATATCCACCGACACCAACCGTGAAACACCCGGCTCACTCATGGTAACACCGATTAATGCACTTGCCGCTTGCATAGTAATTTTATTATGCGTCACTACAATAAATCGGCTAAATTCAGTCAAACTGTTCAGGATTTGACAGTAGCGTTCGACGTTGGTGTCATCGAGAGCTGCATCAACTTCATCAAGCATACAAAACGGCGATGGATTTAGTTTGAAAAAGGCAAAAAGTAAGGCGACTGCCGTCAGCGCTTTTTCGCCACCCGATAACAGATGAATATGACTATTTCGTTTTCCCGGTGGTTGTGCCATCACAATCACGCCGGCGGTCATCAAAGTGTCGTCGGTCAACTGCAATTCGGCTCTTCCACCGCCAAACATGTTTGGGAAAAAATCTTTAAAATGTTCGTTGAGTTGTTCGAAAATTTTCTTAAATCGTGTCTGCATCTCATTATCAATTTTTCGAATTGCATCGCGCAACGTATCCAAGGCTTCACTCAAATCTGCATGTTGTGCATCGAGATACTCTTTATGTTCTCTTTCCTTTTCGAACTCCTCGATCGCAACTAAATTAACTGCACCGATACGATCGATTTCATTTTGAAATTCTTCGTTACGCGATCTCCACTTATCGATAGTAGCATCTTCCGGCAACTCCGATTCAAGCCACTCTTGGTCATACCCTTCGCTCTCGATTTGATCGGCTTTGGTATCACAACGCACCGAAATTTCTTGTCGCGTCATATTGTGTTGATGTAATTGTTCACGTGTTTTTTCGACCGAACCGATATGGATTTCAAGTCGATTATTGAGTGACTTTACGTTGTTATCGATCTCTGCTACTCGTTCGATTAGCACCGAGAAACGTTGCTCCACTACGGTATATTTTTTTTCTATATTTCGCAGGTTTTCTTTCAAATTGGTGATCGATGCATCTTGTTGATTGGCTTGCGCTTGAACCTGGTCGAGTTGCTTGGCAGCCAGCTCAAGTTGATTTTCTGCACGCGAAATCTCGCTGTCAGTCGATGCAAGTTCCGCATCGACCCGCTGTTTTTTCAATGCGCACTTATGTAATTGGTTATTTATCTTGTGCAATTCTTCTTTGCAGTTTTCAAGCACATTTTTGTTTTTCTCGCGTTGCTTAATAAACTCCACTCGTTCAGATTCTAACGATTGGGTGAGAGTGGCGGCGATATTTGATAGCTGTTGTGCCTTGTCAATTTCACCTTCATCACTTTGCACATGCTTATTGAGGTCGATAATCTCATTGCCCATTGTTTCAACACGTTGTTTAGCTTCAACATAATGAGCATCTTCGTGAGCAAGTGTGCTGTGCATCTTTCTTTGATCTTGTCGAAGTTGATTTAAGTTTTCTTGTTGTTGCTGTGCTTTTTGTCGCATTTCATTCAATTTCTGCTCCAGTTGCAAAATTTCATATTCCAGAGTATCAGCGGATGTTGCAAGTTCTTCCAATTTTTTTTGCAATAGTTGCATCTCCTCTTCACGCACCAACACACCCGTTTCAAGTTGGCTTTGACCAGCAAAACTAATCCAGTTATTCCCGACCAATACACCATCACGAGTAACCGTACATTCGCTACCTCTCAAGTCGGATTGCATGGCAATCGCATCGTCGAGCGATTCGGCCGCATACACCCCATCGAGAAAGGTCGACAGATCAGTTTTACCCGAATCTAATTTATCGAGCAAGCGCATACTTCCGGAAGGAGCGTTGGTGGTCGAAGGGGTGCCCGATGTATCGGTAATTAATGTCAATGTACAATCTGGTCGATCAGTCGAAATGCTCTCGGGTAATGCAGCAACACAATATGCACCGAGAAAACCATCCATCAATCTATCCACCGCTCGCTCCCACCCATCTTTGACGTGAATGCGCGTCGCCAGCCTCTCCTGTTCATCGATCCTTCGTGACAAAAGCCAATTTTGCAATGTCTCATCGTCGACATTGAGCGTTGCCTCTTGAATTTGTTTTAAAGAAGAAAGCCTTGATTGCACTTCATATCGTCGCGCCTTTAGGTTCGCATTGGCTTCCGTTTTTTCCTGTATGGATTCCTGCAACGAATACACTACGCTTTCAAATTGCCGAAATTCCAATTCGGACTGCTCGCATATTTCATCGTGCTGTTTGACTTCAAGACGGCGTGCGTCGATATCGATTGCTCCAAGTTGCTGCCGAGTAACATCAATTTCTTGTTCAATTCGAGTCGTTTGCTCGCTTGAACGTTGCAGATGTTGCTGCAACTGCGCAATCCTAGACTGTTGTACTTCATGTTGGCGTGCAGACACCTGCAATTGCTCGTTGAATGTTTCCCAGCCAGATTGCCAAGTTCCAATCGCATTCTCAACATCCGCTAATTGCGCTTCAGCATGTTGGCGACTCTGCTCTAATGTTTCGATTTGTGGGGCAATATCGGCAATTTCCGTTCGCCGTTGAAGTTGGCGTGACTCATCAGTTTCAAGCTGCTGCTTTAGCTTTTCCTGCTGCAGTCGCACACGTTCTTCCTCCTCTTTCTGCGATTGTTTACCTTCGCTTTTATATCCGATTTTCTGCTCAATGTTATTGATTTCTGCGTCAAGTTGATAACGCTCTTGTTGGGCTTGATTATATTTTTCTTGGTGTTTGAGCTGCTGCTGTCGACGTTGTTCAAGTTCCGCTTCGGTTTCCTGTTGGTTCACCAAAGCAACTTTCAAATCATGCTCATGCTGAACCGATAGACCGCTTTGTACCGCAAGCTTTTGCTTCATCTCGGCCAGTTCTAAAAACAATAGACAGCCATTTGTTGCTCGTTGTTTCTCCTTCAGATTCTTATAACGTTTCGCCTCGCTTGCTTGTCGCTTGAGACGGCGCAGCTGTTTGGCAATTTGCTCTTTCATAGAGGAAACAGTCTGCAAGTTTTCGATGGTCTGGTTGATGTGAGTCTCGGTTTCCTTCCGTCGATCTTTATAGTTTGATGTACCCGCCGCCTCTTCCACCAACCGTCGTAAGTATTCCGGATGTCCCTCGACGATACGGTTGACCATACCTTGCTCAATGATGGCATAGGAACGAGGACCCAAACCGGTACCTCGAAACAAATCAAGCACATCTTTCCGACGTGTTTTAATTTGATTGATAAAGTAGTTAGAATTACCGTCTCGACTGAGAGTTCGTTTTATCGAGATGTCGGCAAATTGAGAAAAATTTCCGCCCGCACTGCCATCGCTATTGTCAAACAACAGTTCGACCGAAGCTTTGCTGATCGGCTTGCGCGAGGATGATCCATTGAATATCACATCTGCCATGTTGTCGCCGCGCAACATTTTGGCGGATGACTCACCCATGACCCAGCGTACTGCATCAATAAGGTTAGATTTACCACAGCCGTTTGGCCCGACGACAGCGACTAAGCCTGCCGGCAAACGAACGTCGGTCGTATCAACAAACGATTTAAAACCAGAAATTTGTAGTTTTTTGAGTTGCATCGAGAAAATGATACTACCATGCTACCGAGCAGTAATTGCACGTCGATCGTACCGACATATATACAGCCCGGTTATTCGAGGAATTTGCCACACTCCCGGTTAAAAACTTATACGTTAGCCCCCATGTGGCGAATACCTTCCGGTTCGTTCTCGCTCATGGAAATGAGCGGTTGCCATTTGACCTTTTTCATCTCCCACTTGCCGGTTGCTTGATCATATCGAGAGTTTACAAAGCATTTCCATTCATCATCATTAATATCTTTGAAATCTGTTCGATAGTAATAACCTGGATAACGTGATTCTTGGCGATATTGAATGTGTTTCATATGCGCTTCAGCGGTGATTATTCGATGATAGTTTTCCCATGCACGTAGTAGCTCGTGCAAATCTTTAGCCCGCATTTTGAGCGAGTCTTCTTTCAACATAGTCATCTTCTGATCCGCGATTTCCAACATCACCGCATTGGTCTGATACCAAGTGGATACACCAGCGACATATTCATCCATAATCTTCTGCAAGCGGATTTGCAACATCTTCGGAGTGATGTAATGTGGATTGATATCGATAGCGGTGGTGTAATCCTTGTATTCGAGGAAAGTACGAACCGGGCGATAAATTTCATCGACAATTTCTTCGGTGGTGAGTGGCAATTCTGGTGTAATATCCTGGTGGTCGAGGCAATACTTCACCAGACTTTTTGCACAGATTCGCCCTTCGGTGAAAGAACCGGAGGAAAATTTGTGCCCAGAGGCACCGACGCCATCTCCAGCAGTAAACAAACCGTTGATCGTCGTCATGCGGTTATATCCCCAGTGATAATGATTCGGCACACCCGGTAAATCATCCGGGCCAGAACACCATAACCCAGCACAACCCGCGTGCGAACCGAGCAAATACGGCTCGGTCGGCATTAACTCTGACATTTTCTTGTCGGGTTCAATGTTCTCACCGGCCCATACACCGCACTGTGCAATAGTCATATCGAGAAAATCTTCCCACGCTTCAGTTTCGAGATGTTTGATTTCGCTTGGGGTCATGGTTTCCGCTAACTTTGCCATTGCGGTCGGCGTATCTATAAAAATCGGACCACGCCCTTCTTTCATTTCAATCATCATCAGATGATTTCGTAGGCAGGTGCCCATCGTGTACCCAACCGCATAGCGGTCATAGCCATTGTCTTTTAACAATTCATAGTTTTTCGCTTGATAATCTTCACCAAAAGCATTCATTGCCTTTGCTTTGAATAACAAAAACCAAGCACCAACCGGCCCATATCCATCCTTAAATCTTGCCGGCACAAAGCGGTTTTCCATCAGCGTCAATTCAGCACCACACTCAGCTGCCATCGCATACGTGGAACCAGAATTCCAGACCGGATACCACGCCCGACCGGTACCCTCGCCAACCGAGCGTGGGCGAAATACGTTGACCGCACCACCGCATGCTAACAGGCATGCCTTGAACTTAAAAATGTATATTTTATTCTCGCGCACCGAAAATCCAGCAGCACCCGCAACGCGCGTTGGGTCGTTTTTATCCGCCAGTAACTTGACAATAAAAATTCGTTCGTAGATGTTTTCGCTACCCAGAGACTTCTTGGCGGCTTCAGCGACAATCCATTTATATGATTCGCCGTTGATCATGATTTGCCAACGCCCGGACCGAACTGGCTTACCGCCATCGCGCAATTTTTTACCTTCGTCGCCCTTCTGTTTCCAAATCGGCAACCCCCAATCCTCGAAGTTGTGCACCGAATCATCGACATGCCGCCCGACATCATATACTAGGTCTTCACGCGTAATCCCCATCAAATCACCACGCACATAGCGCACATAATCTGCCGGATCATTCTCGCCCATATAGGTGTTGATCGCTGACAATCCTTGCGCAACCGCGCCAGAGCGATCCAGTGCTGCTTTGTCCACCAACTTAATATTTAGACCTTCATCCTTCGCCCATGTCATAATTTCAAAGGCAGCACCACAACACCCCATACCACCGCCAATAAGCAAGATATCGACCTCTTCTTCAACCACTTCGGGGTTGGTAAAATTATACTCAGTCATCCGGTTTATACCGTTTTATCGCTTCAATTACGAAGACTCACTCGTCATGAATTGGTTCAAATCGCAGCTATGCATCCTATCGGTAAATAACTTGGCGTGATCCGCTAAATCTGCCGAATTCGAATCCGGCTTATCACTAAACGGATCAATCGATCCTTCGGGGGTCGTGCGAATGGGGAATTTGAAGCGCTTCACCTTGCCGTTGCGGAATTGTATCGTCCACATAATGGACTCGCTACCACGCAATGGCTGAACCTTTGCCCCGAGCGGCACGACATCTGCATAGTGGCGGCATTCGATCGCTTGTTGCGGGCAGATTTTTACACACGCATAGCACTCCCAGCATTGTTCGGGCTCTTGGTTATATGCCTTCATTGCATGTCCGGTATCAGCCCCAGACTTGTCGAGTTTCATTAAATCATGCGGACAAATATACACACACGCAGTTTTATCTTGCCCCTTGCAACCATCACATTTATCGGTACGTACGTAAGTTGGCATTGCTTTCCTCAACGAGAATATTGGTTCATTTCTTATAAGTTATTCAAAATAGACGCGCTAGTAGCATAGCATTTTCAAACAAAAAATTGAACCATTTTTTAGCCAGCAATAGCAAGAACGGGAATTAGACCGTTGGGTGGAATGCCCTTATTCCTGAATCAATGCTTTCTTTTTTCTCGTTCCCACGCAGGGAGCGTGGCAACGAGGAATGCCCCATTCCATGCCTCCATCCCCATTCCAGCTTGCTGGAATCCAGTCATTAAATGCGCGTAGCGCACAACCGCG
>WASV01014544.1_pt1 | contig 46062 bp, 43 predicted proteins | sample 5698531 | NCBI WGS metagenome assembly WASV01 (sample SAMN11175559, study PRJNA528189) | sponge metagenome | isolation source: marine sponge | host: Myxilla | place: Antarctica: Western Antarctic Peninsula, King George Island | collected 2013-01 | reverse complement strand
ATTAAATCTGGTGCTGTACTGGAAGGACCTTGTTGTATTGGGGAAGGAAGCTATATTGGTAATAACTCTCTTGTCAGAAGCTACACCTCTATTGAAAAAAATTGTTCGATAGGTAGCGGTGTGGAGTTAAAAAACTGCGTGGTGATGCAAAACTCCCAGATAGGCCGGCTTTCTTTTGTCGGAGACAGTGTGCTGGGTGAAAATGTGGATATGGGGGCAGGGTGCATGACCGTGAATCGAGACATAGACTGGAAGCCGATTTCTCTGAAAAATGGTAAGCGGCCTATGTCGACGGGAATGAAAAAACTGGGTGCTTTTCTCGGTGACGGAGTTGTTGTTGGTGCCGGAAACATTCTGCAGCCTGGAACGATTGTTGCACCAGGGAAAATCCTTCCCGCATGTTACTCCGTAAAACATAAATAACAGGTCGAAAATAAGTATGTGTGGAATTAGTGGTGCTGTCGGATTAAAAAATATATCCGAACTTCTTTTTGAGGGGATCAGGAACCTGGAGTACAGGGGCTATGACTCTTGCGGCGTTGCTTTAATGAACAAAAAACGCATCATCATTAAAAAAGATATTGGAGGTGTGGAAGAGTTTTATCGCAAACACAATGTTCTTGATCAGAAAAGCAAGATAGGCATTGCCCATACCCGCTGGGCCACACATGGAAAAGTAACAAAGAATAACACCCACCCGTTCACCTCCTGCGATGGTAATTTTGCTGTGGTTCACAATGGAATTATTTCCAATCATCACCCTTTGAGAGACCAACTAAAAAAAGAAGGCTTCAAGTTTTCTTCTGAAACTGATAGTGAAATTCTTGCCCACCTCTTGGAGAAGTTTTACAAGCGCAGCCGTAACGTGGAAAAATCTTTTTTGAAGATGCTGGGCCTCATTGAGGGAACCTATGCGATAGCATTTATTTCCTCCTACCTTCCCGATCAGATTTTTTGCGCGAAAAATGAATCACCACTGATGCTGGGTATCGGTGATGAGATTAAATTTATTGGTTCCGATTTCAATGCTTTCATCGACCATACCAAGAATGCCGTGATTCTGGATGATGGAGAGTATGCCATTTTATCACGGGATACCTATGTCGTGAAAAGCCTTTTGAGCAAGGACGAAGTCACGAAAACCATCACTAAAATTGAATGGGACAGTGAGACTTCCAAAAAGGGGGGCTATCCTCATTATATGCTCAAGGAAATTTATGAACAGCCTCAAACCATTTCCAATGCGTTGGATTTGGAGGCATCAGGACTAGATGAGGTTGTTGATTTATTTGCGAAATCCAAGAACTCTTATTTGTTGGGTGTGGGAACTACTTTTTACGTTGCTAAATATGCCAAATATATTTTTTCGCAGTTGGCGAAGGAGTTTTTCCCTTCCATAAGTTCAGATGAATTCATGGCATTGGCCAATGTGAACAAGCAGTCTCTGGTTTTTTCCGCTTCGCAATCCGGTGAAACCTTTGACACCTTGTCGGCCTTGAAGTATGCCAAGTCCCAGGGAGCCTCGACAGCGGCGGTTGTCAATGTCATGGGTTCCTCCATTGCCAGGCTTGTTGACAAAGTAGTTCTCCAGGGATCGGGACCTGAAATTTGTGTGATCAGTACAAAGGCAGCGTTATCGCAAATGGTGATACTTACGGTGATGGCTATGAAGCTCGCTTTAAAAAAGAAAGTGATCACCCGAAAAACCTATAACCAGCACTTGCGGGCTTTACATGATCTCCCTGAAATTATTCAGGGAATTTTGAACGAGCGATCCGGTTTTATTCATCGCCTTGCCCATAAATATTCAGGGAGCCGCAACTGGCTCTATTTAGGGCGAGGAGTTTATTATCCTATTGCCTTAGAAGCAGCTTTAAAAATGAAAGAGGTTGCCTACGTTCATGCAGAAGGAATGCCTGGTGGATTTTTAAAGCACGGAACGTTGGCTATGATTGATGACGATGTATTTTCAATCGTGTTCGTTCCGCCTCCTGAAGATAAAGCACTCTATGAATCCACGATGCATTGCATAGAGGAAATTCGTGCCCGGTCAGGTTTTGTTCTGGGAATTCATTTTAGCGAGCAGGGGAAAAACCAGGATTTATACAGTGAAGAATTGATCCTTCCCAAAGTGCCTCCTTTGACTGCGCCCCTTATTCAGTTGGTCATTGGCCAGTTGTTTGCATATTTTACCGCCACCTCTCTGAAGCGCAATATCGACAAACCCCGGTCTCTTGCCAAATCCGTTACCGTTGCCTGAATAAAACACCAGTTTTTAATTGCCAGCTTTCAAGACGGTCTGTTACATTACGGTCTGTTACATTAGACCCTTCTTGTTTTCCTACATTGAAGAGATTGATTTATGTCTGACAAAACCGTAGTAGCTTTGACGATAGCCGGATCGGATTCCGGAGGGGGTGCTGGCATTCAAGCCGATCTCAAAACATTTTCTGCTCTTGGGGTATTTGGCAAAACAGTGATCACATCCATCACCTCCCAGAATACCCTGGGAGTCCAGGCTGTGAATGATTTGCCAGTTGAGGTTGTGGAAAGCCAGCTTAAATCCATTTTTGAGGATGATAAATGCCAGGCCGTAAAAACAGGCATGCTGGGCAATGAGCAGATTGTTGATCTGGTTGCCTCCCTGCTCAAACGTTATAGGGTTAAAAACCTGGTTATCGATCCTGTTATTTTTTCTTCTTCAGGAAAAAAACTGCTCACTCCATCAGGGGTGGAGATGATAAAGAAACGCTTGCTCCCTCTGGCGCGTCTTGTGACCCCAAATATCAGGGAAGCTGAAATATTATCCGGAATAAAAATCCGCCGACCTGCGGACAGAAAGCGTGCGGCACGCAAAATTCTTAAATCGGGAGTGCGAGCGGTGGTGCTCACGGGTGGGCACTTGAAAGGAAAACCGGAGGATCTGTTTCTGGATAACAATGGTATAGAGATTTTAAGCTCAGAGCGATTGTCGGAATCGGATCCCCATGGAACAGGTTGTGTTTTTTCATCAGCAATTACCGCTGGACTGGCTTTGGGCGGACAAATCTTGCCGACGGTAATAGAAGCCAAGGATTTTATTGGACGGGCTATTCTTGGAGAAGTGATTTCTGGAAACGGCAAGGCGAGTGTGGAACCACTATCCTCACTGTACAGGGAAAATGAAAAAGCCCAGGTTTTAGAAGGAATGAATCGAGCCATCCGGGTATTCAGGGAAGAAAGAATTGGGTCATTAGTTCCTGAGGTTCAAACCAATATCGGGTTGGCACTAAAAAATGCCAAAAATCATGAGGATGTTCTCGCCATCCCAGGGCGCATTATCAAAAATGGGGAAGATATTTTCATCGGTGCCGAACCTGAGTTTGGCGGTTCCCGGCATGTCGCCAATATTGTTTTGACGGTCATGCGCTTTGATCCCAAAAAACGCGCTGTCATGAATATCAAATATACGGACGCGCTGTTAAAAATATGTCAACGCCTCCGGTTTACGATTGCTTCGTTTGATAGGGCGGAGGAACCTGAAAATGTAAGAGTTAGGGAAGGGTCTTCACTGGAATGGGGCACCCAAAAAGCGCTTTTGGATTTCGGCTCGGTTCCGGATATCATTTATGATCTGGGGGGGATAAGAAAGGAAGAGATGATTCGGGTTATTGCTGAGGACATCGAATCATTGACAAGCAAAATCCTAAAAATTCACCGACTGTATAAAAAAACGGTCTAAACCCGACATTAAACCAAGACTTTGCCAATTCAACAGGCTATAAAAATTACATCAAGGATTTGTCGATCATAATTTCCGCCCGGGCTTTCAGGTTTTCCACCCACTCCTGAAACATTTGGCGACTTTTTTCCTGTTTGATGCGTTGGATTATTTTTTTGGTTTGTTCTTTGTCGGGTTCTCCAGCGGCTTCTTTATCCACCCGCTTGAACAGGTAAAAACGATTTCTCACTTTGGCGGAGGAAGTATCTCCCACCTCCATTGCCAAAGTTTTGTCCTTGATTTCTTTTATATTGCCAATCCCTGGAATGGAGTCTGCCATGCTGAAGAACGGTGTGTGCCGGACGCTTAAATCCAGCCCTTTGATGACTTTTTCCAGGTCCTTTTCCTGCGCCAGCTTTTGTTCCAGTTCCTTGAACTTGGAGGAGGTCCGCTCTCCATTGATGCGTTCGGTTAAAGCTTGGTCAACAGGTTTTCTGACTTCCTTCAACTCTGGGATATAGGCTTCTTTGTTGCCGGCGAGTTTTAAAACGAAAGATGCTTCCTTGGTGTGCACAGGTTGGCTAACCCTGTTTTCCATCAAGATGAAGGCTGTGTTGTAGAACTCAGGGTTGTCGCCTATTTCCAGGAGATCATGATTTTCTCTGGAAAAAAAGTCGGTGGTGGTTGTCTGAGCCTGATTCTTTTCCGCGGCTGATTTCAGGTTGCCATTCTTTTCCGCTTCCCGATGAATATGTTTTGCCGCTCTTCTGACCCTTTGCAAGGCCTTGATGCTCTTAAGGGATTGAATGACTTCTTCACGGACATCCTTCAGTGGTTTGAACCGTTCCTCCTCCAAGCCTTCTAGCTTGATAATGTGGTAGCCAAAAGAGGTTAGAACAGGTTCACTGATTTCACCAATCTTCAACTGTTCCAAAGCGGACTCAAAAGCGGAGACCATGGTTCCTTTGGGAAACTCTCCGAGGCTTCCTCCTTGGGATCCTGAGCCGGGATCATCGGAGTGTTTTTTTGCGACTTCTCCGAAGTCGGCACCAGTTTTAACTTTTTCCAGAAGTTCGGTGGCACGGGCTTTCGCTTTATCTTCCGCCTGTTTCTGTTTTTCTTCAGGAGAAGCATCTCCCTCAATTTCCGATGATTTTGTATGGACAAGTATATGGCTGGCTCGGTACATTTTCTTAACGCGAAAATCAGCAATCCTGGTCTGGTAATAGTCTTCAATGTCTTCATCCCGAGGTTTGATTTCTGCAAGATAGGTCTGGGGCTCAATTTTCACATACTCAACCTTGATTTGCGGCGGTACCTCAAATTGCTTTTTGTTTGATTGAAAAAAATCATTGAGTTCCTGATCGGTAAAAGTTTTTTCAACCTGAAAGTGATCGTCGTTAAACCGCACGTAGTCCAACTTGGCTTTTTCTTCCTCGTTGATGAAGGCTTCACTGATTTCACTTTGTGAAACTTTGGAACTGGTTCCGAACAGTTTTTCCAACTTGTTTAAAATCAGGTTCTCGCGCTGGTTATCTTCAAACTCGCCGGGGGTGACCCGTTGAAGCTGAAGATAATTCCGATAAGATTTTTCGCTGAATTTTTTATCATTTTGGAATGCCTGCAAACCCTGGATATGTGAAATCAGTTCAGCATTGCTGACTTTCAAGCTTTGTTTCCCGGCTTCTTGCAACAATAATTTTTTCTGGATTAAAGCATCCACAGCCTGGGTTTTCAGATCGAGCTTTTTGATCGTCTCGTCAGAAAACTGGTCCTTGAATTGTTGTCGGTAATAATTCACAAGGTTATTAAAGGTGCGATCATATTCGCCCTGATAAATATTTTCTCCTTCAACGGTCGCTATGACCCCGCCCCCGGAGTTGGAAGTGCCCCCCCCCATTCCCCATGAATAGAAAATAGTTCCTATAAAAGCCAGAATGATCATCCATAAAATGGATTTAATCAGCCAGGAATCAGCATGTTCTCGAATCGTGCTCAGCATAGATGTTACTCTCGGTTCTTGGTTAAAGAAAGAACCTATACTATAAAACACGCAAGAGAATCGCAAGCCATTATTAACGAGTGAGTAATGATTGAGTAACGAGGTTTGGTGAGGAGCATTAATTATCTGTTGTTGTATTTAGTCCAAACGGTAGTGGTACGGCGAACGCGCACAGGGATTTGTCTTGCATTTTATACGACCCCTTGCTATAAAGAAACTTAAGGAAAAACAAGAAGTTACGTGAATTCATGAAACCCGCAAGGGAGAGTATTGGTGTTTGATTTTTTCTGGGGTTTATTCTCCAACGATTTGGCGATTGACTTGGGAACGGCGAATACCCTGGTGCACGTGAAGGGTCAGGGAATTGTATTGCGCGAACCCTCTGTTGTGGCCATAAACAGTCATACCAAAGAGGTGCAAGCGGTCGGGGAAGAGGCCAAGCAAATGCTGGGTCGTGCTCCTGGTAGCATCATTGCCATTCGCCCGATGAAGGATGGGGTGATCGCTCATTTTGAAGTTACGGAAAAGATGATCAGCAATTTTATCCGCAAGGTACACAATAATCGCAAAACATTGGTGCGCCCTCGGATTGTCATAGCTGTTCCCTCCGGAATTACTCAGGTAGAAAAACGAGCTGTGAGGGATTCTGCGGAATCAGCAGGTGCGCGTGAAGTGTTCCTGATAGAAGAGCCGATGGCAGCGGCTATTGGAGCGGGCCTCCCGGTGCAGGAGCCTACAGGTAACATGATCATTGATATTGGTGGTGGGACTACAGAGGTGGCGATCATTTCCATGTCCGGTATTGTCTACAGTAAATCGGTTCGTATTGCCGGGGATGAAATGGATGAGGCCATCGTTAACTATGTCAAAAAGAAATATAATCTTCTGATTGGTGAACGGACTGCCGAAGAAGTGAAAATTCAAATTGGATCTGCCTATCCCTTGAAAAAAAGAATGACCATGGAAGTCAAGGGTAGAGATCTTGTTGCGGGTATACCCAAAACCCTGATCATCTCGGATGAGGAAATCAGGGAAGCACTAACCGAAACCTTTGGTACAATTGTCGAAGCAGTAAAGATTGCTCTAGAGCGCACGCCTCCTGAACTTGCGGCGGATATCGTGGATAAGGGGGTGGTGGTGGTCGGTGGTGGTTCGCTGATTAAAGGGTTGGATACTCTTTTTAAGGAAGCAACAGGCCTGCCGATAACCCTTGCTGTCGATCCTCTTTCCGCAGTTGCTTTGGGTGCGGGAAAGGTGTTGAGCGATCCTAAACTGCTGAGAAAGATTGCCCTCTAACGGTGCCCAGAAAAGGAAATAAAAGCAAAAAAAATATTGTTTTTGCTTCTACTATTCTCCTGTTTTCTCTGGCGTTAATGACTTTGAACGTCAAGCAGGAAAAAAGCACCGGTTTTCTCGATTCCATAGCGGGTTTCATCCTTTCCCCATCCCAGAATTTTTTTACCCAAATCATTCAGTCTGTCTCCGGTAGCATCAATCATTATTTTCTCCTTGTCGATGTAGCGAGGGAAAATGACCAGCTAAAGTTGGAAGTTCAGCGCCTCATAAGTGAAAAAAACCAAATCATTGAACGTCTCGCCAGCCAAAATCGTCTTGCTAAACTCATGGCTTATGAAGACGATTGGGATAAAAAAACTGTGGTGGCCTCAGTCATTGGCAGGGATGCCACCCAGTGGTCAAAGGTAGTGGTTATTAATAAGGGAACGCAAAACGGGATGAGGAATCACTTGGCCGTGGTTACCGATGCTGGAGTGATTGGGCAGGTTATTCATGCTGGTGTCAACACCTCGAAGGTGCTTTTGATTATTGATGGCCGTAGCGCGGTGGATGCATTGTTTCAGGATAACCGAGTGTCGGGAGTCGTTGTTGGAATGGGGGAAGATGAGTGTCAACTAAAGTTTGTTCCGAACACTGTAGATGTCAAAGTGGGAGATACGATGCTTTCCTCGGGGTTGGGTGGAATTTTCCCGAAGGGCTTGGTCATTGGAAAAGTCTCCCAGGTATCCAGGAAGAAACAAGGGTTGTTTCAGGAGATTACCTTGACTCCTAGTTCAGATTTGTCGCGCCTGGAAGAGGTGCTTGTCCTTTTGCCTTAGGTTTTTATGTATTATTTTTCGCAGGCACTGATTGCCGTTTTTTTGTTTTCTGCTCAGACGACCTGGTTGGAAATTTTTTCTTTTGGCGGTGTTACGCCGGACCTGATTCTGGTGTGGGTGGTCTATTGTGGAGTTCAATATTCCCGGTCGAACGGGATTGGAGCCGGGATTGCTTTGGGGCTTGCCCAGGACAGCCTTTCAGGGGGACTGTTGGGAGTGAACACGCTCTCGAAAAGTCTGATCGCTTATTTTTTTTCCACGCTTAAGGATAAGTTTTATGTTAAAGGCATGATACCGATAGGGATATTTCTTATTGTTTCTTCGATTTTTGATGGCCTGGTGTTTTATTTCTCCATGGAAACTATTCTGAGGGGAGAGGTCGCTTCCAGATTTTTGTATCAGTCGTTACCCATTTACAGTATTTACAACGCATTAATAGGCCCTTTTATGTTTATGGCATTGGATAAAATTGATGGTTGGTTGCAACCAAAAATGTCCAATCCTTATATAGGAATTAGAAGATGAGCCTGTTTCGTCATGCGACCGAAACCAATGATGTGATTAAAAAGAAGATACGTGTCTTCGCCATCCTTGTTGTGGTTTCATTTCTGTGCTTATGGATGCGTGTCTGGTATTTGCAGATTTTAAAATGGCAATACCTGACGGGGCTTTCAGAGAACAACAGGGTTCGAATGGTGACCCTGCCTGCAAATAGGGGGATGATTAAAGATCGGAACGGTGAGACTTTAGTCAGCATTCGCCCTGTTTTCAACCTGTATTTAACTCCTGAAGATGCCGGGGCTCTGGATCCCTCTCTGGACAAAATGTCCCAAAAAATTTCCTTTGACCGGGAAAAATTGAAAAAGGCAATGGCTCGGAGCAAATCCTTCAAAGACGTTTTAATAAAGGGAGATATTTCTCGGGAGGAAGTGGCTTTTGTAGAAGAGAACAATATGAGCCTTCCTGGAATACATATCAGGGCTGAACCTTTAAGGCACTATGTGTTCAATAATCTGGCATCCCACACGCTGGGCTATCTTGGAGAGATTTCCAAAGCAAGCTTGGAAAGCCTTAAAGACCCCAAGTATAAGCAGGGGGATTTTGTCGGGAAAAACGGCCTGGAAAATATATATGAGTCTATTTTGCGAGGCGAAAAGGGCTACAAAGAAGTTGAAGTGGATGTCTCTGGCAGGGAGTTGAAATCATTACGCAAACTACCTCCAGAAAGCGGGGAAAATCTGATTCTTACCTTGGATGTAAGGATACAACAGGAATTGGAAAAATTAATGGTTGGAACTGTAGATCAGAATATGAATGGTTCCGTGGTGGTGATGAAGGCGCAGACGGGTGAGATCATTGCAATGACCAGCAGCCCATCCTTCGATCCCAATAAGTTTGCGGCGGGGATCAGTCCTCAAAACTGGAATGCGTTAGTGGCTGACGAGTGGCACCCGTTACAGAACAGGTCTATTCATGGCCAATATCCCCCTGGTTCTACCTACAAAATTGTGACAGCACTTGCAGGCCTTGAAGAGGGCGTGATTAAACCTGATACATCTATCTTTTGTCCTGGGCATTTCAGGTTAGGCAGGGGTCGGTATCGGTGCTGGAAAAAATCCGGGCATGGTTCGATGAATTTGCATGACGCACTGGTGCAATCTTGTGATGTTTATTTTTATACCATCGGTCATCGTTTGGGCATCAATACGATTGCGAAATACGCAAAACGTTTTGGATTGGGCAGTCCTACCGGTCTGGGCTTGAGCCAGGAAAAAAGAGGGTTGGTCCCCACTACCCAATGGAAATTGTTAAACAAGAAGGAGCCTTGGCTGTTGGGCGAAACCATTTCCGCTTCCATTGGTCAAGGTTATAATCTGGTGACTCCTATACAGCAGGCAAGTATGATAGCCTCCGTGGCTAATGGAGGCATTCTGCTCAAACCTTATCTGATAAAGCGTATTGAAGGGTCCGAGGGAAAAACTCGGAAAGAATTTTTCCCGAATATAGTCGGCCAATTAGGGGTGGACCCAGACCATTTAGAACAGGTCAGGAAGGCCCTGCGCGATGTGGTGAACGGCAAGGAAGGAACAGGAAGAAGATCCCGCTTGAAAAAAATAATTGTTTCTGGGAAAACCGGAACGGCCCAGGTTGTACGGATGAAATCCAATGAGGAGTTGGAGAAGGGTGAAGTCATACCTGTCAGGCATCGGGATCATGCATGGTTTGTAGCTTTTGCGCCCTATGAAAAACCCGATATCGCTGTGGCCATTATCATTGAACATGGAGGTCATGGTGGGGCCACCGCCGCACCGATTGCCAGGAAAATCTTCAAGAAGTACTTCAAGCTTTATCCTCCCGGGCCTTCCGCCCAATCCTCATAACCTTTGTGTAACCGGAGTTAAATGGCAAGACCTTCTCCCTGAGTCGGAAGCAGGGATTGCCAGACTCATTGCTCAAAGAACGAAGGACAACAGGGAAACCACAAGATAGTGTTTTATAGAATAATTTCCATATCCTTTTCCCTGAGGCGTTTGATTCGGTCCCGGAGTTCAGCGGCTTTTTCAAACTCCAGATTTTTTGCCGCAGAGAGCATTCGCTTTTCCATACCCGCGATCAACTGCAGAACCGGCTTTCCTGATTCATAGGCTTCTTCTTCCTCCATGACCCTGAACGCAGGTTCCGGATTCTCCGAATATTCCATGGAGACTTCAATGGCTCTTTGAATGGAGCGTGGGGTAATACGGTGTTCTTTGTTATAAGCAAGCTGAATTTCCCTTCTGCGACTCATTTCATCGATTGCGGCTTGCATGGATCGGGTCACCTGATTGGCATAAAAGATAACTTTTCCTGAAATGTTTCTTGCAGCCCTGCCCGAGGTTTGGATCAGAGACGTGGTGGATCGCAGAAAACCTTCTTTGTCTGCATCCAGAATAGCCACTAATGAGACCTCAGGAATATCAAGTCCTTCCCGAAGTAAATTGATACCTATTAGCGCGTCGAATTCGCCTAGTCGGAGTTCCCTGATGATCTGGGTTCGTTCCAGAGTCACGATGTCGGAATGCAGGTATTTGACCCTCAACCCGAGTTCGGAAAAATGCTCTGCCAGGTCCTCAGAAAATCTTTTGGTCAGCGTCGTGATCAAACAGCGCTGGTTTTTTTCTGCCCGTGAACGGATTTGGTCATACAAATCGTCCACCTGAGTGGACACGGGTTTAATTTCAACCTCAGGGTCCACCAATCCCGTGGGTCTCGCGATCAGTTCCACCGGAGAATTTCCGGATTTTTCCAATTCATAGGAACTGGGGGTGGCAGAAACATAAATAATGTTGCGGACATGTTGGTCAAATTCCTCAAATTTCAGAGGCCGATTGTCAAAGGCCGAGGGCAGCCGAAAACCATACCGGATCAACGTCTCTTTGCGGGAGCGGTCGCCCTTGTACATGCCTTGCAGTTGCGGAAGAGTCGCATGGCTCTCATCAATAATAAAAAGCGAATCATTGGGAAAATAATCCAGCAAAGTCGGTGGCGGATCGCCTGCAGGTCTGGCCATTAGATGGCGTGAATAGTTTTCGATGCCTTGGCAGTAACCGACTTCCTTGATCATCTCCAGATCAAACAGGGTTCTCTGATCAATTCTCTGGGCTTCGATAAGAAGATTCTGGCTTTCAAAATAAGCCACCCGTTCAATCAGTTCTTCTCGGATGTCTTTCATGGCCTTTTCCAAGAGTTCTTTCGGAGTGGCATAATGACTCGCCGGGTAAATGGCGATGCGGTCCAACTCTCGGATTGATTGGCGGGTGAGTGGATCAAAAGCGGAAATCCGGTCTATCTGGTCGCCGAAAAATTCGACCCTGATGGCCTCGTTTCTTTCGTAAACCGGCAGGACTTCCAAGACGTCTCCTCGCACCCGGAAGGTGCCGCGTTTAAAATCCACATCGTTTCTTTTGTATTGGATTTCCACAAGTTTCTGCACGGCTTGATCTCTCTCCAGAGTTTTGCCTCTTTCCAAAAACAGCAGCATGCCGTGGTAGGCTTCCGGCGAACCTAGGCCATAAATGCAGGAAACGCTGGCGACGATGATGACATCCTGGCGTTCAAATAGAGCATGAGTGGCCGAATGGCGCATTTTATCGATCTCATCATTGATGGAGGCGTCTTTTTCAATATAGGTATCGGTTTGAGCCAGGTAGGCTTCGGGCTGATAGTAATCGTAATAGCTGACAAAATACCCCACCGCATTATCCGGAAAAAACGTTTTGAACTCATTGTAAAGTTGAGCTGCAAGAGTCTTATTGTGGGCGAGCACCAAGGTCGGTTTTTGCACCCGTTCGATGACATTGGCAATGGTGTAGGTTTTCCCGGATCCCGTTACCCCGAGAAGCGTCTGTGAGCTTGGGTTGGAATCCAGACCCTGTACCAGTTTTTCTATGGCCTGGGGCTGGTCTCCGGCAGGTTTGTAGTCGGATCGAAGCTTAAACGGTTGCATGGAAAAGACCGATTCAATACTAAAGAGGTTTATGTTAAATTAGGGATATCATGATTTAAAGGGTAATCCTGTTTACCGATGCAGTCACCCTCATTTTAACCCAATTAATTTTTTGTTGCTTGTTTGGCGGTTTGGTTGTTCTCTACTATTCAGGAAAGGATACTGTGGAAAAGCAAGAAGATGTTGTTAAAACTGTTCATCTCAGTGAATCAGAAGTGACCTTGATGGGAACGGCCCATGTTTCCAGGTTGAGCGTGCAAATGGTCGAGGAACATATTCAAAGCGGCGACTACGATTGTGTTGCGGTGGAATTGTGTCCTCCACGCCTGGAAAACCTCACCAACCAGACATGGTGGAAGAATCTCGACATATATCAGGTTTTCCGCAAAAAGAAAGCAGGGCTCCTGCTGATCAACCTTGCTTTAACCGCCTATCAAAAACGCCTGGCTGAACGAATTGGCGTTGAGGCCGGACAGGAAATGATTCGAGCCGTTGAACTGGCGCGTGAAAAAAATATTAGGCTGGAAGTCATTGACCGGAATATATCGACTACCCTGCACCGGCTGGTCACCGAAGTGTCGTTCTGGCAAAAACTTAAAATTATCGGGGGCATGATTGCTGGAGTGTTTGCTGGCGAAGAGATCAGCCAAGAGCAAATTGAAGACCTTAAGCAAGGAGACTTATTGCATTCAGTGGTGAATGAGTTTGGTGAGGAGTTGCCGGAAATTAAAAGAGTTCTGATCGATGAGAGGGACCAGTACATGGTGGGGCGTTTGGCGCAGATTGCCCATGGATCGGATGCTCCAAAAAGAATTTTGGCACTGGTCGGTGCCGGACATTTAATCGGCATGCTCCCAGCTATGGAGTCTCCTCCTGATTCGGAACATCTGAAAATGCTGGATCAAAAACCGCCTCCAAGCCGGGTCGGCTACTTTATAGGTTGGGGCATTTGCGTATTTATTATGGCCATGTTTGTGGTTGGTTTTCGCCAGTCTCCCGAATTGGGAGAACAGTTGGTGATAACCTGGATTTTGTTCAACGGGGGTTTCTGCGCGCTGGGAACTTTAATTGCCTTTGGGCATCCTGTCTCTATCATCACCGGTTTTTTTGCCGCCCCTTTAACATCTTTGAATCCCACTATTGGGGCGGGAATGGTTGTGGGTTTGGTGGAATCTTATATGCGTAAACCTAAAGTGAGTGACTTCGAAACTTTGCGCGAAGATATTGCCGTCTATTCCATGTGGTGGAAAAACCGTGTTGCCAGACTATTTCTGATTTTCTTTTTTTCCAGTATGGGTTCCATGATCGGTACCTATACCGCCGGTGCTTTGATTGTGACTCAGATTCTGGACTGAACAATGGATACTCCACGAGTGGCGGTCACCCCTCCGGCCTTCTGCAAATCATTCTCACTGCGAACAGAATTATTGCGTCACTTCCCTAACGCGATCTTCAACGAAAAAGACAGGTATCTTTCAGTCGCGGAACTGGTCGATTTTCTAGCGGATGCCGATGCCGCTTTGATAGGAAGGGATCCTGTCAATGCCGAACTGATTCGTTCCTTACCTAAACTGAGGATGATTGCAAAATATGGAGTGGGGCTGGACAATCTGGATCAGGAAGCGTTAAGCCGTGCTAACATTGAACTGCGAGTGACCTCTGGCACTAACAGAAGGTCTGTGGCCGAACTGGCATTGGGGTTCATGATTGGACTCTGTCATAATATGTTATCCGAAGAATTAAAACGAGGGGGCTGGCAACGCGATGGGGGGCAGGAGCTCAGCGGAAAAACCATAGGCATCATTGGTTGCGGTAATATCGGGCAGGAACTGGTGCGCCTGCTGCAGCCGTTTCAATGCAGGATCAGGGTGCGGGATATTGCAGACCGTAGCGAATTTTGCCGCCAGTTCAGTGCTATGGAAGCAGGATTCGATGCACTCATCGAAGAGGCCGATATTGTGACCCTTCATGTTCCATTGACCGAGGACACCGAAAATCTTATCGACAAATTGGTGTTCGCAAAAATGAAAGCGTCAGCGTTTCTGGTTAATACTAGCAGAGGTCAGGTGGTTCATCAGGGAGACCTTCATCAGGCTTTGATATCGGGAGAAATTGCCGGTGCAGGATTGGATGTGTTCAGGGAGGAACCCCCAACAGATATCGAATTTCTTCAGCTTCCAAATTTGATGGTGACTCCGCATATTGGAGGCAATTCCCGCGAAGCAGTTGAGGCAATGGGTAAGATGGCTATTAAGAACCTTGTTGAGTATTTTTCTTTGTCATGAATCAGGAATCAAAAGAATACAGCTTGGAAGATTGGCAAGGCCATTATGAATCCAATGACCTGGGTTGGGACTTGGGCCAGGTGGCTCCACCCTTTGTCAATTTGTGGCAAGATGAAAAATTGCCTGTGGGCAAAGTGCTGGTTCCTGGATGCGGAAGAGGGCACGAAGTGGTATTCCTGGCGGAAAACGGGTTTGAGGTTACGGCTATTGATTTTTCTGAAGGAGCCATCACTTATTTAGAAAATGCTTTGAAAAAACGTAACCTTAAAGGCCGGGTTTTGCACCAGGACTTTTTCAGTCTTGATGACTCTCATGATGGCGTTTATGACTTGGTGCTCGAGCAGACATTTTTTTGCGCCATCTCTCCCAGGCAAAGAATGGATTATGTCATGAACGTTGCAAGAATATTGCGATCGGGGGGAATGTTGGTGGGATTGTTTTATCACACAGATAAGGAAGGTGGACCTCCCTACGACACCACCCGTGAAGATATTGAAACAAACTTTTCAAAGAAATTTAAAATTCTGGAGCTCGATAAAACATCCTTGTCTGCTGAGCAGAGAAAAGGCAAGGAATGGCTGGGAATTTTTAAAAAGAAAGATTAAATATTTTGTAGAATTTCCGGGTGGTTGTTTTTCGGTGAATTGACTCCTTTGGATACTGGATGAAAGTCGAATTCCTCCAAGGGAGAGCCGGTAAAAAGACGAGTATCAAAATCGGAGTCGGGCGCAAGCCAGGTTTCGTATTGCGCTGCAGGTAAAATGACCGGCATTCGTGCGTGGATCGGGGTCAGCTTTTCGTTGGCTTCCTTGGTTAGAATGGTATAGGTGCTCAAACTCTTTCCCTCAGGGCTGTTCCAAATGGACCAAAGTCCGGCAAAGGCGAAGAGAGCATGGGTCTTTAAAAATATATAGTAAGGCTGTTTTTCAGTACCTCGCCATTCCAAAAAACCATCCGCAGGAATCAGGCAACGCTGATTTTTCAATGAGTTTTTAAAACTGGGTTTTTCGTGCACGGTTTCAGACCGGGCGTTGATGAGTTTCATTTTTTCATCCTTTTCCCAGAATGGCACCAGCCCCCATTTCATTTCTATCAATTCCCTTTGCCCTGAACGGTTGATGACGACAGGAGACCATTGGCTGGGAGCAATGTTGTAGCTCGGTCGATATTTTAGATCGATACGGATGGGGCCGAAATGAGACTCGATGGTCTTTAAAGGTTTTGCCAAGGTATATCGTCCGCACATAAAGGGAGATCGTTTTTTAATAAACCTTTTTAATAAACCAGGGTTGGGCTTTTAATAAAGCAGGGTTGGGCCAAGTTTCCGATTAGTGTACTATTAAACCCTGTGAATAAAAATATGATTTAGGGAAGTTTAAAAAATTATGAAGATATCGAAAAAAGTTCATACAGGAATATTCCGGGATGGCGGTGCGGGGGCTTTTGCAAAACGAAGGTTTCATGAAAGAAGAAAAAAGTTAATGGTGAAGGAAGGCCAGCTTATGGCCATTGCCGGTGTCCCTTATGGTCCTGGCGGTAAGACAATTTGGTCCTATGCCCATTGCCCCACTTATCAGGAACCGGCAGTGATGTATTTAACCGGTATTAACCAGAATAACGTCATCCTGTTGCTGGACCCGGGTTCAAAAGTATCGGATGAAATTTTGTTTGTGGATAACAAGAATCGAATCCTTGAGTTTTGGGAGGGGGTCCGTTTTGGGGTCGGGGATAAGCAAAGCTTGAGGGAAGTGCGGTCGGTTACGGGAATCCAGGATGTTCGCGATATCCGTGAATTTAAGGATGTCCTGAAAGAGCGGTTTATGAAGCAGAAAAAAAGAACGATGGGAACGCTTTGGCTGGAAGGCATCCAAAGAGGCAAAGTCGCCAGCATCACCACGGATCACAATTTTGATTTTAAGAAGAAACTTGAGGGGTGGTTACGGTCTTGGAAAGCTCCAAAAGCGGCTTTAAAAAATATCATGAAGAATCATTTTGAACTGCGCCTGCCACTGGATAAATATGACGTCGCCAGTGCCAAGAAGGCCCAGGCTATAACCGGAGACGGGTATAAGGTTTTGCTGAGAAATTTCAGAAACTTTAAAAACGAGTGTCAGGTGCAGGGGTTTCTCGAAGGCCAAATGCTGATGAATACGCCTTTTGGTCTTAGCTATCCTTCCATTGTGGCATCAGGCACTAACGCTACCATTCTTCATTATATAAAGAATGATGATGAATTTTCAAAAAACGAAATGATGCTGATTGATTTTGGAATACGCTGGATGACCATGCATGCCGATATCACCCGGACATTTCCCGTGTCCGGACGGTTCAACCCAATGCAGAAAATACTTTATGAAATCGTTCTGAAAGCCCAGATTGCGGTAGAGAAAAAGGCGCAGGCTGGGCTAACGATTGAAGAGTTGAACACCGTGTGCTGGGATAAGGTCAATGAGGGGCTGGAACGCGACTTTAAGGCGATCGGGGGAAAACTTAAGCTGAAATATAAAGAAAGGCCACACGGAGTGAGCCACCTGATGGGCGAACAGGAGCATGATGGGGATCCTTTTCGTAATTACACTAGGCAACCCATGAAGCCGGGCTGGATGATCAGCAATGAACCCGGTCTGTATGGAGAGTTTCGTTTGCGCCTTAACGGGAAAAACTATGATGAAGTAATAGGTATTCGCATCGAGGACAATCTTGTGATGACAGCAACCGGTTGTTTGAATCTTTCTAGCAAGATTCCCAGAACTGTAAAACAGATTGAGAAATTAATGGCCATGTGAGCTGCCTGGGGCAGGGTAGTGCGACTCATCAAGCTGAGTTAATCTATTTGTTTGCCAGCGAAAGTTATATTGTTCAACGGCCCCACGCCGAGTAGCAAGGCTACGCCTTGTAGATTTCTTTCAATGCGGAAAGCACTTCCTCAATATGGGTTTTTACTTTGACCTTGGGGAATATTTTTTGGATCGTACCTGTCTTATCGATGATGAAGGTTGTTCGAATAATTCCCATAAAGGTTTTCCCATAGAGCTTCTTTTCCTGCCAGACTCCGTATTTTTGCACCACTTTTTTATCGGTGTCAGCAAGGAGAGTAAAAGGAAGGTCGTATTTTTCAATAAACTTCTGGTGCCTTTCGGTTGAATCGATACTAACGCCGAGGACGACAGTATTTTTAAATTTTTTGTGCTGGTCGCGGAAGTCGCAGGCTTGCGTGGTGCATCCGGGAGTCATGTCTTTAGGGTAAAAATAAAGCACAACATGCTTCTTACTTTTAAACGAACTGAGTTTAATTTTTTTTCCGTTCTGATCAATCGCCGTAAAGTCCGGCGCCTTTTGTCCTTCTTTCAATTCAGCCATGGTTGCTTAACTGGGTAGTTGGGTCAGCAGTTCATCAATCTTTTTATTTAGACCGTCCAATTTTTCCAACACCTTTTCTTTGGGTTGTCGATCAGCAGGTCTATTGAAAATCATTCTGGCATCCCCAATCAGGTTTAAAATTAAATTATAAAGCTTTGATGTAGGGGTTTTGCCTTCTTGACAAAGGCTTTCAAAGGAAACGATCAGGCGTTGCAGTTTGCCGTCAATTTGCAGTCCTAATATGGACTTGTCTTTCAGGGCGGAAGATTGTTCAAGATACCCCCAAATCCCTCCTTTAGTCTGAATAATCCCCTGACTATTTTGCAAATCCTTCAGACCATCTCTACAAATATCTTTGGCAAAGGTTGTTGGAGTTTGAATCAGAAGAAAAACTAATGAGAAAAAAAATGCGAAAACTACAAAAGTTTTCCGGTTCTTAGTTGGATATTGGAATGTGGTCATTGTTGGATTCATGATGTTCTTTACAAAAAAAATAAAGCAGTATCATCACGCTAGATTAGACAGGAACGTAAAATCAAAGTCAAACTTAACTTTTTGTTGAGACATGGGGATTACTGAACTAAAGTTCTGAAAGGTTCGAGAGCCCTTAACTTCTCAAAAGTTGGGTCTGAGGCGATGACTTTTTTCATGTTTGGGCTCAGTCCCATAACTATTTCAAGATTTTTGATCCCGTCTCCAAGGTCTCCGTTCATGACGTAAGACCGGGCCAGTAGCAATCGGTGGGCGATGATATGTTCGTGGTTGGGATGAATCACAAACAATCTTTCCAGAATAGAGATAACCCGGGTGTATTTTTCATGTTTATAATTGGTGCTGGCGGTATTGAGTAGAGTGGTGAGGTTGGTGGGGTCCATTCTCAACACCATGGAATAGATTCCCAAGGCTCGTTGGTACATTCCAAAATGAGCAAAAATCTCTCCCTTCCTGTTCAACGCCTCGGTAGGGTTGATGAACAAAGCATTCGGGTTCAGAGGTTGCTGCTCTGTCGAACCAAGTTCATTTGGAAATTCATTGAGAGAGACTTTGGCGATTCCATTAGTATCTCCGAGACTCTTGGCCTTTTCATAGAGTTCTTTGGCTTTACTCAAGTGTCCTCGAAGAACCTCTATGTCCGCTAATTCCTGGTATCCCCGGCTCTTAAGTTTGTCATCGTCTTTGGTGTATTTAATAAATTGTTCGACAGATTTTTCCGCCATGTCCAGCCGCAGAAACATACTGTGGAGTCCAACAAGAATCTCCTGGGTTTTCATGTCATCGGGGCTTAGTCGTGCGGCGGTTTCCGCTTCAATGAGGCATAAACCGAATTGTTTGGACTGGTAAAGGGATTTAGACCGGCTCAAATGATACTGCCCAGGGACAACTTTCAAGGGCAATTTGTCTGTTTCATTTTTATAAATATATTCTTTGAGTAGTTTAGCCGACTTCGCCTTGGGTTGATCCCGATGGTTGTCCAGAATGTGGTTGATATAGGATTCCGCCTGTTCTTTGTCGCTCCGTGTGGCATAAAGATAAGCGAGCTGGTAAGCCGCTTCAACATTGCTCTTGTCGAGTGAAAACGCACGCTTGAAAGATTTTTCGGCCTCATTATTCTGATTCAGATAATTTAAAATCATCCCCCTTTCGTAAGGGTAGGTTGAATTTTTTGGATCCAGCCTAATGCTCTCCGCCAACTCCTTATTAGCTTCTTTCGCCTTGCCTCGAGCCATCAAAGTTAAGGCAAACTCATAATGTACTAGAGGATCTTTATGGTGTTGCTGGGCGGCGATGATACAGGCCTTTTCGGAGGTCAGGCCGTTGCCCAGTTTGCGGTGGATCTGGCAGAAAGCAAAATGCAGGGCAGGGTGCTGGCGTTCCTTTTTAAATCCGGTCAGTAGAACTTCCAGAGCTTTCTTGGGTTCATCCTTTTCATTTAAAATCACTGCTTTCAGAATTTCAGGAGTTGCTTCTTTAGGTTGCTGGGTGATTTTTCTGTCAAGAATTGCAAGTGCTTCGTCAAATTGTTTTTGCGCAACCATATCCCGGACCTTCTGGTAGTCTGGATCATTTTTTTCACTGGAGACCGAAATATCCCAGTGTGCAACATCAGGCAAAGGGTAGGTCGCGTTTACGGGAGCAACAGTTGCAAGGAGTAGAACGGTTACCAATATTGTCTTTTTAAGAGATGTCATTTTTTAATTTCTGCCTTAAGAAAGTAGCTGTGTCAGTCCGTGTTAATTCGAACGGCCCGAGTGGCCTTTCGGGATCGGGATATTTTATTACTGTTAAACACCGCGCCGGTATTGAAGACTACTCCAAATGCATTGTAGCGCCCATTTTCCTCTGCCGACCACAGGGAGCCGCTCCCATTTTTTTCAAATATTGGGTCCGCGTGGATTTTCATTTCTTTTCCTACCTGGGAACTGTTGATCTTTTTCGGTTCGTAAAGGGTTTTCAGTTCTTCAGTGGAAGGCAACTGCCAGTCGATGTATTGGGCAAATCCTTCATCATTGAGTTTTCGGATATATTCGTGAGCCTCAAGCCAGTTGAGCCAGTGGCCGGAATGAAGATAGGAATCTTTTTTCATCCACATCAGTCCGGTTTTTGTGTCGGTGATTGTGCCGTCGCCATGATCCAGATAACGATTGTCATCGGATTCTACAGGGCCCGCAAGAGTGTTCGAACTTAGAATTCCCAATAAAAGAAATAACGCAACAAAGAAAATGGGTTTTAAATTTAAAAATTTGGATGGGTAGAAGGTTGATTGTGTCATCACCCTATTTTTTCTTTCAGTAATTTGTTGACCATGCCCGGATTGGCTTTGCCTTTGCTAGCCTTCATAATTTGCCCGACCAGAAAACCGAGTACTTTTTCTTTGCCACCTTTGAACTCCTCCACCTGGCTGGGGTTGGCTTGAATTATTTCATCGACAATTTTTTCTATCTCAGAACTATCGGTGATTTGTTTCAGTCCCTTTTTCTCAACGATACGGTCGGCCGGTTTTTGCGTTTGATACATTTCTTCAAAAACTCCTTTGGCGATATTACCGCTGATCGTTCCAGAATCAATCAGTTTAAGCAGGTTGACCAGTGCGGAAGGCGAAACTGGGCAATCTTTAATGCTCCTGCCATCCTTTTTCAATTCCCGCAACAAGTCTCCCATCACCCAGTTGCTGATAATTTTAGGTTGCGGAAACTGGGCTGCACACTGCTCGAAATAATCTGCCAGAGGCTTCGAGGAGGTCAAAACCCCTGCATCGTATTCAGGGATTTTGTAACTACTGGCAAAACGCTCGCGTTTTTGTTCTGGGAGTTCGGGAATTGTTTTGCGAATTTCCTGCACCCATGCGTCATTGATCACTATGGGAACCAGATCGGGATCGGGAAAATAACGATAATCGCATGCTTCTTCTTTGCTTCGCATGGAGAAGGTCTCGCCTCGGTCCGAATCATAAAGCCGGGTTTCCTGTTTTACACGCTCTCCCTGGTCCAAAATCTTCGTTTGCCGTCCCACTTCATACTCAATAGCCTTCTGAACGAATTTGAAGGAATTGAGATTTTTCAACTCTGCACGGGTTCCTAACTCTTTTTGTCCAGCAGGACGAATGGAAACGTTGGCGTCACAGCGCAGGCTTCCTTCTTCCATATTACAATCGCTGACTTCGGTGTATTCCAGAATGGCTTTCAACTCGGTCAGGTAGGCTCGGGCTTCTTCCGGCGAGCGCATGTCGGGCTCGCTGACCACTTCGCATAGTGGGACTCCGGTTCGATTAAAGTCGACATAGCTTTTTCCCGGACTTCCCAAGTTTTTCCCGTGGATCAGTTTTCCCGCATCTTCTTCCATATGAATGCGGGTCAATCCGATTTTTTTCTTAGTGCCGTCTACATTGATGTTGATGAATCCGTTCGTTCCCAAAGGGAGTTCGAATTGGGATATCTGGTAGCCTTTGGGAAGGTCGGGATAAAAATAGTTTTTCCTTGCGAAACGGTTCATCGGTTCAATTGTGCAATGAGTTGCCAGGCAGGCCTTCATGGAGGCATCTAGAAAACGTTTATTCAAAACAGGAAGAACTCCGGGCATTCCTAGGCAAATCGGGCAGGTATTCGCATTTGGGGGGTTGCCAAATTTGGTGGAGCAGGAGCAGAATATTTTTGTTTTGGTTTTAATTTGGACGTGAACTTCCAGCCCAATGACAGTCTCGTACTTCATAAACGAATCCGTATCCTCAAGTCTTTCGCGTGACAAGGTCGGTGTATGTTGCGATTTTTCAAGTGGCTCTGATTTTAATCGTCTGCAGGGGTTCCGTCAAGCACTGTCCTCAATGGGTGGAGAACCTCCGCTTTCTGTTTTTTTTCGACTTACGCAAAGTTCCTCTGCGAAGGGGCTAGTGGGCTGTGAAACCGCCATCTACCGGAAGAACCGTGCCTGTGACAAAGGAGGATTCATCGCTGGCTAAAAAAAGACAGGCACTGGCCACATCCTCAGGTTTTCCGAACCGGCCTATCGGATAATCCTTGCTCCATTCCCGCATTAACGCCTCATCCTTCATGAGGTCGGCGGTCATTTCGGTTTCTATCAGGCCGGGACAAATAGAGTTGGAGCGGATGCCATAACTGCCGTATTCCACAGCGATGGACCGGCTCAGTTGAATCAGGGCTCCTTTGGAAATATTATAAGTCGCCATCTGAGGTACTGCGATGATTCCGAGGATGGAGCTGATATGGATGATGCTTCCGCCTTTTTGTTCCATCATCACTGGGAGCGCCTTGCGGGTCAACTGAAAAACCGCTCTCATATTGATGTCCATCATTTCATCGTACTGTTCATCAGAAACTTCGTGCAGAGGAGCACCTTTAAAAAGGCCGGCATTGTTAACCAGAATGTCGATGCGCGGGGTTTCCTGAATCAGTCGATCCAAGTCGTCACTATGGGTCATATCTCCCTGGACTGTTAGGACACGGGAGCCCAGTTCCAGTGCTGTTTCCTTCAGCTTTTGTTTTCTTCGGCCAAATAAAACCACATTGGCACCTTCCCGATGGAAAGCTCTGGCGCAGGCTTGACCTATTCCCGATCCACCGCCGGTGATGATCGCCGTTTTGTTTGCGAGCCGCATTTCATTTCCTAATGATTATAAAATGGAACCAAGGTATGTATAATATGCATAGTGTTTTTAATATCATAATCCAAGTCTTGCAGATTTTTCCAGTTGAATCGATGCGTTCCCTCGGTGGACATCAATAATGAAATACGTATATTATGGTTTTGGGGCTTTTATCGGGTTTGTCTGCGGGATGGGCATCAACCTTATTTTTTACTGGGTGGATCAGTCTGGAGTGAAGTTTGCCCGTTACCTTATGGAGAACTTCGGGTTTATGGGGGAATATCTGCTGGTATTGATTAACGCCCTGCCTGTTATCGGAGCGGCGTTAGGGGTCATTTTAGTCAAGCTCCTCTTCGAGCGGGAACTGAGTGGTCGCTAGGCGCACATGGCAACGTCCGGTCGGTAATGAGCAACAGCCGGTATCCGAGGTTGGAGTTGATTCCAAAAATTGCGGTTTGAGCCACTTGGGGACCTTTCTTTGGCGGTAAAACTAAGGTGTGCACACACGAATTCTGTCTTTTGATTTATCGGTCTTAAAAAAAAATAAACTTTAATCATTTTAAGAGGCAAAATTGCAGGTCATAACCGACTGGATATTTTTGCCAAAGAGACTGATTAAATGATCCTTAAATCTTTTAAATCTATAGGTTTAAAAAAAAGCGTTGATTTGAGAGGCGAGAATGCTAAATTAAGGGCAATTATCCCTTAAGAATTGGCAGGAATATGTCGGAACAACTCGGACTTTTTGGAGAAACGGAGGATCAGGAAGTCGCAAAACCGGTGACGGCGACCTCGGGTCCCCGGGTGCAGTATTTTGATCTGGAAACCCAGAAAAGTGCTGAAGATGTGGGCGGGTGGGGCAATATCCATAAAATGGGTCTGGCCGTCGGAGTGGTCTGGGACAGCTTGGACGGGGAATTCTTCACCTATGAAGAAAAAGACGCTCGTGAACTGGTGGAAAAACTCCGTACCGCTGATCTGGTAGTGGGGTTTAACGTCATTGGATTTGACTACACGGTTCTTCAGCCTTATTCCGATTTCGACCTGCAGGAAATAAATACCTTCGATATGCTGGTAGACGTTAAGAAGAACCGGGGGTTCCGCTTGAGCCTCAATCATCTGGCGCAACACACACTCAAGGCTGAAAAATCTGCAGATGGGTTGGTTTCTCTACAATGGTACAAGGAAGGAAAGATCAACAAAATTATCGAGTATTGCAAGCAGGATGTAGAAATTACCCGGGATTTATATCTGTTTGGCGAGCAACACGGCTTTATGAAATACCAGAGTAGATCAGGGAACCCTCTCCAGTTTGAAGTGAACTGGAAAACCACCCTCCTAACGAGGGGCAATAGCTCTTCAAGCTGAGATAATTCTTTGTTGGCCAGAAAGAGTTGTCGCCTACTGCCCCCGGCGGCTACGCAGGAACCGTTTTGAGCAGCTTCTCAATTATATCCATAACTTTAATATTCTCCGCCTCGGCCTTGAAGTTGAGGATGATGCGGTGTTCCAGAACCTGACGGCAAACCGCCTGCACATCTTCAACGGTGGCGGCAACTCTGTTATCCAGTAGCGCTTTGGCTTTAGCGCCTAGAATCAGATATTGTGATGCCCGTGGCCCGGCACCCCAGTCTATCCATTCCTTTACGAAATCTGGCGAGCTTCCATTCTGGCTTGGCCGGGTGCTTTGCACCAGCTCCACCGCATATTTCGCGACATGCTCCGAAACCGGAACTTGTGGCACCATATTCTGAAACTCGATGACTTGTTTAGCGTTGAGCACGGGTTTCAAATCAGGCGATTTCCCGGAAGTGGTGGAGAGCGCAATTTTGATTTCCTCTTCCTTGCTGGGGTAGGAAACGTTGATGATAAACATGAACCTGTCGAGTTGGGCTTCGGGCAGGGGATAGGTTCCTTCATGCTCGATAGGATTTTGCGTGGCGAAAACCAGAAAAGGCTGATCGAGATCGTAGGTGTTTCCGCCAACCGTCACCTTTTTTTCCTGCATGGCTTGTAGTAGGGCGGCCTGGGTTTTGGGCGGAGTGCGATTGATTTCATCTGCAAGGATAATATTGGAAAATACAGGTCCCTTGATAAACTGGAACACCCTTTTTCCGGTTGCCTGCTCGTTGTGCAGAATGTCGATGCCGGTAATATCGGAAGGCATCAGGTCCGGGGTGAATTGGATGCGGCTGAAACCCAAGCTGAGAGCTTGCGACAGGGTGCTCACCAAAAGGGTTTTTGCCAGACCCGGCACGCCGACAAACAGGCAGTGGCCCTTGCATAATAAAGCGATCAAAAGATCCTCAATCACCTTGTCCTGACCCACAATGGCTTTGCGGATTTCCTGAACAATTTCGTTCTTTGCCTTTAAAAGTTCCTGTGCCAGTTCCAAATCTTTCATTAATAGTCTCCCTGATTAATCTATATAACTGAACTGCTGCACTTGCAATTCTTTTTCTCTGGTTAACCCTAACTTATCGTAAACATCGATCAGCCGCATGTGTACGGAAGGGTTAAAGGGGTTGATGCGGACCGCTTTTTCAAAATAAATCCGGGCTGTTTCATAGTCCTTGTTTGAAAAATATAATTCCCCCATATTAGCAAGGCTGGTATGAAAATCCGGGAAAAATGCCAGACTTTTCTTTAATAATTCTTCGGCTTCATGATATCTCCGGGTTTGCAGATAGGTCCCTGCAAGCTTGTTAAATAATACAGGGGAATGGGAAGGCGATTCGCCCACCGCCTTTTGGTACTCAACGATGGAGGCTTTAAAATGATCTCTGGACTTAAGAATATCTCCCAGGTAGGTAAGGTCTCGCGCTCTGCGGGATTCCAATTCTTTGTGCTCTTTGTTTTCCGGTCCTTTTCTGTTTTTAAATTTGGTGGCCAGGGTTTTTATTCCGGGAATATTTTTAAGCTCCAGATTTTTTGCCCAGCTTTCCCAGCTTTTTTGGAACTCTGTTAAATCCTGGCCTACATGCTTTGTAAAGATGTCTTCAAATTTGGTTTCGGAGGCAAGGTCGTCCAACATCTGTGCAATAGTGTCGAGACCTTTGGTCGTTTCTAGGTATTCTATCATGGAAGATACTTCAGCATAAGCCAGTTGAACATCTTCTGCATTTTTTAGTTTTGCAAAAGAGGGCATCATCGCTTCCAGCGGCACGCGGTAATCATTTTTTAAAGCGTTGAAAAGCACCGTCTCCATGATGGGAGAAAGATATTGTTTCTCGCCACGCCATTGAGTCTCCAGATATTTTGCAATGCCTTCATGCATCCAGAGGGGCAGATGGTTGCGACTTTTTCTGGTTAAAACATAATGAATGTATTCATGGCTCAGGCTGTCCATCCAGCTGAATCCCCGAACCAGAGAGCCCGGAGATATCATCATAATGCGGCGATATTTGCAGAGCGCCACCGTCCCTGAAGTGAGGATATCCTTGAGCGTCAACGGAGAAATTTTAGAGAACGGTTGCCGGTCTGGATAAATCTCCACCAGCACTTTCTCTTCCGGATAATAATTTAAAACCTTACCTAGAGATTGATAAGACTTCTCCAAGACCTCTTTCGCATAATGGATCAGTATTTCGTCAGGTCCTTCCTCAAAGCGAAAGATGAAATGTTCGCTTTCCCTTGAAATAAAATTTTTGGAGGCCCTGCGGGTGGCATCGACAAGATTTTTGAATTCCTTAACCTCTTTAAAATTATCTCCGACCTTGCGGAGAATTTCCCATGAGCGCTCATAATTGCCTTTCATGAACTCGATGCGGGCCTGAAGAAAATGGACGTCTCCCGATTCTGGGTACTTTTTTAAAAGTTGTTGCGAGAGTTTTTCGGCTGATGCGATATCCCACTCCTGCACCAGTTGATAGACTTTGTAGAACTCATCGGAAACAGGGAGCGAGGCAAAGCCCTTTTCTGACCCCAAAAGGAGCAGGGCAATTATCAATGAGACCTTTGCATAACTCGAGATTCTTCGTCGCAATAGCTCATTAGAATGACAAAAAGGTTCCCCCTTATTATGCTGATGCTGAGTCTGTCGAAGCATCTCGCTTTTTTGCTTTTTCGACTTATGTGGAAATCTCATTGACAATAAGATTTTAAAATAATTTTTCACTGCACCAGCTCCTTGTAATACTCGTTAACAAGGCGTTCGTAATTTTTTGGCGTTTGTTTCTCCATGGCATCCAAAATATCTTCACGGAAAGCGCTGGGAACTTTGTACTGGTCTTCAGATGGAAGCAGCACTTTTTCTTTTTGCATGCGAGTGCCTCCGCGCCCGGATCCCCTCCTGTTCCCCGCTCCCATCCTGAAAGAGATTCCCTGATTGCCTTGGGCGCCGGAGTTTTTGATTTCGTTTAAAAGCTCCCGGGTTTCCTGAAGGGATTTCAAAGCCTTGTTCTCTGAATCCATGCTCATTTGAACCTGCTGGGCCTTCAAGTGCTCCTGAGCCTTTTTAAGATTCTTTTGTGCATCGCCGATCTTCAGGGAAAGGGCAGGTGGAAGCAGTGGGTTCTCTTGATTCATGGTATTGAACAAATCTTTCATCTCCTTAGCTTGCTGACTCATTCCCTGTTCCTGCTTGGACAATTGGTTTAGTTTGCTTTTATCTTTGTCGGTGAGAAGTGACTGACTGCTTTTTTCAATGGAGCGTTTGAGAGAACCCAGTTTTTTCGAGATTTCTGCATTCAGCAGGGCGATCTCTTTCAGGTCCTGATTCAGTCGGTCGCCAATATCTTCCCTTTGGTTGCGGTTGGTCTGCATACTCCCCTGCCAGCGGAGTATTTCAGGGTAAGTATTTTTGAAGAGTGCATTGAACTCGTTTAAATCGTTCAGTTCGGTCAACTCCCTCAAAGTTTCATACTTCTTCTTGATATTGAGAAGGTTTTCCTTGAACTTCTGAAAGCCTCGGGTTCGGAGGTTGTCCAGTTCAATGACAGATTTGGATAACTGTTTGCGGATTTCGCTCAACGCTTTGGAGTTACCTCCTAAATCCTCATTCAGGCTAGAGTCGATGGTTTTTTTGTTCAGGGGTTTTAATTTTTGCCTGATTTTTGTTTCCTCCTGCATCAACTCACGCATTTTTATCATAGCCTTGTGTTCATTCAGATACGTTGAATCTTCTTCCAGGAGGTTCTGGATGGCGGTTACATCTTTTTTCAGTGCATCGAAGAAACTCTTGATTAAAAAATCAAATTGTTTGGCTTGGTTTGCGCGCAATTTCTGGTTGATTTCCGATGTGTTTTCGATAACATCTTTTTGTTTTTTCTCCAGAAATTTGAGTTCCATCATAGATTCATTGATTTGCTCCATAATCTGGTTGTCCATCAGAGAGTCCATGGATGACTTCGCTTGATCCAACTGGTTTGCCAGCACCCTCATATCTTCGGCAATTTTTTTCAGCAATTCCATAGCTTCGTCCATCTTGCCTTGGTTGGCAAGGTCCATGATTTTCTCCAGCGAAGCCATAGTCTCGTCCATGTTCATACTTTCATAAGCCTTGGAGTTGAGAAACTCATCAGGCATAGACTGATTTTGTTGGGACAGTTTATCCATCATTTTCTGCAGGGTTTCTTGAATTTCATTGAGCTGTGACCTGAGTTGATTAGAAGCCAAAGGAGACTTTTTATCGCGGATGTTTTCGAGCTCTTCCTGCAAAGCTGCAGTTAATTTTGCCAACTGGTTTTCTATATCCATGACCTGATCTATTTTCTGACGGTTGGTCATTTTGATGAGGTAAAGGATGTCTTGTTCCAGATGAGTGACCATTCTACCATTGAGGTTTTCAACAGAAGCCATATTGATACTTACCGGTGTTGGTTTCAAAATCGTGCCCTGTATTTTATTGATGGTGTCGATTTGTTCTTTGCGGAGAGTGGTCAGCCCGCTAATGGTGCTATCTAAAAGAGTGAGGTAAGGCCGGGGAAAATAATCAAAGTCCTTGGCCTGGTCTTTAATCCTCTGGGTACGGCCAATAATGTCAATCAACGCATCGGCATGGGAGGTGAGAAGCTTTTTCCCATACAGTGGATCGGTGATGGTGGTTTTAAGAATCTCCCCTTCAACCAGACCATTTGCCAGGAGGGCAATCATTTTTTCCGATAACTCTTCCTGCAGGCGCACCAGGTTTTCCTGTTCTTTTCTGCTGTCAAAAATGATGAAACGATAAATTTCCGACTGCCCGGTATTAGGCCCTGAGACGTTATTATTATCCGTGATTTCTAAAAAATACTGAACCTCATCTCCCGGTTGAAGGGCTTCCAAGGCAAGGCTCCATGTGAAATTCTCTGTTGAATCCTTTTCCGGTTGTCTGAATCGTTTGATGCGTTTTGTCAGAGTGGTCTCGTTGATCCGGGCGATCAGGTCGATCTGTCGGATGCCAAAATCATCGTGGGCTTCATAAGACATTTGCACATTGTCGGTTTCGTAATAAACCGGCTTGGGATTTACCGGAAGTAAGATCACCTGAGGTGACTGATCTTGTTCAAGCTCGATGGTATATTTTTCTGCCAGAAGAAGCTTTTCCCCTTCAGGGGGTTTTACTTTGAACTGGTAATGGCCTTTTTCCCGAATCATGAAAGAACCTTTCAGGTTTTTTAAGCCGTTCACATCCATTAAAAAATGGTCACGGTTATTCACCACCAGTTGGGCATCGTCGACAGGCAGATTGCTGTCGCCGCTGATTTTCACTTCGGTTCCGGGTAAAGCTTTGACGGAGCCCCCCAGAAGGGTTTGCTTTTTCAATTGCGTGTATGCCGGAAATTCGAGCATCAACGTAAGATTGTTAATTTGGTAATCAGTTCGGTTGCCAGCAGGAATGGAAACCTCTTGATTTTGAATTTCCAGTGCCTGGGTTTGGGCCAGTTCCTGCGAGTCGGAAGAATATTGTCCCCAGAAACCGGGCAGTAGCACGGTAGTTGCGACTAACACGAAAAGCGTAACCAGAAACACGTTGCGTGCGGGAACAGCCTTTTGGCCGCTGACCACCGAGTCAGGGTCGAGCTTCTGAATTTCAGATTGAGTGCGCTGGAGCTGCTCGCGAATAAATGATAGGGAAAAGAGACTTCCTTTATGATCCGCCAAGTGACGTTCCAGTTGTGAGGCATTGATCAGGGAATTGTTTAGTTCAGGGTATTTCGTTTCGGCCAGAAGCGCGGCCTGGTCCCGGTTTATTCTAGTAAACCTGTGGGTGATAGCGAGACTCCAACCCAGTAAAACTATGACCAGCCCGGACAGCCCGTAACTCAATAACGAGGAATGAAAATAAGAGTTCAGGCCGATTGCCAGAATGCACCCGGCTAAAACAGTTAAAACAAAATAGACGATCTGAATGGCAAGAACCCGGTTCCATTTGGCCTGAACCCGGTCGAGAAAGTGGTGGATTTTTGAATAGGATTCCATAAGTCAGTGAAAATAATTTAACACCCATCTATTTTATTATAGCCAGGCTGTGAATCCCAATGAATAAACTGGTTTGGGCGCAAGACCTTTTTTTCGGAACTTACTAGCAATGGGAAGTTAACATCTAGCCTCAATTAAGATAATATTGGCTCTATTGACGATAGAATTAAAATCTTGAAAAGGACTAGATGCCATGAACATTGTAACAATTTTCAAGAAGTTTCCAACCCAAAAACCCTGTTCGGTAGAGGTTCCTATTGAGGAGGTCGCAGCATATATCAGTATCCGTTTTAATGGTAAGTAGGCTTTAGCCGAGGGGTCGACTACACATGTAAATGGTTGCTACCGCAACTAACCCAAATTAAGATAGTGACAGGTTTCCCTGTGCGGCATTTTGGATATCCGCAATAGCACTGGGCAATCTAGTTTTTTTGTTGATTGAGTCCAGGGTGGCGGGGTCGCATTTGTTGAGCAAAGCTTTTGCATCATTCAGATGCGAAATATTGTAAAACTCTTTTTCAGGCGAGAAATATAGAACAGTCCGTTTATCATGTTTTAACAGCTCAAATACATTGTTGATCGCACCTGAGCTCTTGCCATCCCATAAAACAAATCCGTAATCTGCTTTCGCGGCCATTTCTTTGTCTTTCGCAGTAAAGAAATCGCGCCCTTTCAGCTTGGGACCTACGGAGACCTGCGTGACAGCCCAATCACTAATATTGTTCCGGCAAGTTTCCCCTGAACAAAAAACCTTAACATTCGAGTAATGAGTATCGGCGAGGTATTGCTGCATTGCTTTGTCCGCGCCGTTTGCGTCACCCACAAGAATGAGGAAACTTTGCTCGACCATATTATTGATCCGAGCTTTTATCGTATCATTTAGTCGGTCCAACTGCCGCGAACCCGATAAAAATACCGTTGTCATCGGTTGCTCTTGGTTTTCGTCATTGTAAGGACACTCACGTTACTTACTTTGGCTTGTTTGTATAATAGGTCGGCGATACTGATGTCCCAGTTTCCCTCAAGCTTTATTGTCACTCTTTGCCTTTGTTGCGGAACGCATCGAACAGTTCAAGTGGAATGGGGAGATAAGTATGCGTCCCTTCATTTGAAGAAAGATCCAGCAAAGTTTGAAAAAAGCGCAATTGTAGGGCAGGGGGGTGCGCGCCGATCAGGTCTGCGGCATCGCAGGTTTTCTGCGCCGCTTCAAACTCGCCCTGTGCGTTGATGACTTTAGCCCGTCTCTCGCGCTCGGCTTCTGCCTGTTTCGCCAAGGCGCGTTGCATCTCTTGCGGCAGGTCGACATTTTTGACTTCTACATTGGCAACCTTAACTCCCCATGGCTCGGTTTGCTCATCAATGACTCGTTGTAGATGGGCGTTGATATCTTCCCGATTGGATAACAGATCATCAAGCGTGCTCTGGCCCAGAATACTTCGCAAAGTAGTTTGTGAGAGTTGGGAAGTTGCGTAAAGATAATCTTCTACTTCAATAATAGCTTTTTGAGAATCGACAACACGGAAATAAATTACCGCGTTGACCTTCACCGTCACATTGTCCTTGGTGATGATGTCCTGCGGCGGAACATCCATGACCACGGTGCGTAAGCTGACCTTGACCATTGCCTGGACTCCAGGCACAACAATGATGATTCCCGGACCTTTGACTTTCCAGAATCTTCCGAACAGAAAAATCACTCCTCTTTCGTATTCACGCAAAACCTTGAACATGATGAAAACCAGCAGAGCGAGCAATGCTAACAGGGTCAATAGAAAGTCCATAAGGGTTCTCCTGATGTTATTCAACGGTTATCCTAATGATAACAATATTTGCATACTAAGTCCGAGTTTATATTGAGTCTTTGTGATGCTAAAATAGATTCCATGGCCTATTATCTAAAGCTTTCTATAATCCTTCTTGCTGTTTTAGCTGGAGTGATGCCGATTAGATATGCCCATGCACAGCCGCTGGAGGTCTCCATCCAGAATCAGGTCGATGATGCCGGAAACGTAAAGCTGGCATTGACTCTGAAGAATGCCGGTTCCCAACCGATTTATCATGTCCACCCGATGTTTCATTTCCACCATTCGATGTCAATGATGTCGAAGATCATGCGTCTGTATCCGGGGCAGAGCGTCACACTTGAAAATGACAAACATCCCCCTGTCATGCGGGTAGGCCGGTATCCCTTGACCGCTATGGTGGAATATTTGACGCATCCGAATAGTGGGACCCGACAATCGGTTCTGGCTACAGATTCTTTCTTTTTCAAGGAGCCTGTGGTGTCCAAAGTGGAGGGAAATATGGAATCGGTAACTGATTTGGATTCCTCTATCTTGAAGGTGTTTCTTCAGAACCGATCTCAATCGCTTAAGAATATAAGAATGATGCTTTTACTGCCTCCTGGCATAGAAACCGAGGATTTTTCGGGCACGATGGGTTTTACCCTGTACGGGGGTGGAGAAAAGAATTTTGAAGTCCGTATTTTTCGGCGGGAAGATCAAGAGCAGGATCGTTTTCCCGTCCGCTTGATGATAGAATATGGAGAAATGTTGAAACATTATTCCGGCGAGATTAACGGCACGGTGCGTTTCTCTCCGACTTGGTATTCTGCGGAATACATGCAGCATTTTACAGTTTTAGCGTTTATGGCCCTGATTTTGCTGGGCTATTATTACAAGGTTTATAATCAAAAATAGAAAGGATGTTTTTATGACCCAGGCAACAGCTCGACATATATTGGTCAAATCTGAGGAAGTCTGTAAGGATTTGAAAACGAAAATTGAGGAAGGGGCAGACTTTGGCGAAATGGCTAAGGAGCATTCCGATTGTCCTTCCGGAAAAGAGGGCGGCAGCCTCGGTTCCTTCGGTCCCGGCCAGATGGTTCCGGAATTTGATACGGTTGTGTTCAATGAAGAAGTGGGAGCCGTGCATGGTCCCGTTAAAACTTCGTTCGGGTATCACCTGATCGAAATCACCAGCCGCAGTTAGGAGGACGATATGGCAGTTGCTACTTTTGGCGCCGGATGTTTTTGGGGAGTGGAACTTGCTTTTCAAAAAACCAATGGCGTTACAGCTACTTCAGTTGGCTATACCGGTGGGACAACTTTGAAGCCTACCTATGAAGATGTTTGTACAGGGCAGACCATGCACGCCGAAGTGGTGCGGTTGGAGTATGAGCCTGCCAAAGTTTCTTTTGATGCGCTGCTCGATGTATTTTGGGGGTGTCATGATCCTACGACTTTAAATAGTCAGGGACCGGACAGAGGCACTCAATACCGTTCGGTAATTTTTTATCATTCACCTGAACAGGAAGCATCGGCCAAAGTATCCAAAGAGAAGGCCGATCAATCCAGGCGCTTCGGATCAGCTATCGTCACGGAAATCAGCGGGGCTCGGGAATATTATATTGCGGAAGATTACCATCAAAAATACCTGGAAAAAAGGGGTATGGGTAGTTGCCATTAGCATTTTTTTATAGGTGAAGTTGTTAAAAAGGCTCGGAGTGAATCCGAGCCTTTTTTATTTTGTGCGGGAATATTTAAAAAGACTGTAAGCCAGCGTGAACCAGCCGATCATGAAGAAGAGTCCGCCCAGTGGGGTAATCGGCCCAAAAAAACGCGGCCCATCGAAAGTGAGCGCATAAAGGCTGCCACTGAACAAAATAATGCCTGTACTGATCCAGCGAGCCGAGCGTTTTAATTTTGCTCGAATTTCGTCATCAAGAACCAGCATCAGGATGCCGATGATGATCAATGCCAGAGCATGGTAGCCGAGGTAGTCAGTTGCAGTGTGAAAGGTGGCGAGTTTTTTTTCAGTCAGTTGGGCTTTTAAAGAATGCGCGCCAAATGCACCGAGCAAAACGCTCAATCCTGCAAGCCCGGCACCTAGCGAAACCCAACCCAAGCCACTGCGTGTCATTTTATCAGTGACCAAACCTGTGTCGTCATTTTCCATTACTTTTGTCCTCACCTTTAAGCTGAGATACCTCCGCCATATAAAGCCATTCCCAGTAGCCAGCGGTGGATCGCTGCTTAGCCGACGATATTGTATCTCCGAGCCCGGTATTTCACGCCAAACTCTTTGTTGATGATATTTTCACACTGAGTCTCATCGACATTTTTCTGGTGCGTGACGATGGTGGCCTGCACTTCGGGAATATATTTTTTTGCTTCAGCGATGAATTCTTTAATCTTGTCGTAGATGCCGTTTCGGAACATGGGTAAAGGCTGGCAGATTTCGTCGTAGGCCTCAGAAGTATCGGTATTGAGGCTCACGGAAACTTCATCGATCAGCCCTGACAGTTCAGGAAGAATATTGCGCTTGTTGATGACGTTGCCGTGACCATTAGTGTTGAGCCGTACACGCCCTTTGGCGTCTTTTATTTTTCGCGCCACCTCCTTGATAACATCCAGTCTCAATGTTGGCTCCCCAAATCCACAGAAAACGATCTCGGAATAATTTTTAACATCGTCGATGGAGTCCCAGACTTCTTTGGCGGTTGGTTCCCGATCCAGTGCCAGATTATAACCCTGGACGACCGGCTTGGTCAGACGGGTGCAGAACACGCAATCCGCTGTACACCGTTGCGTCAGGTTCAAGTAAAGCGAGTTGCGGATTTTATAAGACACCGTTCCGGTTTTGGCGTTTTCCCCGATTCCGAAAAGTTCGAAGAAGTTGAGGGCCATGGTGCGTTGTACATCTTCAATTTTTAGTCCGCGAATTTCCGCAAGTTTTTCGGCGGTGAAATTCACGTAGGCGGGTTCGTTGCGTTTGCCTCGGTGAGGAACGGGAGTAAGGTAAGGGCAATCGGTTTCGGCGAACAGCCGGTCTGCCGGAACGGTCTTTGCCACGTCGCGTAAGGCTTCGGATTTTTTAAAAGTTACCGAACCAGAAAAGGAAATATAAAACCCCATCTCCAGGGCTTTGTCAGCCAGTTCTTGATCTCCGGAAAAGCAGTGGAAGATTCCCGAATGCGCGGTCGGGTCCTTCGGATAAAACTCTGAGAGGATAGCGATGATATCTTCTTTGGCGTCCCGGCTATGTATGATGATGGGCTTGTTCATTTCTTGAGCAAGCTGGATCTGTTTGCGGAAATGGGTGCGCTGTTGATCTTGCGGAGAATAGTTTTTGAAGTAGTCGAGTCCGATCTCGCCCAAAGCGATGACTTTAGGGTGAAGCAACAGTTGTCGCAAATGGGCGTAGGTGTCTGCATCGATGGATTTAACATCGTGCGGGTGGACGCCAGCCGTGGCGTAAATGAAATCATACTGCTCCGACAGTTCCATGGAGCGGTAACTGCTTTCGACATCGCAACCGATATTAAGCATGTATTGAACACCGTTTTCGCGGGCGCGCTCGATCACGGCTTCGCGATCTTCGTCGAAATCGGCAACATCAATATGTGCGTGGGTGTCAATAATCATCTTACCTGGATTCCTTGTCCTGGTTCCTGGTCGAATCCGGCCAGCAGGATTTTCCCGTCATTGCCTGCTGCCAGCACCATGCCCTGCGACTCAATACCCATGAGTTTGGCGGGCTTCAAGTTGGCAACGATGATCACTGTTCGGCCAACGAGGTCTTCCGGTTCATAACTTCCGGCAATGCCGGCGAGTATCTGTCTGGTCTCGGTGCCGATATCGACTTTAAGCTGAATGAGTTTTTTGGATTTTTTAACTTTCTCTGCTTCGAGAATTTTACCAGTTTTCAGTTCCACTTTCATAAATTCGTCAATGGTGATCTGACTGTCTTTATTATCTTCTTTGGGTTCGGAGAGTTCGTCGAGAATTTTTTTTGCTTGTTTGTCTTCGATTCTCGGAAATAATTGTTTGGCCTTTTGTGTTTGACTTCCTGGTTTCAGTCCACCCCATTCGTTGATGGAGATCATGCCTTGATCTTCAATCGAAGTCTCTGCACCCAGTTGTTTCATCAAGGACTCGGTGCTCGTTGGCATAAAGGGATTCAATAAAACTCCTAGCACGCGAAGCGATTCTGCCGAGTTATACATCACGGTTTTTAGCCGTTCTTTGCCCTCATCAGTTTTGGCTAAATTCCAGGGTCCGGTTTTATCGATGTATTGATTAGTGGTATCCACCAGCTCCCAGATTTTTTGCAGGATTTTATTGTAGGCCAGTTCGCCATAAAGTTTGCGCACTTCAGCAATGACTTCTTCGGCTTTGGTGGTTAAGGGCTCGTCTTCTGGACCGGCTGTAGCGGGAGTGGGGATGGTTCCACCACAATATTTTTTCATCATATTGACGGTTCGATTCAGTAAATTGCCGAGATTGTTGGCCAGATCACTGTTGAGCCTGCCTATGAGGGCTTTGTGCGAGAAGTCGCCATCCAGTCCGAAAGGAACTTCGCGAAGAAGAAAATAGCGAATGGCATCGACCCCGAACTGTTCGATCAACTGATTGGGCTCCACAACATTCTGTAATGACTTGGACATTTTTTGTCCGTTCACTGTCCACCAGCCATGCGCGAAAATATTTTTTGGCGGCTCCAGTCCGATGGCTTTCAGCATGGTGGACCAGTACACTGCATGGGTGGTGAGAATATCTTTGCCCACCATATTGTGATCGGCGGGCCAGAATCCGGATGCTTTAATCTCCTCCAGCGAACCATGGATGGAGATATAGTTGATCAGTGCATCGAACCAGACATAGGTGACGTATTCCTCATCGAAGGGCAGGGGGATACCCCATGGCAGCCGGGACCTGGGCCTTGATATGCATAAATCTTCGAGCGGCTTATCGAGAAAACCGAGCACCTCATTTCTTCGGGAAGCAGGCAGAATGAAATGCGGGTCGTTCTTAATTCGATCAATCAACCATTCCTGATATTTTCCCATGCGAAAAAAATAATTATGTTCTTTAATCTTTTCCACTTTGCGTTGGCATTCCGGGCAGTTGCCTTGTGCGAGGTCTTTCTCAGTCCAGAACCGTTCGCAGGGCGTGCAATACCAGCCTTCATAGCTGTCCTGGTAAATTTCACCTTTGGAGTGGAGTTCCTGAAGAATGTTGCGGACTAATTTCTTGTGCCGCTCTTCGGTGGTGCGGATGAAATCGCTGTTGGAAATATTGAGCCGCACCCAGAGTTCCTTGAACCGCTGATGCAGCTTGTTTGTATGCTCCTGTGGGCTCAAATTCAGGTCATTGGCGGCCTGCTGGACTTTTTGTCCATGCTCATCGGTGCCGGTCAGAAAAAAGACTTCATAACCTTCCAGCCGTTTGTAACGGGCCACCACATCCGCTGCGATGGTTGTGTAGGCATGGCCGATATGCGGAACATCGTTCACATAATAAATTGGGGTGGTGATATAAAACTTGTCTTGTGGCATGGAATGGTTTTTCAGCTTCAGGGTTTTTGGGGCTTCTGAGAATCTTGAGGTTTTGGTAGTTCACCGATAGGATAGGTCATTCTACTTTCATCTTCCAGAAGAACCACGACACGCTGTTCCAGAATTTCATTTTTAAGCACTCGACCGGGGCCGTCCGGAGTTTGGATATGGCTGTTTACCCTGGGCAGGTTTTTGATGAGGGCTTTGTAGTTGTCATGCTCATATTGCAGGCAACACATGAGCCGTCCACATACGCCGGAAATTTTGCTGGGGTTGAGCGCCATCCCCTGATTTTTGGCCATTTTTATGGTCACGGGTGTGAACTCAGGAAGCCAGGTGGAACAGCAAAGTGTTTCTCCACACACTCCATAGCCTCCTATGACCTTGGCCTCGTCACGCACTCCTACTTGTTTCATCTCAATGCGGTGGCGCAGGTTGGAAGCCAGATCGCGGATCAATTGGCGAAAGTCCACCCGACCTTCGGCGGTGAAGAAAAAAACTGTTTTGTTCATATGCGGCTGGTGCACCACCCGGCTCAGGTTCATCGGCAGTTTCAGTTCTATAATTTTATCGCTGCACAGGGTTTTGGCTTTTCCCTCGACCTGATGCCGCTGATTTTCCGCCTGAAAATCGTTGTCATTGGCGATGCGCAATACCCTGCTTTCCTGACTGTTCTTTTTAAAATTAAGGACTTTGTTTGAGGCCACCACCCCCATTTTCAGACCCTGGGGAGTGTTGACCATCACCGTCATCCCGACCTTCAGCTTTAATCCATCCGGATTATATTGTCCCGATTTAACCTGCTCGAGGATTCGTACTCCGATCACAAACTTAGGTGGTTCCTTCGCAGAAGGGTTTTGGGGTTTTTCTTCAACAGCGGTATTCATAAGTTTTATGCGGCCTCACAAAATTCGATGAGCATGTTTTCAAGAAACAACTGGGCATTGGCATTACCAGACAAAGCGATCTGGGTATTACGCACGGTGGTGAATCGATCGAGCCAGGCTTTGAGACTGCGGGTTTGGGCTATCGGTATCATTTTAGCGGATAAATCTCCGTTTTGGATATCAGATTGAGCACAACCAGAACGATAAAGAGCCAGGTCGCGAATCAAACCCAATAATTCGTTCAATACAGGTTGAAGCTGTTCGGTATGTCTTGCCCAGGCTTTGGCAAAGGCAAATACTATATCTATGCGGTCAAAAGATACTTTTTCCAGAACATCCAGCAATTGTTCTCTTAAATTTTCTATTTCGTCGATATCTTCAGCTAGAGCCCGGTCCACGCTGCCCTGTGACCGGTGAACACGAAAATCAAGTTCTGATTCCGTCCACGGCTTTCCTTCCTCCTGAGGTTGGAGTTTGATAATCGTCCGGATATCTGAGGAAGCGAGGCGGTGAAACTGGATTCCCTGACATCTCGAAAGCAGAGTCGGCAACATCTTGTTGGGATTGGAAGAGATTAGTAACAACACGGTGGAAGAGGGCGGTTCTTCCAACGTCTTTAAAAAGGAGTTCATGGCTTGCGGGTTCATGAGTTCAGCAGAATCGATCACCACAACTTTTGTTTTCCCTTCATACGGTAAGTAGGCCAGCTTTTTTTGCAGTTCGCGAATCGCTTCAATTTTAATGACCGCTTCCCGAGAGGTCGGAGTGCTTTTGACCGGTTCGAGATAGAAAAAATCAGGATGGATACAGCACTCAATTTTTCGGCAGGATTCGCATTCATCGCAAGCATCCAATGGGTCTGCCCCTTTGCAGTTGAGAGCTTTGGCCAAGGCAATGGCCAACTTTTTTTTGCCGATGCTCTCTGGTCCATAAAACAGGTAGGCGTGGGCGACACTGCTGTTTTGGAGTGCGTTGGTCAGTGTTTTTTTAGGCTGTGACTGGCCCAGAATTGATTTGAATGACATGGCAAAAACATTGGATTCACCTATTCTTCCAAGAACGGAAAGAAGTACAGGGAAGGGTTTCTTGTTTAAAAATCCGGTTTACAGCCTGGTATAGAAAAGCGGAATAGCCACAACTCCTTTAAGGGGTTGAACTTATCACAAATCCACTCTTATTTTAATACAGCGGCTCTTGCGTGTAAATTAAAAAGGGTCTAAGGTTTTGCTAGATATCCCTGATCCGTTCGCATAACCGGGTGGACAGACTCTAGGACCCCTTTATTTTTTTTCTCATACTTTGTCCATGAAAATATTGAAATGATGGATAGATTGAGGCTATAATCCGCAACGGGTTTGTTGCAATTGTTTGGAATGCCCCATTGAACTGATAGGATAAATTCATGGCCATCAAAGAAAAAGCCAAGCGAAACGTACAGAGGAAACGAAAACCTAAAATATTGGCCGTTATCAACGAGGCCTGTACCGGTTGTGCTGGGTCACCCATCTGCATCACCGAGTGTCCGGTCGACAATTGTATGTACGAGGTGAAAAATGAACATGCTCCGGCTTTTAACCTTGTCTATGTAGATCCTTTGCTGTGCATTGGTTGTAAAAAGTGTATTAGTAAAGGGCCAATGGATACTTTCTTAGAAGGTTGCCCCTGGGATGCTATTGAGATGATTCCACTGGAGACATATGAAACTGAATACGGAACCCTTCCTTATTAATTAAGTGCTAAAAAACCCATTTTAAAATTCAGTGTATGAACAGAAGCCGGGTTTTCAAGTGGCATCTGTGATGAAAAAATGCGTCCTGCTCTTGGTTTGATGCCTGATTTGCTAGCATTCAGAGTGGATTTTCAAGTGTCTAGGTGGGTTTGGCCGTGAAAATATTTTTTTGGACAACCTTAGAACGTTTAAGGTATGATAGGCTCGATTTCCTGCTACACGATTCCTCCCAAGCGTTAAATTAATGAGTAAAAACAACGGCCTCCGTCAAGGTATGCAGATAGCGTTCAGGCTGGGAACTGAACTGACGGTAGCCACGTTAATAGGTGCTTTGCTGGGTCATGGCCTGGATCGATTTTTCGGCACGCGGCCTTGGGGTTTGGCAGTCGGGGTTATAGTGGGAGGGGCCGCAGGGTGTTTGAACGTTTATCGGGTGGCGATGTTGTTGGATATGGAAGACGATAACAATAATAATTCCTGATTTGGATTAGACTGAACTATGGAAAGTCCGTTACATCATTTTGAAGTTCACAAAATTATTCCTCTCCATATAGGGGGGCTGGATCTTTCCATCAACAATGCTGTGGTGGCGATGTGGGTGGGGTTAGCCATCGTTGCAGGAAGTTTCATGCTGGTGGTGGGCCGGGGAGTTTCTCCCATACCCGGAAAACTGCAGAGCATTCTGGAAATTACCCTGGAATTCATACGCAACCTGGTCTTTGAGTTTATCGGCAAAGAAGAGGGCAAAAAATATGTTCCATTTATTGCTACCCTGTTTTTATTTATTCTGGCCTGCAACCTGATCGGGTTGGTGCCGGGCTCTTACACAATTACCAGCCAGCTGGTGGTGACCGGGACGTTTGCCTGCGGCATTTTTATCATGACTTTGGTGATCGGATTTAGCAAACACGGCTTGGGTTTTTTTGGCATTCTTGTGCCGCCGGGGGTTCCCAAGATCATGATTCCTTTAATGGTTCCCATTGAAATTGTCAGTATGCTGGCGCGTCCTATTTCACTCGCGGTTCGGTTGTTCGCAAATATGACGGCAGGGCATACCATCCTTGCGGTGTTGTTCGGGCTTGCTATGACGTCGCCACTGTGGGTGGGCTGGATGCCTTTTGGATTCACGATTGTTATTAACGGATTGGAAATCGCCATTGCGTTTATCCAAGCTTATATTTTCACAACGCTTACTTGTGTTTACATTGGCGATGTGGTCAAGTTGCATTAATATTTTTTTTTGTCAAAAACTTTTCGTAGGAGGGAAGAATGGGTTCAGAAGCTGCTGCATTAATTGGAATGGGATTGTGTGCTGCCGGTTTTTTTGGGGCCGCCCTGGGGATCGCCTACATTTTTGCGAAAACCATCGAGACGGTTGGGCGCCAGCCTAACTGTGAGGCGCGGGTTGCCAAATATTGCTGGATCGGTTTTGCGCTGGTAGAGGCGATCGCGCTGTATGCTCTGGTTATTGCCTTTATCATCATGCCGTAAAAAGGGTAGTCGCTGGATGCCACTTCCCTGTTGGATGAACTTTTTTTAAGGATTGGATATGCCTCAATTTGAGCAGGTTTCTGTTTTTGGTTCGCTGATTTTCTGGTCGCTGATTTCCTTCGGGCTTTTGTTTTTTATCCTTAAGAAATTTGCCTTTCCTCCTATTCTCGAAGCCTTGGAAATGCGCGAGAAAAAAATCCGCGATGATATTGAAGACTCCGAGAAGCTGAAAAACGATGCGCAGCAAATCAAAAAAGAGTTGGAAGAAATATTGAATGCAGCGCATGACAAGGCCGAGACGATTGTGCAGTTGGCCCATGATGAGGCTAAGAAGAATCAGGCAAAAAGCCTTCAGGAAACCGAAGCAAAAGTCCGGCAGGTTCAAAAAGATGCAGAGCAGGAAATTCTAAGTTTGCGCAATAAGCTTCTTCAGGAAATTCGCAGTTACACAGCGGCTTTGACGATTGCCTCGACAGAGAAGTTTTTGAAAAAGGTTCTGGATGAGGAGGATAAGAAAAAGCTTGTCGAAGAGTCTATTGAGCAAGTGATTCAGGAACTGGAAAAACGCCAGAGAAATTGACGCGCTAAATTTAAGGCCGAACGATGCTTGAAAATCAGGTTGGAAAAAGATATGCCGAGGCTCTGTCTGGAAATATTTCGGATACGGCCATGTTGGAAAAGGCTCTGGAAAAGTTGAGATCCTTTGACGAGGCTATTAAAACAGGGCAGGAACTGGCGCGCTTTTTTGAACATCCTTCCATTCCCTCGGAAAAGAAAAAGAACGTGATCCAGGAATTATGCAGTCGGCTTGCGGTGGAAGAGCATGTGTCAAGCTTGATGGTTCTGCTCAATGAGCGGGGCAGGATCGAGTATCTGGGGAAAATTATCGAATACTTTGAGCAGGTGGTGGACCGCCGGTTGAACAGGATGCGGGTTCATGTCATTTCTGCTCATCCGTTGACCCCTGCCAACACGGACCGGTTGAAAGCCGCATTGAACAAGATTTTAGGGAAAACTATTTTGATCGATACCGAGGTGGATGAGTCATTGATTGGCGGCATCATGTTGCGCATCGGGGACCATGTGGCGGATGACACCATTCGCAATCGTTTGGATATCTTGAAACGAACAATAGAAAATGAGGAGGTAGCCTAAGTGAATTTACGAGCCGATGAAATCAGTTCCTTGATTCAAAAGCAGATTGAAGGCTTTGATGAGGGGATCGAGCTCAAAGAAACCGGACGGGTAATTTCCGTGGGTGACGGAATCGCGCGGATTTATGGTCTCGGAGAAGCGATGTCGGGTGAACTCCTGGAATTTCCCGGCGGTCTCGCAGGCATGGTCCTGAACCTTGAAGAAGATAATGTCGGGGCGGTTCTGCTCGGGCGTGACGATAATATTAAAGAAGGCGATGAGGTTAAACGGACCGGGCGCATCATGGAAGTTCCCATTGGCCCTGAATTGATCGGCAGGGTTGTAGACGGCATAGGTCATCCCATTGACGGTAAGGGGCCGATCAAAACAGAAAAATTTGGCCCGATTGAAAGAGTTGCACCTGGCGTTATCGACCGGAAATCAGTTCATGAACCCATGCAGACGGGAATTAAAGCTATTGATGGAATGATTCCCATTGGACGGGGACAGAGAGAATTGATCATTGGTGATCGGCAAACCGGCAAAACTGCCGTTGCCATTGACGCGATCATCAATCAAAAAGGGCAGAACATGTTCTGCATTTACGTAGCGGTAGGCCAAAAACGGTCCACCGTTGCCCGAGTGGTTAAAACGCTCGAACAACATGGTGCGATGGAGTACACCATCGTTGTTTCGGCTTCGGCCAGTGACCCTGCACCAATGCAGTTTATCGCGCCTTATGCCGGATGTGCCATGGGTGAATATTTTCGTGATAATGGACAACATTGTCTGATTGTTTATGACGATCTGAGTAAACAAGCGGCGGCCTACAGACAGTTGTCTCTTTTGTTAAGACGGCCTCCGGGGCGCGAGGCTTATCCTGGTGACGTTTTCTTTCTGCATTCTCGATTGCTGGAGCGATCCGCAAAAGTCAGTGACGAGTTGGGAGCAGGTTCCATGACGGCTCTACCGATCATTGAAACCCAGGCTGGTGACGTATCCGCATATATTCCAACCAACGTCATTTCTATTACAGATGGACAGATTTTTCTGGAAACCGATTTGTTTTATTCAGGCGTACGTCCTGCGATCAACGTTGGACTTTCAGTGTCCCGTGTTGGTGGTGCGGCTCAAATTAAGGGTATGAAGCAGGTGGCCGGTAAGTTACGTTTGGATCTTGCGCAGTATCGTGAAATGGCGGCCTTTGCGCAGTTCGGTAGTGACTTAGATGCGGCCACGCAAGCTCAGCTCCATCGCGGTGAGCGTTTGGTGGAACTGCTCAAGCAGGGTCAATACAAACCTTTGAACGTGGTTGAACAGATCATTTCTATCTTTTCTGGCGTGCGAGGTCTGGTGGACGATATCCCTGTGGCCGATATACAAAAATTTGAAAATGGCTTGCTCAATTTTATGGAGGAGAAACATAAGGTTTTGATAGATAAGATTGCAGAAGCCAAGAAACTTGATGATGAGACAGAAGGCCAGATGCAGGCGGCTATTGAAGAATTCAAGGGTCTTTTCAAAAGTTAAAATATGCCAAATTTAAAAGAAATTAAAAGACGCATTCAGAGCGTAAAAAATACACAGCAAATCACCAAAGCCATGAAGTTGGTTGCGGCATCGAAATTACGCAAGGCTCAGCTAGCCATCCTTGAGGCCCGGCCTTACGCGATTAAGATGATGGATGTTCTCAATCATTTGGCGGCGCGGTGTAATAGTGATATGCATCCCTTGCTGGATGTGCGGGAAGGGGACCGGACTTTGCTCCTCATCATCACTTCGGACAAAGGTTTGTGTGGCGGTTTCAACGGTAGCATCATCCGCAAAACGTCCCAATACCTCAAAGATAATGCGCAGAATGAAAACTCCCTGTTCGTTGCCGGTAAAAAGGGAAATGATATTTTTCAGAATCGCCCAGTCGAGATCAAGCAGGATATCATTGGATGGACGAAAGGCTTTGACTACCTGAAAGCGCAAGAAATTGGTGAAAATCTTGCCACTTTGTTTACCGAAAAAAAAGTCGATAGGGTTTTCATGATCTACAACGAATTTAAGTCGGTGATGCAACAGGAGATCGTGGTTGAACAATTGCTCCCTGTTGTTCCCGAAAAGGTGGAGAAAAAAGACGATACGTTTGTCGTGGATTACATCTACGAACCGGATGAAGAAGCGATTCTGGACCAACTGTTGAAACGTTATATGACGGTTGAGGTGTACCGCGCATTTTTGGAGTCCAGTGCCAGTGAGCACGGAGCCCGGATGACAGCGATGGACAATGCCACTCGCAATGCCGGTGAGATGATCGGTGGCTTGACACTGACTTACAATAAAGCCCGGCAGGCACACATCACCAAGGAATTAATAGAAATCGTAAATGGTGCCGAAGCCCTGAAGGGTTGATGGCGTTGAAGCTACTGAATTTAATGGAGACGAAGGAATGAACAAGGGAAAAATCATCCAGGTCATGGGGCCCGTCGTAGATGTGAGATTTGAAGACGGTGTTCTGCCGGCCCTGTATAACGCGATCAATATCGAGCGTGCAGGGGAAGGTGGAAAAATGGAAACCATGGTCTGCGAAGTGGCACTGCACCTGGGCGACAATGTAATCCGTTCTGTGGCCATGCATTCAACCGATGGCTTGGTTCGTGGGATGGAAGCCGTTGATACAGGTGCCCCTATCACTGTACCTGTTGGGGAAGAAGTGCTTGGGCGAATTCTCAATGTTGTTGGTGAGCCTGTTGACAAGAAGCCTCCGGTTAAGTCCAAAGCCAGATGGAGTATTCACCGTGATGCTCCAGCGTTTGAAGACCAGGATACTAAAATGGAAATGCTCGAAACGGGCATTAAGGTTATTGACCTGCTCGAACCTTATCTCAAAGGGGGAAAAACCGGACTGTTCGGCGGTGCGGGTGTGGGCAAGACCGTTTTGATCATGGAGTTGATTCGTAATATCGGTGCTGAGCACGGTGGTTTCTCGGTGTTCGCTGGGGTGGGTGAACGAACCCGTGAAGGGAATGACCTCTATCATGAAATGGT